>ENA-UOOK01002615-UOOK01002615.1-fermentation-metagenome-genome-assembly--contig:-NODE-2615-length-21753-cov-4.305558_pt1 | contig 21753 bp, 23 predicted proteins | sample MGYA00245777_ERZ724023 | MGnify/ENA primary metagenome ERZ724023 (study PRJEB28704, sample SAMN03018312) | fermentation metagenome | biome: anthropogenic terrestrial biome; feature: soil; material...
CCAAAGAGTCCTATACTTACGGCGATTATCTTTTATGGTCCGATGAGGAACGTTGGGAACTAATTGATGGTTTTCCCTTCAGGATGTCTGCGGCGCCATCCAGGTTACACCAGGCGATCTCTCGAGAACTGCTCACTCAATTCAACTTTTACCTTAAAGGAAAACCCTGTGAAGTGTATGCCGCTCCTTTTGATGTGCGTCTGCCGAAAGGGAATGAAGTGGAGGAAGAGATTGACTCCGTGGTCCAACCGGATCTGGTGGTGGTCTGCGAATCTAGCAAACTTGATGAGCGGGGATGCAAAGGTGCCCCTGATTTGGTCGTCGAAATTATCTCAACGCATACGGCACTAAAAGATATGAAGATTAAACATTCCCTTTATGAACGGGTAGGGGTCAAAGAATACTGGCTGGTCGATCCGGCAAATAAAATAGTACAGGTTTATGAGTTAGCGGACAATAGTCAATATGGGAAACCTCGGATCTACGCGGCTCAAGAACGGGTGAAAGTAGGGATTTTCCCCGATCTTATTATTGAGTTGGCAACGATCTTCGTTGAATAAGGCGAAGAAGATAAAAAACGCTCTTCTAGCCTTTGAATGAGCGTTTTGGGGAAAGCTAATTGCTGTAAATATTGCTTACCAACATCTTAGAGGTGAGACCTTATGGATTACGTGCTCCCTGATCTTATTGAATCAGATTTAAAAATCTTATTTATCGGAATCAACCCGGGGATACGCAGCGCCGAGGTGGGGCACCACTTTGCCGGACGATCCAACCGTTTTTGGAAGTTTTTATTTGAATCCGGGTTGACTCCGGTAAAATACGACGCTTTTCATGATTATGAACTGTTGAATTTAGGATACGGTATTACGAACATTGCGCCCCGGACTACGGCGACCGCGGCGGAGTTGACTCCGGCCGAGTTGAAAGAAGGGGCGTTGGTTTTATTGGATAAAATCAGACAATCTAAACCCCGGATCGCTGCTTATTTAGGAAAAGTGGTTTACCGTTATCTCTCCGGCCGGAAGAACTTCGATTGGGGCCGTCAGGAGCCGACTTTGGTAGCGGAAGTAATTGATTTTGTACTGCCGAACCCCAGCGGGTTAAATCGGATTCCCCTACCGGAGCAGTTGAAGATGTATCAGGAGTTGGAGCGAACTCGGGAGAAGTTTTGTTACTAAACTCCTTGTGAATCTATGCTATAAATGGGCATATGATTTATTTTTGCTTACAGATGGAGTTACTGGGGCAACCTTCACAGCAAGAACCGCAGCCCAGTTTCCCCTGTCGTTTATCTTTGACTAATTTGGCGATGTTCAAGACAACCACCGCGAGAATAATAGCGCTTATAATTAGCGTCGCCCCATTCTCTATAATCCAAGTCAAGATTAGCACCTCCTTTTTATCCTACAAAGGTAGTCACTGTTTTGGAGTGGGTACTTTTTTTGTACGGTTTAAACAGCAGATAAAGCAGTAAAACAACCAACAAAGTAGCGATGGCCGTGCCGGTGCTGAAGCCATGTCCCGCGAAGAGATTCCCAAGTTGATAAACCCCAAAGGAAACCGCGTAAGCAAAACCAGTTTGATACAAAAGGGCAAACCAGGTCCACTTAGCGTTGTTCATTTCCCGTTTGATTGCGCCGATGGCGGCGAAACATGGCGCGCACAGCAGGTTAAATACTAAGAAGGAGTAGGCGGACAGGGGAGTGAAGCTGTTCGCCAGCGTGCCCCAGATCTCGACGCCATCCTCGGCGACTTCGGCAAAGCCATAAATAATACCAAAGGTCCCCACCACATTCTCTTTCGCCACCAGTCCGGTGAGGGTGGCCACTGCTGCCTGCCAGGTGCCCCAGCCCAAGGGCTTGAAAAGCCAAGCAAAGACGTTACCAAGAACGGCCAGGAAGCCGTCGCTAAGATCCTCAACCAGGCTAAATTTCCCCTCGACAACCCCAAAGTTGGAAGTAAGCCAGACGAAAATAGAGGAAAGTAGAATAATGGTACCGGCCTTTTTAATAAAGGATGAACCCCGTTCCCACATACTACGAAAGACGTTTGTAAGGGCTGGCCAGTGGTAGGCCGGTAGTTCCATGACAAATGGGGCCGGATTGCCTGCAAACATCTTTGTCTTTTTCAAAATGATTCCCGAGACGATAATAGCTGCAATCCCCAGAAAATAGGCACTGGGCGCCACCCACCAGGTGCCGCCAAAGAGCGCGCCTGCGATGAGCGCAATAATCGGTAATTTAGCCCCACAAGGAATGAAAGTGGTGGTGATGATGGTCATCCTGCGGTCACGCTCGTTTTCAATCGTACGTGAGGCCATAATACCGGGAACACCGCACCCTGTTCCAATCAAAATCGGAATGAAGGACTTGCCGCTAAGACCGAACTTACGGAAGATCCGGTCCATAATAAAGGCGATCCGTGCCATGTAACCGGAATCTTCAAGGAAGGCCAGAAAGAAAAAGAGGACAAACATCTGCGGAACAAAACCAAGGACAGCGCCTACCCCGCCGATAATTCCGTCGAGGATTAGCCCCTGTAACCAAGGGGCACAGTTAATACTAACGAGAAAGTTTTCAACTGCCGGGGGAATGATCTCCCCAAAAAGCACCTCATTAGTCCAATCGGTCAGAAAAGTACCCACCGTGGTTACGGACACATAATAGACAAGGAACATAACCACCGCAAAAATAGGGAGGGCTAGCCAACGATTGGTAACAATCTGGTCGATCTGATCTGAGGTCGTTAGTTTTTCTTTATTCTTCTTGCGCTGGCTGTCTTTAATCAGGGAAGCGATATAGGTATAGCGCGCACTAGTGATAATGCTTTCACTGTCATCGTCAAGTTCCGTTTCAACTTCTGCGATGATGGGTTCTACATTAGGAATAGTCTTCAGCTGCCCGACGATTTTTTCATCCCGCTCAAATAGTTTGATTGTATAAAAACGCTTCTGCTCTTGGGGAATTTCCGGCTTAAGCTTCGCCCCGATCGCGGCAAGGGCGGCTTCAACTTTGGCGTCGAATCGATGCGCACAAGGAGTCCCTTTTCCCGTCTGGGCTAAGGTAACAGCTCGTTGCGCAACTTCTATAATTCCTTTGCCTCTCAGGGCTGAGATCCCCACTACTTCACAACCAAGTTCTTTCCCGAGTTTGGCCAGGTCGATCTGGTCACCACGTTTATTCACTACGTCCATCATATTAACCGCGATCACTACCGGAATACCTAATTCCAACAGTTGGGTGGTGAGGTACAGGTTGCGCTCAAGATTGGTCCCATCCACGATGTTGATAATCGCATCGGGGCGCTCCGTAAGGAGATAATTTCTGGCCACCACTTCTTCCAGAGTGTAGGGGGAAAGTGAATAGATTCCGGGTAGGTCAATCAGTATGGCTTCTTTATTATTTTTGAGTCTGCCTTCTTTTTTCTCCACAGTCACCCCCGGCCAGTTGCCGACATATTGGTTGGAACCGGTCAAACTATTAAAGAGCGTTGTCTTTCCGGAGTTAGGGTTACCGGCCAGGGCAATTTTAACGTGCATGTCAAATCCTCCTTAAATGATTTAACTAGTTAGGTTATCCTAACCTTCGACGAAAATTAGTGCAGAAATCCTTAGGACCTCTGCACTTATCGAACTTCGATCGTTTCGGCATCGGCTTTCCGCAGTGAAAGCTCATAACCGCGGACATTAACTTCGATGGGATCGCCCAACGGTGCGACTTTGCGGACGTAAACTTCTGTATCCTTAGTGATGCCCATGTCCATGATACGGCGGCGGACGGCGCCGTCACCATGCAGTTTAACGACAGTTACCGTTTCACCGCATTTTGTTGTTTTTAAGGTCTTCATCATACCCCTCCTTCTGCAATGGTTATACATAGATTCGATTCGCCATCTCCCGGCTAATGGCCACTCTTGAATCCTTGATATTGACGATTAAATTCCCCGCTATCTCGGAAATTATCGTCACCGGACTGCCTACGACAAACCCAAGCCCTTCTAAAAAGCGTTTGCTCTCTTCCTGACCGCCGATTTTTCTGATTGAACCGGTTTCTCCCACTTTTACAAAGGTTAAAGGCATCATGCTCACTCCTTATCATTCCCGATTCGGGGTTGACCGATAGCCCGGTCTCTGCTGAACTTTACTTTTAGTTAGTCAACCCTAACTCATCTCCAGGTTAGCACTACCTAACTCAATTGTCAATATGGTTGTCATTTTTCGATTATTAACTTTTGTTTGCTGAAGAAGGGGCTTTATGTTATCATGGCTTTAGTTTCGGGTAATACGAGCCGGAGGAGGAGAACCGTTGAAAGTTTTGAAAGCGGCAGAAAATTATCTGGAAACAATTTTAGTTTTAATTCAACGGCAGGGGGCGGTTCGCTCCATTGATGTTGTCAACGAGTTGGGATACGCGAAACCGACGGTCAGCGTAATGATGAAAAAGCTGCGGGAAAATGGTTATATAAATATGGACAAGGACGGATATATCACTCTAAACAGCACTGGGCTGAAAATAGCTCAAAAGATCTACGAGCGTCACCAGGTAATCGCCAAGATGCTGATGTCTTTGGGTGTGGACGAAAAAACGGCCTATGATGATTCCTGCCGGATCGAACATGTCATCAGTGAAAAAAGCTTTGCATGTATCAAGGCGCATTACTTAGAACATAGGAGCGAAACCACGTCCAGCTAAGACCCCTTGGAGACGATGATCTTTGCGGAGTAAAAGCGGAGTGGAAGACCAATAAAACGGCAGGCGTCATGCTGGATTAGCAGACGGCCTGCCGTTTAAAATCACATGGTGGTCTTATTTAGTCCGGTTGACAATCTTTTTCACACTGTCCTCTGAAAGATGGAAATGTCCGATGAGTCGGTCGAAATCATCTTTCCTTGGTCGGATTAAGAACTGCTAGATTGATCTGGCTACCTCGTTCGCGTCGGTAATGGCCTCCCAAGCCCGTCCTGGAACTCGGGCGTCGCCAACGCAGTATACCTCGGGAGCCGCCTTTTCCGCTAGTAATTGGTAATAAAGGTCATCATCGGCCTGCCCACCAGTGGCATAGATCACATAATCCGTATCAATTTGGATCTCTTCCACATCATTTGGGTTCAGAGGCCGGTCAAAAGGGTTGTGGATATTATCAGGAATCAAGGTGGTCCATGGCGTATAGGGATCCTTCCGTTTTCGGTTGGCGCGAAGGACTGCTTTTCCGGGCGCGAAGCGTACCACCTGGGAAGCAGTGTAAGCCTTAACCGGTTTCTTTAAAACATCTTCCGGCTGTCCGGAAGGCGAACCCTTCCCCATCATCAGCCATAAGAGCATAGCACGGTTGGCATGGACCGTTCCCGTCATTAGATCGGGTAACATCTCCACTACTGTAACATCTAAACCCTGTTCGTAGGCCAGAGAATAAGCGATTTCACACCCAACCACGCCGCCGCCAACCACGGTTATCTTTTTGGCTTCGGCGGGTAATTTCATTCCATCGATTAAGCATTGTCGGGCTTCAACGGAAGGTACCTGGTCCTTTCCTTCCAATGACGGGATGGTCGGGGTCAAACCATTGGCGCAAATAATTACATCATATTTACCTTTCAAATCCTTGGGCTGTACTGTAGTGTTGTATTTCACTTCCAACCCTTTTTGGGCTAAAAGGTCGATCTGATGTCGGAGGTTGCTTAGGTAGCGGACTACATCATGTTTGATCTTCATCTTGCTACCGGTCGCCAACTGGCCTCCAATTTGGTCGGTTTTCTCAAAGAGGGCAACCTGGTGTCCCCGGGCCCAGGCTGTTTTTGCAGCCTCGCAACCGCCGGGTCCGGCGCCGATAATAGCCACCTTCTTGCTTACAGCTGCTTTCTCTAGTCGTTTCGTATCTTCAAAACCGGTATAGGGGTTTACCGTACAGCAAGGATGACCGCCCAAGATAAAGGACTGGATACAGCCTTCCTGGTCGCCGATACAATGGGTAATCTCCGACACTCGGTTTTCCCGTACTTTCTGTGGCCAGTAGGGGTCAGCCAGCAGAGGTCGGCCTAACATAAAGAAGTCAGCCCATCCTTTCTCCAGAACCTCCTCAGCCTGATCCGGATTGCCTAGTTTCCCGACGGCAATAACCGGCACATCGATCTGTTGTTGACGGAAGAACTCTTTCAGGCGCCCAGCCATCTCTTCCACGTAGGGGAGAGCAGTAAAATAGGCGGGTGGGTGGGGCCAGAACCAGTTGTCGTAACAACCTTTATCCACATCAAAAGCATCCACCCCGGCTTCGGCTAACGCCCGGCAAAATTCTAAACCTTCTTCAATGATGCGTTCCTGGCCACGAAACCGTCGTTTGAAGACCTCTTCCCCATAGGACTCCCGGAGCGCTTGGGTTAGGTCAACTCGGTAGATAACGGGGAAATCTTCGCCACAGACCCTTTTGATTTCCCGGACCACATCGATGCCGAATTGAAATTTATTGCGGTATCTACCGAATTTTCGACGGTTCCAAGGGGCTGACGTTAACTGGTCCATCATATAGCCTTCATGTCCATGTAATTGCACACCGTCAAATCCGGAGATTTTAGCGTTAATCGCGCATTGGCCGAAACTCTTCACCATTTTGCGGATCTGACGGTTGCTAAGCGGTAGATGAGGAAGTTGCGGTACGTAAAAATTCTTATTCACGGACGCCGACTTCAACATTTTTCCTTTGAGTAAAGCTTCTGGTGAACCGACCCGCCCCATCCCGGCAGTTAACTGAATAAAAATTTTTGCATCATAGGCATGGACACTGGCGGCTAAATCCCGCCACCCAGCCATTCTGGCGCGGGAAGAACCATCAATCCGCGGGAAATAGGTGGTATCATTATCTTCGGAAACAGTTGGGTCGATCCCGTACGAGACCGGTACTAAACCGGTAATCAACAGCCCGGTACCACCCTTGGCGCGTTCGGTAAAATAATCAATCATCTTTGGGAGCGGACGCCCAATCGGGTCGGCCATGTTGATATTGCCCATCGGGGCCATGATAATCCGGTTTTTGAGCTTGCACTTTCCGATCTTACCCGGTTCAAAAATCTTTTTGTAACTCATCTTCTTGCTCCTTTCCAAATTTAAAATCCGTTCTTAAGACCGACTAACCTTAACTAAGGACCGTGACCGTACCATCTTCTTTAATCTCAATGGTTTGGCCGTCTTGAACCGCATCAAGAAAGTCGGCACCCAATTGGTCAATGGTGATGACTCTTTGCTTCAGCCAAACATCGCTGAGCACCAGACCGGCGGCAGCCAAGGAATCAATATGTTCGGCAAAAAGCATTGCTCTGGGTCCCAACCCCATTTGCACCGCCGTCTCCAGCACCATCCCGCCAGTAGTTGACCCAATAGTTAGGGGTAGACAAATAACCTTATCGGTTAGATCTTTTTTATAAAGGTCCGGGTTATTCTGATCCGCGCAGATCACCCGTTTCGCCTTTTTTAAGGCGCTTTTTTGGTAACTGGCTAAAATATTCAAGCCCTGCCGGGTCACCACGGCCTCCCCGCTGGTGTTTCCAGGCAAAACAACTCGCCCTTTAAATACTTTCTTCTGCATTTTCATCCCCCTTATCCGTTTCAATGTTCATTTTGCTCCATCCGGTGCCTTTTGGCCGCTTTCTATACCTAACCGTTAACAATCTGCGCCAGAATTTCGTCATCCAGCATAAACTTAGCCGTTGTATAGGTCCGTAACTTATTCGAATTTGTAATTACCGGCTTCTTGGCGCATAAAGGATTGTTCATATACATCAAAGCACAAATGGAAGTTAAACGAGCGCCTGTTGCCAAAAGCTGCTGGTATTTGCTTTGGTCCTTTTCAAAAGCGTTGATCACATCCGGGGCTGCGCATAAAATAGTTGGTATTGCCACCTTTGACCGACCTGCTTTCACCAACGCCCCAGTAATCGCCTCCGTCCAATTACCCAACTGTCGCAAGGATAGATGGGGGCAACCGATAAAGCAGACTCTTGGTTTGGCCGCAGCCTCTTTCCACATTAGCGGATAAGAACGAATCACGCGTTCAATCTCCTGGTCATCGATGGTGTATGTCCGGTAATTGTTGGCTAGCAAGTGCCTACCTGTTTCAAGCGCTTCCGGAGTAATGTTTTCTACATGGTACAGGCCGACCGCCCCATTAGAAGCGCTGGCCGCTCCCATGTCTTTTAAATAGTCGCGTGTTGCCGCCGTGGGGTCGGTGCTTAAAAACTGATCTAAACCGGTAATGTAGGGCACATCCTCCACTACTTTCATACCGATGGCGCTCCCCAACACCTGGGCATTGGGCGCTTGGGAAGTCTTCACTTCCACCAGCCAGGTCGCTTTCCGTCCTTCATCAGTAAGAAGGCCGAACTCGGGTGCTTTACCGATAATCCCACAACACAATTCGATTATTCCTGAGTTTCGGTTTGTTCTAGCGCCCAAGACTGAATTGGCGTAAACCACTGCCGAAGATTCCGCCCAGGCTAACCGATCCCCTTGAGACGGAGTATTTCCCACCTCCGGTTGATAGCAGGTGCAGCTAAAGGCGTTTTCATCCTTTAACCCGACTTTGTGCAATTGTTCTTCGTATTCATTTTGTTTGCCATACATAATCTTGAAAACCAATTTCTCTAAGGGATTACACTTCACATTGGCATAATCAAGGGGTCGGGGATCGACCGTAAAGCGTTCCTGCGTTATCAGGTTGTTCGTAATTAATTCTTCCATCAATTCAAAGACCGGTTTTAAGAGTGGGATGCCAAAAGAAGTTACTAAATGTACCGGACCATCCAGGGGGACCAGTCGTTTGGCCCCAAAGACTTCCCCATACAGAACCACCGACTCCATTACTTTTTGCAATGTTTCACCTTGCTTACCCTCAAGGATTCCTTTTTCCTCCGGTGTCAATTCCATCTTTACGGGAATCACTTTGTGATCACTCCTTCTTAAACCGTTTTCATAGTGCTAAATTCAACATAATACTGCATTTTCCTCTATAATATTGGAAATTGCTACTACATTGTCGAATAAAGCATTACTTTCTATTGTTTAATGGCGTATAAAATATTTGGTGTTTTCTCGCAAAAAAGAGATTTGGCCTTAAGTAAATTTGTCGGAGGCCGAAAATAAAAGAGAGAGCTTATGGGCGCTTAACAAGGAGGAGTAAAAGTGGAACAAGTGGATTTATTAAAAGAACATGAACAGTGGGCAAATCGAGTTTGCAGTAGAATCATCTTGTTATTCGGTATTCTGGCTATTCCGATCTTCTTTATTCTCCCTAATATTCCTTGGCATTGGCGAGCTATTTTACCTGTTGCCAGCGTCTCCCTGGGGTGGTTATTAATCGTTTTCAGCAAAAACGAACGGACCAGCAAATATACAAAATATACGACAACGATCTTACTGAATATCTTTGGTATACTGATGACGATAACAATGGGGAAAGGGAACCGTTCCGTCCCCTTTTATTTCTTTTCCATCCTCGCCTTTAGCTTAATTTATCTTCATCCGAAAACAGTCCTCGTCGCTGCTACCGGTACAATTCTAAGTCATGCCATTATGATGACTAGGTTTCCGGAACAGATTTTCGCGCTCCATGAACCAGCCATGTATATCTACACCGGTTTTATTTATCTCCTTTATCTCTTGGCGATCTATGCGATTGCCAGTAAAGCCAGTGAATTATTGGGTAAGCTCAAACAGCGTGAAAGCGAACAACGCAGCTTAAATCAGGATTTAAACGAAATCCAAAACCAAATCGGCATTGCTTCCAGTCGTCTCCGTAGCACCAGTAACGATCTGGCTAAAGAGGCGGGGGAACTAATGTCCGCCTTCCATGAAACAGCTTCCGCCATGGAGCAAATGGCCCAAATGGTTGATGTCGAAACTGGGGAAGTCACCAAGGTTACCGATCGTGTAAACGAAATTAGTACCATCGCGACTCATATTAAAAAGATGTCGGATCAGCTTGCCAGCGATTTTGGAGAGACCGAAAAAGTCTTTGAACAGGGGTCCACCGTTATGTACTCTTCTGTCGAAAACATGAAAAAAATCAGTGACCAAATCGGCGAAGTGGCCAATGCAACTTCGCGGTTAAAAGAAAGCTCTTTACGGATTGAAGATATCCTGGTATTTATGAATGAAATCGCTGACAAGACCACGTTGCTCTCGTTGAATGCCAATATTGAGGCCGCCAGAGCCGGTAGCGCCGGTCGCGGTTTTTCGGTCGTAGCTTCCGAAATCAGTAAATTAGCTGTTCAGTCCGCCCACGGTACGGAAGAAATTAAGAAGATTATCGGCGCTGCTCTCCTTGATTTTGAAAAGGTTATAGAAACGATCGACCTTAGTTTAGCAATTGTTGAAAAAAATTCAGCAGAGACTACCGTTGTCTCTGACGAAATCAGCAAAATGATGGAAAAAATTCAGCAAAACGCGACCCAAATTAAAGGAATTTACCAGGCGATGGAAAACCTCTCGCAGAAGAATGACGCGATCATGGCTGGCGCAAATAGTTTAGCTTCCATTGCTGAAGAAACTTCCGCCGGTACGGAGGAAATCTCGGCGACCACCCAGAATCAGACCAAAAACGCTGATAAAATTGCGAAACAGAGTAAAGCCTTGGAACAGATGGCTTACAATTTGGATTCCCTAGTCAACAAGGAGGAAAACCAAAATTAAGTTAAGGAAAACAAAATAAAAACCGAGAGCTAAGAAACATGGATCAAAAACGAAATTTCCCTGCAATTTGCAGGGAAATTTTTTTGGGAGTTGGGGGTAAATTCCTTTATGGCTTTTTGCTTCTACTAAAGATTAGGTAGAACCCGATCAGGACCAAAATGAGAGGGAGCGCATCGAGGATTATTGCGAACGTAACAGCAGAGCCCACAATGGCAAAGACAAAAATAAAGACGGCAAAGGTTATTAATGCTGATAAAAAACATCCAAAAGGCATTATCATCCTCCTATATTTTTCCTATACTATACCATATTCAACATCCAGTTGTCAGTCCCGGTTAAGTGTATTTGTGGCAATAACCAAAGTAGCGGGATGGAAAATAATTACGTTAAAGGATATTTCATCTCTTTAATAGAATAATTTAACAAATATAGAATAAACACCATGGTTTTGCGTAGGGATGATTGGTTAGAAAAGTATTGATTAGGAGGGTAAATTATGGGGAAAACGCGATTCGGTTTGATCTGTTTAGTATTGGTCTTACTTCTTCTGGTCGTTGGTTGCGGAAAGGAAAAAGATAAGCCTAAAGGGAGCTTGTCAAGTATGGATTATTTTATTATTAAGGAAGGCTTAGGGATTAAATACCATGTTACCGATACAGATAAAGACGGTGTTGATATTTACTTGTGGGCAGTTTCGCAGTATTTTAAAAGTGATACAGATAACAAAATAGACTTCCTGTTTACGCTTCATGGGGATAATAACTCTAGTTCCCTTGGCGGTAAGATCAAGGATGATAAAAAAGAGTTGACAATGTTCTATCATGGAGCTCCTAGTACTAATCAGGGAAATATGTATCTACACTTTTCGCTTCCTTATTCTTTCCACCACGGGATGCAGTGGCAAATTGGGGGGAAAGACAGCTATTCAGTAGAACATGTCGGTGTTCAGACAGTGAACGGGACTAATTTTGCTGATTGTATTAAGGTTAGTTATAACAAACATGATGATGGGGAAGATGGGAATGATTGGGATGGCACCGGGTATATGATTTTAGCGAAAGGGATTGGGATCGTACAGATTGAATTTAAGCGCACAAACGGAACCAGTGTTACCTTTGATTACCTGGAACATGGACAATTAACGAAACATACTATTTCCGGAACGATTGTCGATTCGAGTCCGGAGAATCCTGTTCAAGATAAAGCCGTTCAGATTGCTGTAAAAAGCTGGGGGACTCAAGCAATCACTGATGTTAAAGGCAAATTTTCTATTGAAGCCTATGGACCGGAGCTCTGTTTAATGATCGTTGATGCTGAAGAGGGAGTTTTAGCTGATAAATTAGGTCTCTTTTGGGTAGAGAATATAACAGCGGACGTTAGCGGCTTAACAATAGACATTTCAACCCTCATCTTTCCGCCAACTTAATTCGTATAACCTAATCAATGAAATACTTAAGGTAAAGGAAAACCAAGGCCAAACGCCGAAGACTAAAATCGTCCCTACAAATCAAGTTGTAAAGGAAACGGCCGATGATTTGGGGCGTCCTTGACATAAACAGTTTCTGTGCTATGATGAGAGAGTAGTACATTTTGACAAAAATAGTATTATACTCCGAATTCCCATTAAAGCTTTTTGTGTTATTAACAACGCAAAAAGCCTCATTAAGAAGCGGGGGACCCGTTATTAGGGGTGAATCCTGGTGATCAGGTAGGGCAACTTGGGTGCCCGAACCCGTCAGCTAACCTCGTAGGAGTGGTCCAAGCGTAGTGTCTTAGTCGTCAAGACTAGCCTGCGCTTTTTTGCGTGGGTAAAAGTACCACTACTACTTGATGAGGTGATTTTTTGCAAAAATGGTGGGAGCATGTACGCGGTGATGTAATAGGTGGTGTCACCGCTGCCGTTGTAGCACTTCCTCTTGGCCTAGCCTTTGGGATCGCCAGTGGGGCGGGAGCGGTGGCCGGCTTATACGCGTCGATCTTCGGAGGTCTGGTTGCGGCTGTGTTTGGCGGTTGTGGTGTACAAATCACCGGGCCGACCGGCGCGATGACGGTGGTTTTGGTTGGCATTGTTAGTCAGTATGGAATCGGCGGTATGTTTCTGGCCGGCGCTTTAGCTGGTTTGATGCAAGTGATCTTTGGCTTGCTGCGGTTGGGTGGATTCGTCAAATACTTACCCCAGCCTGTCATCGCTGGTTTCACGAATGGGGTCTCGATTCTGTTTTTTATGACGGCAATTGGTGATGCTGGCGAGACACTTTCGATTACTGTAATTACCATAATAGTGATTCTTTTGGCGTTGCGATTTTTCCGAAAAGTACCAGAATCCCTGTGTGGTCTTGCTGTCGGCCTGATTGTTAACGAACTTTTCCTGCACAGCCCACACGTTGTGGGAGATCTCCCCTTTCATCTCCCCAAACTGGTCCTTGGCACCATGCCTTTTAATGAAATAGGTTCATTGATGAAGCCGGCCTTCACGATTTGTCTTTTGGGCAGCATTTCAGCACTGTTATCAGCGGAGGTTACCGATGGGATGATCGGTGTCCGGCATAACAGCAACCGCGAGTTGATCGGGCAAGGTCTAGGGAACCTGGTTTCTTCATTAATCGGCGGTTTGCCCGTATCGGGGGCTGTCGCCCGCTCCGGGGTCAATGTCCATAGTGGGGGACGCACTCGGCTTTCCAGTATCCTCCATGCCATCTTTTTGCTGCTGATGGTGCTGTTTTTTAGTCCGCTGGTTATGCGCATCCCATTGGCCTCATTGGCAGCGATCCTAATGGTTGCTTCCGTTCGTACCGCCGATTGGAAAAGTCTTAAACTGATCCCCCGCGCGCGTTGGAGTTATGGCGTGATTATGATGATCACGACTATCTTGACAGTGGTGAAGGATTTAACGATCGCGGTGGCGGTAGGAGTGGTTCTGGCCAGCCTTGGGGCGCTGGTTGAATTGGCTTCTTCACCACGGGGAAAGGTGGTCAGCCGATTGGGTGCCAAAGCCACCGTTTTAGAGAGCCCTCCTGATGTTGAAGTCATCGCTTTCGAGGGGCCTTTGTTTTTCGTTGGGGTAGAGCAGATGAGACGTTTTGTTAGAGCGAATTCAGAAAAATCGCTCCAGGTTTTGGATTTATCGAACGTATCCATGATCGATGAGACTGGAGCGTTGGCCCTCCGGGATTTTATTAAACGGTTACAACGGGAAGGTAAAAGTATATATATAGGTGGACTCCACCAAAAGCCTGCTCAAATTATGACTAGAATGGGTGTCGTCGACAGCCTGGGTCAATCACGAGTGTGTAAAAGTTTGGAGAGTGCACTACGGAGGGCGTCCGCGGAGGCGTCCCTTGCTGGTCAGGATGAAAACGGATAAGGAGGTTTATAGTGCGCAAGCGATCATTGCTTCAATTTATTTTACTATTGGCGTTTTGGTTAGTACTGTCTGCAGCGGCGGATTTGCAGCACATTCTGGTTGGGGCGCTGGTTGCGTTAATCAGTGTGTGGTTTTGGCAAGATCTTGGCCCGCGATTGCCCGGTGTGCCGTCGGGCTGGGAGTTGTTGCGCCTCACATACTGTCTGATCTTGATGGTTGGGTGGGTAATTCAGGCCAACATTACTGTAGCAAAGACATTACTGTTTTCCCGCCCGCCGGCGAAACCGCTGTTTTTGCTGATGGAGCCAAACCTCCACACGAACTGGGGAAGGGTGCTTTTTGCTACCTGTATCACCATCACACCAGGGACGATAACGGTGGATGTTGATCCGGAAACTGGCCGCTTTATCGTGCATGCGTTGACCCAAGAAGCTGGAATCGACCTTCTATATTGGCGGCTCATTGATGAAATTATCAAGTTAGAAACAAAGATGGAGAGGGGGGCGAAACATGTGGTGGCTACTGGTGGGGCTTATGGCCTTGATTCTCCTGGTGTTACTGCGGGCGATCATCGGCCCAACAGTCATTGACCGCCTCATTTCCATTAATGCGATCTCCAGTGAGGTAAGTGTGATTATCTTGTTGATCGCTTTCGTCAGGGGTGAATATGGAGTGATCGATATCGCCTTTGTCTTTATGTTATGTGGATTTGTGGGCGGACTGTGGATCTTGAAGGTGTTCACCCCGGGCGATTGGCAGCTCAGGATGGCGGGGATAAAAGGTTTCGAAGGAGATCGGGAGGAAGTGGTTTTAGATGATTAAATGGATAGCGGGTCTTTGTTTTATGGGGTCGTTATTAGCTTTTGGCTTGGGGACATTAGGCTTATTCCGGTTTCCGGATCCCTATACCCGGATGCATGCTGTGGGAATGGGTGATACCCTGGGGGTAGGGCTCGCGGGGCTTGGGCTCTTTTTACTCAGCCCCAACTGGATTCTCCGTATTAAGCTGGTCTTTATTCTACTGCTGTTTTGGCTGATTAACCCAACGATGACGCATTTGGTGGCTAAAGCCAGCCTGATTCAGGGGATAAAACCGGTGGCCAATACCAGACTGAGGAAGGGGTGAGTTTATGCCTTTTGTTGCTACTGACTACTGGATCATGGTTCTCCTCTCCATCCTGGTGGTGACCTCTTTGGCCATGTATTTGATCAAGGATCTGCTGCATGCCGTCATCGTCTATGGTGCCTACACCTTGACGATGGCCCTGATCTGGCTACAGATGAACTCTCCCGACCTTGCAATTACAGAAGCGGCGGCGGGGATCTGCATGACCGTCTTAATGATGGCGGTTATCTTCCGCACCAGTCGAAAGGAGAACTAGCCGTGAGCATGAGAATAAGAATAAGAAATCTGCTGTTTCTGCTGCTGGCTCTGTTGGCTGCCTATGGCCTTCTAATTGTCGTGGCGGAACTGCCGCCCTATGGTATGCCGGATAATCCCGTTCACAATCAGGTTGCGAAGCGCTATATTAACGAGGCTTTGGATGACACAGGAGTTATCAATATGGTAACCGCGATTGTGCTGGATTATCGGGCCTACGATACGATGTTCGAGACCATTGTCCTCTTTACGGCAACCCTGGCGGTGGTGCTTACCTTGAAATCGTGGAAAAGGGAGGGCAAGCAGTAAATGAGAGACTTCATTTTAAAACGAGCGGCGGCGATCATCCTGCCTTTCATCTGCGTATATGGCTTTTATGTCATTCTCCACGGCCATGTTTCAGCAGGGGGATCCTTTGCCGGCGGTATTATTGTAGGACTCAGTTTGATCGCCTTCTCTACGATTTATGGCCTTGAAAAAGGTCGTGCTAAGTTACCGGAGGTAGTGCTTGTTTGGACAGAAAGCTATGGTACGCTTTGGTACGGAATCATGGGGATGGTAGGCATCGTTAGAGGGGCTCCCTTTCTGGCAAATAAGATGGCCGGCGTTGACTTAGGGATGCCAGGAGCGCTTTCTTCCGGGGGACTTATTTCCCTGATCGGTCTTGGGGTCGGGATCAGGGTAGCCAGTACCATGGTGACTTTATTCTTTACAATAATGGAGGAAGAATCGTGAGCGTATTTCTGAAAAAACTGATCGTCAACTATCCGTATTTTGTGGCGGCAATTCTCTTTATGATTGGGGCGCTTACGGTGCTAACCCGTTCTAACCTATTCAAAAAGCTAATTGGGATTAATATTATGGAAAGCGCTATTTTTCTGTTGTTTGTCGCTGGGGGCAATATCCGGGGTGGAGTGGCACCAATTCTTAGCACGGCTAATCAGGAGGCGGTGTATATAAATCCGCTGCCGTCGGCTTTAATGTTGACTGGGATCGTGGTTAGCGTGAGTGTAACTGCTTTTGCCTTAGCGCTCATTTTGCGCTTATACAAAGCGTACGGTACTATCAATCTAGAGCGGATTGTGGAGCTGAGAAACGGGGTGACCATGGATGACAGCATCGATCATAGCTAACTTGCCGGTGTTTGTAGTTATTGCCCCTTTGTTTGTGGGTTTTATTTTGCCGACCTTTTCCCGCCGGATGCGTTTGGTGGAAGGCCTGGTAATTTTGGTCGAAGCTTTGGGGCTAGTGGGTGCGGGGTATCTGGCGTTCATTGTTTTAGCGCAAAAAGGGGTGCCTATACTCTACTCGCTGGGTGGTTGGCCAGCACCATGGGGGATCGAACTGGTGGCAGGTAGCCTGGAGGCTTTTTTCTTGCTGGTGATCGCCGGTGTTAGTCTGCCGGTGGCTTTGTTTGCGAAGGGGAATCTCACGCAAGAAGTGGGAAGTGCGGAGCGGGTAACCCGGTTCTATGTGCTCTATCTGCTGCTGGGTGGCGCTTTGGTTGGAATGGCGCTTACTAATGATCTTTTTAATGTTTATGTCTTAGTGGAGGTAGCGACCCTCAGCTGCTGTGGTTTGGTGAGCGCCCGTAATCATCCGCGGGCTGCCGAAGCCGCCTTCAGCTACTTGATCCTGGCCACCCTGGGATCTGCCCTTGTCATGGGCGGGATTGGTTTTATCTACATGGTCACCGGACATTTGAATATGGGGTTTGCCGCTCGGGAGTTGAGTCGGATCTGGCAGGACTACCCCCATGTGGTCTGGATGGCCATCAGCTTTATTTTGGTGGGGTTTGGCGTTAAATCGGCACTTTTCCCATTACATGTTTGGCTGCCGGATGCGCATTCTACGGCCCCGTCTCCCGCTAGTGCCATCTTATCCGGACTGGCCGTCAAAGGCTATCTGATCTGCCTTTTGAAATTTTTGTACGGCGTCTTCGGCCACCCTTTGTTGCGGGAACTTGCCATTGACAGGATATTGACGCTGGCAGGCGCGGTGGCGATCATCGCCGGTTCGATTTTAGCCCTGACCCAGGAGGAACTAAAGCGGAGACTTGCTTACTCCACTGTCGCTCAGGTCGGCTATATTATTCTCGGATTGGGTCTTTTGAACACGAAGGGGTTAACCGGTGCCTTATTCTATCTGGCTAGTCACGCTGTGATCAAAGCAACCCTGTTTTTGGCGGCAGGGGCTATGCTTGCTGCTACTGGAAGGAAAAATCTTCGGGAGCTGGCTGGTGTTGGCCGAAAAATGCCGATCACCATGGCCGCCTTTACCATTGCTAGTCTAGGCCTGATCGGTCTTCCTTTGTTTTCCGGATTTATTGGGAAATGGTATCTCCTCCTGGGTAGTTTGGAAGCGGGAAGGATCCTTCCGGTCACAGTGATCATTGCGGGGAGTGTCCTTTGCGCCGCTTACCTCCTGCCAATTATTCGGGGTGCCTATTTTGAAACAGCGCCGGAGAATGATTGGAGAGATCCCGGTTTACCGCAGAAGATTGCCCTTCTGCTGTTGGCGGCAGCAGTAGTAATTTTGGGCGTGATCCCAGGACCTCTCCTGGAGCTGGCAAAAAGAGCTGCAGCTGAGTTATTGGCGCTTTAGTAAAGCTTTTTGCGTTGTATTGGGATAGTTGAATCAAACAACAACGCAAAAAGCCCAGTAGGAGCGAAGGAGGATTTGACAGATGCTTGCACTTGTTTTGGCTTTATTAAGCGGTGTGGTTGGCGGTCTGCTTGTTGCGATGTTACCCCAAGCCAGAACCCGCCTGCGTAACTTGGTTGTGCTATTTTTCTCCACATCCGGTTTGATTTTCAGCTGGCGAGTCGGGCTAATGGTGTTGGCAGGAGAGCAGGTGAGAATCGCCGGTGCGTTGGGGGGATTAGTCTTTAGCCTTGACCCGGATCCATTGGGGACGGTGTTCGGGCTGATCGCTGCTACTCTCTGGCTTTTTGCTGCGGTCTATTCCTTTGGCTATATGGCAGGAAAGGGTAACCAGCGCACCTATTACACTTTTTTCCTGCTCTCTTTCAGTGTGACACAAGGCGTGGCTTTCTCCGGCAATCTAGTGGCTTTGTATTTCTTTTATGAGCTATTAACCTTTGCCACTTATCCGCTGGTGATTCATGAGCGTAGTGCGGAGGCAATGAAGGCTGGTGCCAAGTATATGCTCTATAATCTGTCTGGCGCGGGGGCTATCTTGATGGCGATTGTGATCACCCACAGCTTAGCTGGGAAGCTCGATTTCGCCGGTGGGCCGATTCTGGCAGGCTCACTGCGGAATGGACTAAACTGGCTTTTGGTGTTGTATATCATTGGCTTTGGCGTCAAGGCGGCGATCATGCCATTACATCGGTGGCTACCGGCGGCCATGGTTGCTCCCACTCCGGTCAGCGCGCTCTTGCATGCGGTGGCCGTTGTATTTTCCGGTGTCTATGGAATTTTACGGGTGGTTTATTCTGTCTTTGGGCGCGAGCTCATGGGGCAGTTGGGCTTCAGTACCATGCTACCCTGGGTGGCGGCTGTCACTATTTTAGTAGGGATTGTCCTCGCCATGCGGCAGGATGTTTTGAAACGTCGGTTGGCTTACCAAACCATCAGTCATCTTTCTTATATTCTCTTGGGGGCCTTTACCCTGCAGCCATGGGGATTAGCCGGGGCGATGATGCATATGATCAGTTACTCGATGCTCAAAACTACACTCTTCTTTTGCGCGGGGATCATTGCGGAGCAGACCGGCGAGACCAAGGTCAGCGGGATGAGCGGGGTAGGTTGGTCGCTACCTATGACCATGAGCGCCTTCGCGGTCGCCACTATGGGCATGATTGGTATGCTGCCCCTTAATACCTTTTGGGGCAAATACTACTTGATGAAGGGAAGCGTTGCCGGGGGAAAGTGGCCGCTTGCTTTGGTCTTGATCGGCAGCGGGATCATCAATGCGGTCTGTTTCATTCCTGTGGTGATCAATGCTTTTCGGGGGAAAAGGGATCGATCCGATGCCAAGCATGAGAGTAGGGTCACCCTAATGCTTGCCCCAACGATGCTTTTGGTTGTAATGGCGCTTGCCCTTGGCCTTTTACCGGGAATCGTTTGGCCTGGGGTGCAGGCTGTAGTCAATTGGTTTTTTTGAAAGGGGGTCAAAACATGTTGCTGGTGATGCTTCCGGCGATTCCCCTGCTCGGGGCAGTCTGCTTACAGTTTAAGCGGGCCAGAACCATGAATATACCTTTAATTACGAGCGGGATTGTTCTTGTCTTAGGGGGCTTCGGCCTGAGCAGTGTCTTTGGGGGTAGGCCCTTAAACTTTCGGATCCCCCTTTTCGGTCCTTATGTGCCGACTTTTCACGCCGATTCCCTATCTGCCATCTTTCTGCTGCTGGCCGCCTTTCTCTGGTTCGTCGTTTCCATCTATGCGCCGGAATATATGAAACATGAAGGTGGAACCGGGCGGTTTGAGCTGTGTACGTTACTGACCCTTTCGGCTGTTTTAGGAGTTTTTTTGGCCGGCGATCTATTTACCCTACTTCTTTGCTTTGAGCTGATGACGATCGCCTCCTGCTTCTGGGTTATTCATCGGTGGAACAACGAAGCGATCCGAGCCGGTTACTACTACTTGTTCTTTAGTATTATGGGTGGACTTTTTCTAGCCCTGGGGATCGTGTTGCTGGATGCGGCGACGGGGACGCTGCCTACCATCGGCGCAGGCGCGGTTACCCCTTTGAACGCTCCGCTATATACCTGGAGTATTATTCTTTTTGTGGTAGGGTTTGGCATTAAGGCTGGGATGGTGCCCCTGCATCTTTGGTTACCCCATGCTCATTCAGTAGCGCCTACTCCCGGTAGTGCGCTTCTGTCCGGACTGCTGATTAAGGTGGGTGCCTATGGTCTGATCCGGGTGGGTGAGTTTGCCGGTTGGGGTAGGGAGTTAGGGAGCGGGGTTACTTGGCTTGGGCCTGGTCTTGCTGTTCTGGGCACCTGTACAATGCTGGTGGGCGTGATGGCAGCATTGCTCCAAAGCGATGCGAAACGGCTTTTAGCTTACCATAGTGTTAGCCAGATTGGCTATATTATCCTAGGGCTGGGGATTGGTCTTTATCTGGGGTCCGATGGAGGTCTTGGCCTTTTAGGCGCAATCTATCATGTCGTCAATCACGCGCTCTTTAAAGCAGCCCTTTTCCTGGGTGTCGGGGTGATTTATCTGCGGACGCGAGAAACTAATCTGTATAACCTTGGCGGACTGTGGCGGCGTTTTCCGGTGACCGCTGTCCTCATGTTTGTGGCGGTTTTGGGAATTACCGGGGTGCCGGGGCTGAATGGTTACGCCAGTAAGACCCTGCTTCACCATGCAGTTAGTCTGGCTGCGGAAACCGGCGTACCATGGGTTTCTTGGGTGGAACGGCTGTTTTTGGTGGTGGGCGTTGGGACAACGGCGTCCTTTACCAAGCTGTATTATCTGATCTTTCTTGGCAAACCTACCAAGCAAAAGATCTCCGCCGACGGTTCTTCCTGGCTACAGGTGGCCATGGGCTTACTAACTATTGTGATGGTGGGAATTGGACTTGCGCCGGAGTTTTTCCCAAAGACGATGGCAGTACCGGCGGCTCAAGCATTAGGGATGGAGAATGCTGCTGCCAGCTTAGTTGGTCTATCCTTTTGGAATTTAGGCGATCTCACTGGGATGTTCATTACCTTGATTCTGGGCATCTTAGCTTGCTGGGCTGGACTTAAATCCGGAGTATTTCATTGGCAGCCTCCGCGCTGGTTGACGCTGGAAGGCTTAGGCAAACTGGTAGGCCTGGGAGTTTCAGTCCTGTGGCGGAAAGGGGCGAAGCTTTATCACGCAGTGGTTACAGCTGTTCGTGATGGGGGAAGAACCATGGGATCTCGTCTCTACTTGTCCTTCCGTAGCTTTGATCAGTCAAGAAGCGGTACGATCTCCGGAATTAAATTAATGGGGCTTAGCGCCGATGCCGCTTTCATAATTCTAATATTAGCGTTTTTAATTGTCTGGTATATCCTGATCAATCCTGGTTTGCCGGCCTAAAAAATGCCCTCTTTCCTTATAGTCAATGACCTGCTTAGAAAATACTCTCGTTACTCGTAAGAATGCTAGCTCTTGCCTGCTTTCAACCGAAGCTGAGCTTTAGAATACTCCAAGAAATTCACCGGAATAAGGAAACACATTCTGTACCGGCGGAGATTATAGCTCGGATTGATTTTCATCCTTTCAGGTGTCCTGACTGTAGCTAGGGTGAATGACTACTTGATTATTTGTCGTAGTCAGAGAGCGGTACCAGACATTCATGCTCTCAATTTGGCCGCCGATATTGG
>ENA-UOOK01002616-UOOK01002616.1-fermentation-metagenome-genome-assembly--contig:-NODE-2616-length-21747-cov-7.313526_pt1 | contig 21747 bp, 24 predicted proteins | sample MGYA00245777_ERZ724023 | MGnify/ENA primary metagenome ERZ724023 (study PRJEB28704, sample SAMN03018312) | fermentation metagenome | biome: anthropogenic terrestrial biome; feature: soil; material...
TTGAGCTGGCGCAGGCGCTGCCAGGGGTCCTCGTCCAAATACCGCAGGCAGGAGTCAAAGGTGGCCCCACCCCAGCATTCCAGGGAATAGTACCCCGCCCTGTCCATCGCCGACAAAATGGGGGCAAACTTGGCGTAGGGCAGGCGGGTGGCAATGAGGGACTGGTTGGCGTCCCGCAGCACCGTTTCGGTAAACTGTACCTTCATGTAACGTCCTCCTTTTGATTGGTGCGTCAAAAAAACCGGGTTTTGGCGCGGCGGCCCCGGCCGTGGGCCCCGCACAAACATGGCGAAAAAATAAGGAAGAGCGCCCCCCAAGGCGCTCCTCTTTTCTTCGTCCCGGGCTTTTACATATTCCGGGTGGCTACCCAGGGTACTCCGGTGCCGCAGATGTCCGGCACCACCACGTCCCCCACCTTGACGGGGGATTTCAGCTGCACCGTGTTCAGCAGCCCCATGGCGTCGGGAATCATCCCCTTGGGGATGTCGGCGGCGGTCTTGACGGGGCAGCGCCTGTGGATGCCGCCCTCCAGCCGCACGGTGCTGGTAATAACCCGGGTGGGGTTTTGCAGTTCTTTTTTGCCGTAATCAATGCCCCGGGCACAGCCGAAGCCGGTGACGGCATAATCGTTATTTTCATCTACCTGCAGGTGGCAGCCCTTGGGGCAGACGATACAAATGACGTTGGTCATATGAGTCAGTCCTTTCCGCAAGATTGCAAAAAAACCAATTCCTACCTATTATCTATCTTACATCTTTGATTGTCAATTGTCAAGCGCCCTCCTGGGGCACCACCGTGACGGTGATGCGGTCCCCCCGCACCTTGTCCAGCAGCACCCGCGGCACCGCAATGCGCTCCATCTCGCCGGGGGCCATGTGCTCCCGCTTAAAGCGGCAAAGCTGGCTGTCGCCGTCCATCACCTTAATTTCCATGTTGTGGTAGACGTTGTTGACCCGGAAGAAGAGCTCCATGGATTTTTCCACATGGTCCCGGCGCACCCGCTGGGGGACGGTGTAGGTAACACAGCTGCCGGCCTCCACCTCCAGCACGCCGCCGGTGTCCTGCTGGCCCAGGGCGTGGCGCGCGGCGGCGGCCCCGGCCCGCTGGCTTTCGCCGGTGACAAAGTCCACCAGGTCGTGGACATGGACCACGTTGCCGCAGCCGAAGATGCCGGGGGCCGAAGTCTCCATGTTCTCAAAGACGATGGCGCCGTTTGTACGGGGGTCAATGGCAATTTCGGCGGACCGGGTCAGCTCGTTTTCGGGGATGAGGCCCACCGACAGCAGCACCGTGTCGCAGTCAAAAAGAATCTCGCTGCCCGGGATGGGGCGGCGGTTTTCGTCCACCTTGGACACCACCACCTGCGCCACCCGCTCCTTGCCGATGATGTTGGTGATGGTGTGGGAAAGGTAGAGGGGAATGTCGTAGTCCTGCAGGCACTGGACGATGTTGCGGGTCAGGCCGTTGGAGTAAGGCATCAGCTCGACACAGGCCAGTACCTTGGCCCCCTCCAGGGTCATGCGCCGGGCCATGATAAGGCCGATGTCCCCCGACCCCAGCACCACCACGCGCTTGCCCACCATCCAGCCCTCCATGTTGACATAGCGCTGGGCGGCCCCGGCGGTAAAAATGCCCGCGGGGCGGTCGCCGGGGATGGCAATGGCGCCCCGGGTGCGCTCCCGGCAGCCCATGGCCAGCACAATGGCGCCGGCCTTCAGCTCCATGTATCCGTCGGTGGTGTTGATGGCGTGGACGGTTTTGTCCTTGGTGATGTCCACCACCATGGTGTCCAGCTTCAGCTCCACCCCGGTTTTGCCCAGCAGGTCCACAAACCGCCCGGCATATTCGGGGCCGGTCAGCTCCTCCTTAAAGTAGTGCAGGCCAAAGCCGTTGTGGATGCACTGGTTCAGGATGCCGCCCGCTTCCCGGTCGCGCTCCGCGACGAGGACGCGCCGGGCCCCCTTCTCGCAGGCCTTGCACGCCGCGGCGAGGCCGGCCGGGCCCGCGCCGATCACGACCACATCGTACCGCTTCGTCATGTCGCATCCCCCGCTTTCGTTTCGCCCGTCAGGATATAGCTTCCGGTTTTGTCCTGCATGATCCGTTCCATCGGGACGCGGTAGGCGCGGCTGAGCAGCTCGTGGACGCGCGGTCCGCAGAATCCGCCCTGGCAGCGCCCCATCCCGGCGCCGCAGCGGCGCTTTACGCCGTCGACGCTCACGGGGGGGATCGGGCCGCGCAGCGCGGCGCGGATGTCGCCCTGCGTGACCGTCTCGCAGCGGCAGACCACCCTGCCGTAGAGCGGGTCGCGCCCGAAAGCTATGCGCCGTTCCCCGTCCGTCATATCCTTGAAAAGCGGCGGGCGGCGGTATTCCGTGAAATGCTCCTTTTCCTCGCACCTGAGGCCGATGCCCTCCAGAATTTTGCGCGCTTCCTTCGCGATGGCGGGGGAAGCGGAGAGCCCCGGCGACTTGATGGCTGCCGCGTTGACGAAGCGCGGCGCGTCGGGGGAGGCTTCCAGAATGAAATCGTCCCGCTCCGTGGCGGCGCGAACGCCCGCAAAGTTCCGGATGGATTCGCGCAGATTGACCGAGGCGTCGCAGCGGAGCGCCTCCCGAGCGATCTTCTGCAGCCCTTCCGCCGTGACTGCCGTGTCGTCCGGCCCGCTGGCGGGGTCTGCGGTCGGCCCCACGATGAGGTTTCCCTGGACGGTGGGGGAGATGAGCACGCCTTTGCCGGCAGCGGTCGGCGTGTGGAAGATCGTGTGCGAAACGACGCCGCCCTGGTTCTTGTCCAGAAGATAGTATTCGCCTTTCACCGGGAGAATTTTGAAAAAGGGCTTCGCGGCAAGGTTATTGATCTCGTCGGCGTGCGTTCCCGCGGCGTTGACGACGTATTTTGCCTCGATATTGTTCTTCCCCGCGCGGATGCGGTAAAATCCGCCCGCTTCCTCGATGCTTTCCACCGGGGAATTGAGATAAAGCTTCGCACCGTTGAGCACCGCCGTCTGCGCCAGCGCGATCGCCAGGCCCCAGGGGTCCACGATCGCCGCGGACGGGGCGTAGAGCGCGCCCGCGACCTCCGGGTTCAGGCCGGGTTCCAGTTTCAGGGTTTCTTCTTTCGCGAGGATGCGGAGCCCTTCCACGCCGTTCTGCAAACCGCGGCCGTACAATGCGCGGACGCATTCCATCTCGCTTTCCCGGAAGGCCAGCACCAGCGAGCCGATGCGCTTGTAGCGCACGTTCAGCCTGCGGCAGAGGTCCTCCATCATCCTGCTGCCCTCCACGTTCAGGCGGGCCATTTTCGTGCCCGGCTCGGGGTCGTAGCCGGCGTGGACAATCGCGCTGTTGGCTTTCGTGGTTCCGCAGGCAACGTCGTTTTCCTTTTCCACCATCGCCACGGAGAGGCGGAACCGCGAAAGCTCGCAGGCGATCCCGGATCCGACGACTCCGCAGCCGATCACGGCGACATCAAACATGAACACGCGTCCTTTCTCTTGTGATGATCATTTTGCGGCCGGATGGAAGCGCTAGCTAAACCAAAGGCTTTCCCGCGTCGTCGAAACGGCCGTCGCGCCGGCGCCGAGCGCGGAGACAATGTCTTCCTTGTCCTGGATCATCCCGCCCGCGATGACCGGAATGTCCGTGATGGCGGCGAAGCGCCGGATGATCTTCGGCATCACGCCGGGCAGGATCTCGTAGAAGTCCGCCGCGCCCGCCCCGCCCGCCTGGATATGCTTTTCCGCGTTTTCCAGCGACATGGAATCCAGCAGAAAATGGCGCTGTACGGCAATCAGCCCGGAATCCTTCGCGCGGCGGACAAGCAGCGCCTTTGTGCTGATCATCCCGTCGGCCGCGGTGTTCTCTTTCAGAAAGCGGACGGAAACCTCGCGCTCCGCAAGACCGTCGATCAGGTCCAGGTGGACGATGGCGAGCTTTCCCGCATCCCTGATGCGCGCCACGACGCCCGAAATGCCGCACAGGTCCCCGTAGAGAACAAAGACGACGGGGCTTGGCGAGGCCAGCGCGCGCCCGAGCCCTTCGTCGTTTTTCACGGCGGCGATCACGGGAAAGTCAAGCAGCCGTTCCAGCATCGGATTGTGCATTTGCAGTCCCCCCAGACCTCCGTTTGTTTATTATCAGTAAAACCCAATAAAAAAACGAAACCAAAAAACCGCTCCGGCGCCGTTGGGCGCAGCGGCTTTCTGCTTTCGTTTTCCCTACAGCACAGAAAGCGTTTCATTCACTTTTCATTCTTACTATAGTGCTTTCGGTTTGAAAAGTCAAGGAATCCGCCGCGTGGCCGCTGAGATTTTCCTTGTAATATTTCTCTGTATATGGTATAATAACCCTCGCAAATCTGCAAAACACACGCCGCGTCGGCGAACGGTGCCCGCATCCCGCGGGTTTTATCGCCAAAAATTCAGCGCGGCGGCGGAAAAACCAAGGAGGTTTTCTTATTATGGCAGTAGTATCCATGAAGCAGCTCCTGGAAGCCGGCGTTCACTTCGGCCACCAGACCAGAAGATGGAACCCGAAGATGGCCCCGTATATTTTCACGGAGCGCAACGGAATCTATATTATCGACCTGCAGAAGACCGTGCGCAAGCTGGACGAAGCCTATGCTTTCGTGCGCGACCTTTCGATGGACGGCAAGTCCGTGCTGTTCGTCGGCACCAAGAAGCAGGCGCAGGAATCCATTAAAACCGAAGCGGAACGCGCGGGTGCGTTTTATGTGAACGCCCGCTGGCTCGGCGGCATGCTGACCAACTTCCGCACCATCCGCCACAGAATCGACCGTCTGAACCAGCTCAAGGCCATGGAGGAGGACGGCACGTTCGATCTCCTTCCGAAAAAGGAAGTCGGCAAGCTGAAGCTTGAGATCGCAAAACTTGAAAAATATCTCGGCGGCATCAAAGACATGAAACAGCTGCCGGGCGCCCTGTTCATCGTCGACCCGCGCAAGGAGCGCATCGCCGTCTCGGAGGCGAGAAAGCTCGACATCCCGATCATCGCAATCGTCGACACGAACTGCGATCCGGACGAGATCGACTATGTCGTCCCCGGCAACGACGACGCGATCCGCGCCGTGAAGCTGATCTCCGAGACGATGGCCAATGCAATCATCGAGGGCAAGGAAGGCCAGATGGGTTCCGCCGCCGTGGAGGAAAAGGAAGAGGCCGCCGCGCAGGAGGAAGCCGCGGAGGCAAAAGCGGCAAAATAACGACAGCGTAAAACAGAACTTAGAAATGAGAGGGATTCGATATGGCATTTACTGCGAAAGACGTTGCGGCGCTCCGCGCAAAGACGAGTTGCGGCATGATGGACTGCAAGAAAGCTCTTGACGCTGCGGACGGCGATATGGATAAAGCTGTTGATTTCCTTCGGGAGAAGGGTCTGGCCGCGGCCGTGAAGAAGGCCGGACGCGTGGCGGCGGAAGGAATTGCCTATGCCGCGACGAACGAGGAGGGGACTTCCGGCGTCGTGATGGAGGTCAACTCCGAGACGGACTTCGTTGCGAAGAACGCCGAGTTCCGCAGCTTTGTCAAAACCTGCGCCGATACGGTGCTGGCCGACAGCCCCGCCGATGTGGACGCCCTGCTCCAGTGCAAGACCGCGGGCGGCGAGACAATCGACGCGCTTTTGAAGGAAAAAATCCTCAAGATAGGCGAAAACATCAAGATCCGCCGTTTCCGGAAATTCGACGGCACGGTGGGCGCCTATATCCATGCGGAGGGAAAAATCGGCGTCCTCGTGAAGTTCGAGACGTCTCCGGAGGTCGCTGCGAAACCCGGATTCAAGGAATATGCGAAAGACATCTGCATGCAGGTCGCCGCGATCGCTCCGCAGTATGTGGACGAAACCCATGTTCCGGCCGACGTCGTCGCCCACGAAAAAGAGATCCTGCGGCAGCAGATCATCGAGTCCGGCAAGCCCGCGGCAATCGCCGAAAAGATCGTTCAGGGGCGTCTGCGCAAGTTCTTTGAGGAAGTCTGCCTTGTCGACCAGGCGTTCATCAAGGAAGACAAGCTCAGCATCGAACAGTATACGGAACAGGTTGCGAAAGACCTGGGCGGTTCGATCCGGATCGTCGACTTCGAGCGCTTTGAGCGCGGCGAAGGCATCGAAAAGCGCAAGGACAATTTTGCCGAGGAGATTGCCAGCCTGGTAAAGTGAGTCCGGCTGATGTCATTTCAAAGCAGATAGGGGGGGAGCCCGGCGCGGGCTTCCCCCCTTTTATATCCGAAGGGGGGATTGCGATGGATTATCCTGTTAAAATAGTCCGTTCACGGCGCAAGACGATTGCGCTTTCCGTGGAAGAGGGCCCGTCCATACTTGTAAAATCGCCGGTATCTCTCGGCGATGCGGCAATAAAACGATTCGTTGGGAAACATCGGCGCTGGATTGAAAACCGTATTCTGGCGCTGCAAGAGCGGAAGAGGAACGCCCGCGTCTATTCTCCGGATGAAATCGCCGCGTTCAGGAAACAGGCGCGGCTGCTTGCGCTGAAAGGCTTCGCGCGCTACGCCCAGCCGATGGGCGTAGCTCCCGCGGGGCTGAAAATCACTTCCGCCGCAACGCGGTGGGGGTCCTGCAGCGCGAAAAACAGCATCTGTTTTTCCTGGCGCATCGCGCTGCTGCCGCCGGAAGCTTCGGACTATATCATCGTCCACGAGCTGGCCCATATCCGGGTAAAGAACCACGGCCCGCGGTTCTATGCGGAAGTGGCGAAGATCCTGCCCGATTATCGGGCGCGGATCGCCCTCTTGAAGCAATCGCAGCGGGAACTGGGCCTGTAGGCCGACGAGGGGAAAGGCAAAGCCGTGCCGGGCGTGCCGCGTGAAGGCGGCAAATCTTTTTCGTTCCCGAAAAGTTGAAAATAGTGAAGAATTTTGATACACTTATCTTGAGAAGAGGAATCCATCTGATTTTTGCGCAGGATCCGGGGAGGGGAGGTAAGCATGTCCGATTCGATCATTACGAAAAAAGCGATCGCCGTGTCGCTGAAAGACCTGATGAAGAAAAAAAGCCTGGCGAAGATCACCGTTTCGGATATTGTGAAAAACTGCAATCTGAACCGGCAGACTTTTTATTATCATTTCAAAGATAAATATGATCTTCTGCATTGGATTATTTCCAACGAAGTTGCGAGAGCCCTTTCCCGCTCCACGGGGGAAAAAGACTGGGGCGCCGCCATGCTGGAAGCGCTGAATACCATAAAGAGGGAAAAAGCGTTTTACATCGGCTCGCTCAGCGTGGATTGCCAGAGCGTCTTTTTCGACGATCTGTTTGACGTCGTGCGGGAGATGCTTCTGCGGAATGTGGATCAGCTCTCCGAAAGCGCGTTCAACGGGCGGAGCCTGGCCCCCGCCGACCGGCAGTTCATTGCCGAATTTTACGCATACGGCCTTGTCGGCATGATCATACAGTGGGTGAAAGGCGGCATGAAAGAACCGCCGGAAGAGATCGTGGAACGCCTGACGTGGTTCGTGGACGACAGTAAGTTCGCGTCCTCGGCGCGTTACTTGAAAGACAGGACGAAGGGGGATTGACGCCCGTTGCAGGAATTGAATCTTTCTGTTTTGGTTCCGGTGAAAAATGTTGAAAACAACATTGCGCGCATCCTTTCGTTTGCGGCAAAGCAGACAGAAGGCATCGGCGCGGAATTCATTATTGTGGATATGGGCTCGGAGGATCAAACCGTCCTTCAGGCGGTCACGCTGGTGAAGGATCTGAATCTGCACGGTTTCGTGATTCAGAACGGCGATTCATCCGTCCCTGCGGCGCTGAACACGGCGATCCAGAAAGCGGGGGGAAAATACCTCACCTTTCTTTTTGCCCGGAGGTTGTATGCCGGCTTTCTGAAGCCGTATCTGGAATGCGCGGAGCGTTTCGACGCCGATGCCGTGATCGGCTGCGTGACGCAGGAAGAGGAGCGGGCGGCGGAGCGCAGGTCGATCAGCCACGCGATCCGCCAGCCGGACGGCGCCCACATCGCGAAGGATATTTTCCGCCGGAAGACGAAGGCGGATCTTGCCGCGTTTCTGGTGCGGCGGGAGTTCCTCCTTTCCCGGCAGATTGATGTCGATGAAGAGTGCGCGTTCGGCTACGCGGGGGAATTTTTGCTTCGCTGCATCCTCGGGTCGGAAAAGGTCACGCAGGCTCCCGTCCTCCTTCAGAGGGACGAAGCGAACGAGCTGAAACGGGGAAAATCGAAGGCGGTCGGCTTTGCCGTTTTTGAGCGGGTGGAGGCTGCGCTCCGCGTTTTGGACGCGGCGCGCTTGTCTTACCCGAACGACGACGAACTGCGCCGCCTGGCTGAAAAAGACGCGGTTCCCCGCGCAGTCATGGATTGCGTGGATGTTGTGCTGCGGGAGGGCTCCGGCGTGCGCAGCGTGCGGCAATACCTGAGCACTTCCGGCTATGACAGGCTCCTTTCCGTCGACGGCCGTACCGATCCGGTCCTCCGGCGGCGGATTTTGCTGTGGAAGGCGCTGCCCTTACTCTATCGCCCTGAATAAGAAAGACGCGGCCTGCGGCGGATTCCGCGGGCCGTGCTTTTCAAAAAATTTCATTTGGTTCCGGGACGGAAGTTTCAGCATAATATGTCATACGGGAGGGATGCCGGATGGTGCGGGACTTTTCTCCGGAAGAACTTTCATATCTCGCAACGTCTTTCGCCGTGGCTCTGGCGGGAGATATGGACGGCGAATCCCTCAAAGTGCTGTGCAGCTTTTTTGTCAACGTTGTCGGGACTTTGAATCTGATCGCCGCCCAGCGGGGCCTGATGAAAGGCGGGTGCGGGATTTGCGGGGGTCCTCCCGCGCCGCCGAAAGGCCCGTCCGGTAAAGAGGAATCGCGTTTATCACCGGCTCCTCGTAAGGATGAACGGATTTGACCGCCCGGATCGTTTCGTCAACTTTTTCTTTTCGGCAAATAACTTCCACTTTATATTCCGCCGAAGTGCAGAGCGTGTTTTCCTCCCCCAGGAACGGCCGGCTTCCCGCAAGCGGGCGCCAGCGGCTTTGCACTTCGCAGTACGACAGGCAGCAGTCGTATTTTCCAATGTGGCCGGCGTCCGCGCTTTGCAGCGCTTTTTGCAGGGCGGGAAAATGCGAAGCGGGAATATATATTTCCAGCTTGCAATACTCAAAATCCATTTTTACGCTCCTTGAATTTCGTCCGGCGGTCCGACGAGGACGATGTTTTTTTCCAGCAACGCGACGGGATGGTAGGAAAGCTTGGATCTTCTCAGCCCCTCGTCGCCCACGTCTTCTTCCCGGTTCACATATTTGTCGCTCTCGCGCGCAAAATGTTTCAGGAATTCCTGCACGGTGACCTGGTATGCGCCGTCGTAGCGGATGTCCGCTTTTTCCACATGCACGAAGAGCGTGTCGTTCACGCGCTCCCCCACGGACATGGAGACGATTTTCCCGCCCGCTTCTACGAAACCGCCGAAAAGCCCGTATTCCGCGTAACATCGAAGCAGTTCGCTGACCTTCGCGCTTTCTTCCCCGGCAAGTTCGCCGGGCTTTTGGTAGGCCTCCGTATAATTGCGGTAAAATTCCTGGACGCGCGGGAGGTTTTCTTCCGTGATCTCAACGAATCGGCTGTCGGGGTAAAGCCGATGAAATTTGTGGATGTGGTTCCGCTGGCCGTCGTATTTTTTGCCTTTGAAGGACAGCAGGTCGTCCGTGCGGTAGAGGTAATCGGACCAGTCGCGGCTTGGCTGGATAAACGCGCGCGGATAGCGTTCCCGGAAAACCGGAAGGATATTGTCCGGTACGGTGCAGTAGACGAGAGGCAGCCGGGTTTCGCGGCAGTAAGACTCGAGCTCTTCCAACGCGGCCGCCATGTTTTCGCCGAGCGGAACGGAAAAAGCGGTGGCGCCGCTCAGGTAACGCACTTTCAGGATCAGCGTGTTCTGAAAAATGACGAACTGCGAGCGGAAAAAGTCTCTCCACATGAAAATTCCGCCGATTGAGTAGTCGCAGGTTCTGGATTTCTGATAACAAAGGAACGGCTGGAAGGTCTTGATATCGCCGAGTGTGAGGTCTTTGAAATTCAGCATAATACGGCAGGTTCCTGTCCCTTGTGATTTTGTGGCCGCGGGGGTTGTCCGCGCCGCGGTAAACGTAGTATAAGCTGTTTCCTCATAAAAAGCAAGGCGGCCGGCGCGCCTATTTGTCGTAATCGTCCAGAAAACTGTGATGCCGCCCGCCGGCGCGCCATCCGGCGACTGCCTCCAGGTTTACGTTTTCGAGGCTGTGGAAGATATTCTTATCGATGTTCGGGCTTTTCCGGCGGAACTGACGCACCAGCTCCTTCATCTCTTGGCGCTTGGAGCTTCCGGTCCCCGCGGCGCTGTTTTCGGTAAAACGGCAGGCGCAGCGGATGAAATGCAGGCTGTTGTACCGCGCCCAGGCGATCACGTCGTCCTCTTTTACGAGGTACAGGGGGCGGATCAGCTCCATGCCCGGATAGTGCAGGCTGTGCAGTTTCGGCAGCATGGTGCGGATTTCCGCGCCGTACAGCATGCTCAGGAGGATCGTTTCGACGACGTCGTCGAAGTGATGCCCGAGGGCGATCTTGTTGCATCCGAGCTCCTGCGCGTGCCTGTAAAGGCACCCGCGCCGCATTTTGGCGCAGAGGTAGCACGGGGAGCGGTCCGTATCGCCGACGATCTCGAAAATACGCGTTTCGAAGATATGGACGGGCAGTCCGAGCGCCGCCGCGTTTTCCTCGACCAGCCGCCGGTTCTCCGCACGGTAGCCCGGGTCCATGACAAGGTATTCGACCTGAAATGGAAAATCGCTGTATCTTTGCAGATGCTGCATACATTTGGCCGTCAGCATGGAGTCTTTCCCCCCCGAGATGCAGACGGCGATCCGGTCGCCTTCCCGGATCAGCTCGTATTTTTTGATTGCGGAAAGGAACGGGAGCCAGATCTGCCTGCGGTATTTTTTCACGATGCTCCGTTCCGCCTGTTCGCTGCGTTCCAACGTGGTTTGCCCCGTTTCCCCCGCCTTTCTCGGTACGGCGGGCTTTTTCTGTATTCTACCATTTTCGGCGGAGGGATACAATGTTTTCCAGCCGGGGGAAAGAAAACAAAAAACGGGCAACAGGAGAAAAGCCTCCGCGAATTGCCCGCCTTTGTCCGTTTCAGGATTTTGCGGTTCCCGCAGCGATGACGCCGCATGCGATCTTTGCGCCGGCGTCTCCGGACGACTGTGTTTTGAAATCATCCGGGGACCGGTGGATGATGACCGTTCTTCCAATCACGTCCTTTACCGTGAACCGGTTGGTGAACACCGCAAGGAACGCGTACCCGTTGCATCCGAACAGCGGGGGCAGGTCGCCCGCGTGAGCGGGGTGGGGACAGCCGGAAGGGTTGAAGTGCGGCCCGGCCTCTGCGAACGGATCCTCGCTGTTTCCCGCGCACACGCGCCCCGAGTGGATGTGGAATGCGAAGACGTCGGCGGGGCACGAGCCGGAACTCTTCGGTAGGCCCTGCACCTGGGCGACGACCAGGACGCCGCCGTCCGCCTGATAGAAGAAGGTCATTCCGATGATCGAGGAGTAACCCGGCGCGCCTTTCAGGACCGCCTGCGCGTCCGGTTCGCGCCGGAGCAGCGCGGCAAGTCCGTCGTATTTTGGTTTTAAGTACAAGGAAATCACCTCCGGCAGCATATTATGCGCGGAAGTAAAAATCCGTTCCACCATGGCCCTCCGGCGCTATAAAAACGTCTCTTGCGGAACATTCCGATTTGAGATATGATGTACGACGGATAAGAAAGAAAATAGGGTGTGCCTTTTTAAAATTCAGAGGGTACGGAGGTACGGGAATGAAAAGTGCAAAGAAAACAATCGAAGACGGACGGGCCGTTCTTGGCATCGAACTCGGTTCCACCCGCATCAAGGCGGTTTTGATCGGGCCGGATTACGAACCCATCGCTTCCGGAAACCACGACTGGGAAAACCGGCTGGAAAACGGTGTCTGGACCTATCGCCTTGCCGACGTGCAGACCGGTTTGCGGGAAGCTTACGGCGCCCTTGCGGCCGACGTGCTGAAAAAATACGGCGTCCCGCTGCGGCGGCTCTCCGCGATGGGCGTTTCCGGCATGATGCACGGCTACCTCGCTTTCGGCCGGGACGGCAATCAGCTCGCACCGTTCCGCACTTGGCGCAACACGATCACCGGCCGGGCGGCAAAGGAGCTCACGGGGCTGCTCGGCTTCAATATCCCGCAGAGATGGAGCGCCGCCCATCTGTACCAGGCGGTTCTGAACGGCGAGGAGCATACGGGAAAGGTTGCGTTCCTCACGACGCTTTCCGGGTATGTGCACTGGAAGCTGACAGGCGAAAAAGTGATCGGCATAGGGGACGCTTCCGGCATGTTTCCGGTCGACGGGGAATCCTGCAGCTACAACGCGCGCATGGCTGCGCTCTTCGATGAAAGGCTGAAGGAGCACGGATTGCGGTATCGGCTGACGGAGGTTCTGCCGCGCGTCCTGCCGGCCGGGGTCCCGGCCGGAACGCTCACCGCCGAAGGAGCGCGCTTCCTCGACCCGACGGGAAACCTTGAGCCGGGTGTGCCGCTCTGCCCGCCGGAGGGCGACGCCGGCACGGGGATGACGGCAACGAACAGCGTGGCTCCGCGTACGGGAAACGTTTCCGCCGGAACCTCGATTTTTGCCATGGTGGTTCTCGAAAAACCGCTGGCAAAGGTCCACCCGGAGATCGACATGGTCGCGACGCCGACCGGCCGGCCGGCGGCTATGGTCCACTGCAACACCTGCACCTCCGACCTGGACGCATGGGTCCGCGTTTTCGGCGAGTTCGCAAAGGCGGCCGGCACGGAGCTTTCCAAATCGGAGCTGTACGATCTGCTTTACCATCGGGCGCTGGAGGCGGATGCCGACTGCGGCGGGCTTGTCAATTACAACTTTTATTCCGGCGAGCCCGTCGTAGGCGTGAGGAACGGCTGTCCGATGCTGGTCCGCCGGGCGGACGCCGATTTTACGCTTGCCAATCTTATGCGCGCGCAGCTCGACTCCGCCATGGCGGCGCTGCGGCTCGGCATGGACATCCTTTTCGGGGAGGAGCGGGTGAAGCTGGATGCGCTGACGGGCCACGGCGGGCTGTTCAAAACGAAGGGAGTCGGGCAGCGCCTGATGGCTGCCGCGCTCGGCGTCCCCGTCGCCGTCATGGAGACGGCCGGGGAGGGCGGTCCGTGGGGCATGGCGCTGCTGGCGTCTTTTCTGACGGAGAAAGCGGAGGGCGAAACGCTGGAAGACTATCTGAGGAGCCGCGTTTTCCACGCGGCGGCCGTCGAACGCGTGGAGCCGGACGCGGCGGACGCGGCGGGATTCGGAAAATTCCTGAACCGCTACACCGCGTGTCTGGCGGCGGAGCGCACGGCCGCGGATGCCCTGGCGACGAAAAAGAAATAGACGTTTTTCCCTGCATGGACGGAAAAAGCAGCGGCTGCCGAAAAACGGAAGCTGCTGCTTTTTTTCTGCCTGTGACGGCCTTATTTTCGCCACTCGAACCCAACGGCGTTCAGGAAAGCGCGCGCCAGGATAGTGTGGCCGAGGACGTTCGGGTGGATGCGGTCCCAGGTGATCGAAACCGGATGGTAGTACCGCAGATATTCGTCGAAGGCCGCCTGCGTGTCTACGAGGATCGCGCCGTATTTTTTCGCGATCTCTTTCACCGCGGCGCCGTACCGGTCCATGGTGGCGCGCATCGGATCTTCCCTGTTTTCCTCCATGAAGAACGGCGTCATGAGGACAAGGCCCTTCAGCGCGGGGACGGTTTTCCGCACGAGTTCTTCCAGCGTTTCCCGGTATTCCTCCAGCGGGACATGGTTCTCCGGAATCAGCGGCGTATCGAACTGGCGCCACACGTCGTTGATGCCGATCAAGATGGAGAGCCAGTCCGGCTTCAGGTCCAGCACGTCCGTCTGCCAGCGCGCTTTCAGGTCGCGGACGGTGTTGCCGCTTGTGCCCATGTTGATCACGCGGATCCTGCTTTGCGGGTAGGTGACGTTGAGAAGTCCGTCCACCAGCCCCACATAGCTTTTTCCGATTCCGCCGAACAGCCCCTCTCCAAGCGGACGCGCGCGCTCGAAATCCGTGACGGAGTCGCCGATCATCACAAGCTTGCTGTTGTTTTCGATAAGCATGGGGATTCCTTCCTTATATTGAATTTCTTTTCAAAATCGGGAAAATATCTTTCTATGTCCGTCGATTCAGGCCAAAAATCCGCTTACGATCAGAAACTGCGCGAGCAAATAGGTGATCATCACGCCGCTTCCTGATTTTTTTTGAAAGATCTGGAACGCGAGCATCGTGTCCGACGCGACGAAAAGCAGGGAACCCGAAAACGGCATCCAGAAGGCGGCGCCGGAGGCGTAGCCACAGCGCAGCAGAGCCGCGAAGCTCATCGCCAGCAGGCAGACCATGTAGGTAACGATGGCGGGTCGCAGTTTCTTCTGAACGGACGGCAGCAGACGCCGGCACGCCGCGAAAGCAAATCCGGCGTATACCGGTACGGCTGCCCATATCGCCGCCGGGACTGCGCCGAGAACGAGCGGTTGCAGAAACGCCGCGGCGTAAAACAGATGCCCCGCCAGGAAGGAAGCCAGGCCGCAGAGAAACCGAGCGCCGCTTCCCAGCAGGAACGTATCCCCGAGAAACCCGCAGACAAGGGCGGCAATCAGCAGCGGGTTGGGGACCGGTGCGCTGAGGACGTAATAGCAGAGGAGAAGAGGCATCAGGAAAGGCTTCGCGATCCGCTCGCCGCGGGCGTTTCCTTTAGCGCATGCGATCAGGTCTGCAGCGGAGCAGATAAAAAAGGCGGCAAACGATAAGACGCGAAGGTCCATCGCATTTTCCCCCGTTCGGTTCAGATGCCGAGTTCCCCGGCGAAGGACTGCATGGCGGCGATCGTCTTCGAGATCAGCTCGTCCAGCGTCCAGCCGAGCATATCCGCGCCCTTTTGAATGATTTCGCGCGAGCAGCCCGCGGCGAACGACGGCTGCTTGAATTTTTTCTTCACCGATTTCAGCGAGACCTCGCGCACGCTTTTCGTGGGATGCATCAGGGCGACCGCGCCGATCAGGCCCGTGAGCTCATCTGTGGCGAAGAGGACCTTTTCCATGACATGCTCCGGTTTTACGTCGACCAGTTCGCCGTACCCGTGGCTTGCGACGGCGTGGATCAGAGCTTCGTCCACACCGCGTTCCCGCAGGATCTCCTGCTCCTTGGTGCAGTGCTGCTCCGGATATTTTTCGTAGTCCAGATCGTGCAGCAGCCCGACGACCCGCCAGAACTGCTCGTTCGCCGGATCAAGCTCCTTTGCAAAATATCCCATCACACCGGAAACGATTTTCGCATGCTTCAGATGGAACTCCTCCTGGTTATATTCTTCCAGCAGCGTTTCGGCTTCTTCGAGATTTGGTACGGTGCCCATATTCATTCCTCGATTCGTGATCATATTTTTGTTACCGTGCAAAGATACACGAGTTTAGTTTAATCAGTCTTGGTTATTTTGTCAACTGTGGCCGCCCTTTTCCGCCATACCCGGCGCATGTTCCGCATATAATTTGGTACGAAATGAAAGGGGTAATGGGTCATGGTGTGCTGCACAGTGACAAAAAAACGAATTCTGGCGGTGCTGCTCTTTGTGCTGGCAGCCGTGCTGGCTATTTGCGGCTGTTTCTACGGCGCCCGCGCGGTACAGGCTTCCGCCCGCAAGAGAGAGCTTCCGATTTACAACGTGAAGACGGACGAGAAAAAGATAGCCATCTCGTTCGACGCCGCGTGGGGCAACGAGGAGACGCAGCCGTTGATCGACATTTTGAAGCGTTACAATGTGAAGACGACGTTTTTCGTCATCGGCGCATGGGTGGACAAATATCCGGATTCCGTCCGCGCGCTCAGCGCCGCCGGCCACGAAGTGTGCAACCACTCCGATACCCACCCGCACATGCCGAAGCTTTCCCAGTCGGAGATGACGGCGCAGATCACCGCCTGCAATGAAAAGGTCAAGGCCGTGACCGGCGTCAGCCCGCTGCTTTTTCGACCGCCGTACGGAGATTACAACGATACGGTGATCAAAACGGCGAACAATATGAAAATGTATCCCATCCAATGGTCCGTTGATAAACATGATATAAGAGTAAAAAATTATTTATAAAAAACCGCTACATTGCCATCCGATACTTCCACCCGCTGAACTAGCACCTTGGCCACTGCCTTTTTCTCGTCGAAATTCAATGCCATAAAATCACAACCTGCGAATTGAAAGGGTTGCCGCACTGGTGTAGAGTTGATTACTTTTAGCAATTCGGATTTTTGAGAATCCAGTTTTACCATACGTTCATTGATATATCGCATCGTGACGTCGTTTGCTTGTTCTAATTTCTCCATCAGATTTTCAATTTGGCTGTCAATATGTGCCAGTTCTATTTTTTCAGCGTTATGATTTTCTTGAGGTACTAACGGTTCGGGGCTAGAAGACAGGCGATCGATTTCCCTCTGAATTTGTCGTGCGGCTTCTTCTTCTACTTCATGCACACGCTCATGATGTGCGACATTACACAAGTGCAAATTCGATTTGCCTGAGCAGGAAAAATACAAGTATCTACCGCCGCCCGAGCTTACAACACGCAACGAATACCCACAGTTCCCGCATTTCACGAGACCGGACAGCCATGTGTATTTCCCGGATCCGGTGTTCTTGAGCTGCCGATTTTCGTCAAGACGGTGCTGGCAGGCAAGAAATGTGGAGGAATCTATCACGCCTTTATGCGCGGAGACCGCGAGAAACTGATTGGCAAACGTGGTGTATTTATTTGCGTTGTGATCGCGCTTTCCCCACCAGACGAGTCCCTTTTCCCCGATATAATCTTCGATTCCATTAAGCAGGTAAATCCCCTTTCCTTTGTAGTAATAATAAATATCTGCATCAGCCCTTACATAAGATGGATTATGCAGGATGCGCGCGATTGATACATTATCCCAAGTCTTGCGACGGATTCCGGACACACCAATTTCTGTAAGCCAAGCTGCTATTTTTCCGAGAGAAGTATCGGTATAGGCATACCGGTGAAATATTTCTTTAACAAGTTCCATGTCCTTGTTGGGAGCCAGTGTTGTCGCTTTTTTCCCTCCGATTTCCATGCGAACCAGATCCCACCCAAAAGCGGCCGGGCCGCCGCCCCACGCGCCGCGCTTAGAACGCTGAAAGTAGTTGTCCTTCACGCGTTCCGCGATGGTTTCGCGCTCAAGCTGGGCAAATACCATAATAATATATACCATTGCCCGGCCCACAGGCGTAGATGTATCAAATTTTTCACTAATCGACACAAATTCTGCGCCGTGCTCTTTTAGCGTTTCCCATATAGCTCCGAAATCCGTAATGGAACGGCTGATACGGTCAAGCCGATAGACGATAATTTTTTCAATCTCTCCGCGGCGCACCGCTGTCATCATGCGCTGAAAAGCGGGGCGCTCCGTATTTTTTCCAGAAAACCCCTTATCAGAATATACCCGCGGCTCCTGACCATGGCACTCATTCCTGCAGAGATCAATCTGCCCTTCAACACTGATAGAATCTTTTTTATCTACCGATTGACGGGCATAAATCGCAATCATTATATAACTCCTCCATGGGGAAACAACCGTTCAGGATCTGAGCGGTTGTTCATTTATGTGTCTTTAGACAATTTTTGAGTCGTTTGCATTTTGTAAAGCTGATGATGTTTGAGTACTTTTTTCCGATTCAAGTTCATGACGGTAGGCTTCTACTTCTTTTTCGATGTCTTTGTCAACTTTCTTATCGTTTTCAGCAGTTTCATATTCTTTTGCAACTGCTTTGATATATTTACCTATCGCTGCTTTTTCAAAATTATTAAGTTGTGAATAGCCCTTAATAATGGCTTGTCCCAAATCGTCAAGCGAAAACTCTTGAGTGAGCTTGCCTTCACTATCATTATACATTTCGCCAGTTCCATCGCGTAGCCAATTTTCATTGACATTAAACGTTTTACAAATTGTAACAATACTGCGTTCTGTGACTGTTCTATTGCCGCTTTCATAGAGACCGATTGCGGTGCCTTTTAATCCAATTCTTTGAGCGAATTCAACTTGTGTAAGGCAAAGAGCTTTACGTAATAATTTAATTCTTTCGCCGATATTCATTTTTTCAACTCCTTCAGTTTAAATATGATAGCACAGAATGTATTGCGCTGCAACATTTTGCATGAAAAGCATTGACAAAAATATTGCTGTGTTATATTATGTAATTGCAGAGCAATACAAGCTCATAGGAGATGTAGAAAATGGATGAAGAAAACACGGATATTATGAGCAATGAGGAATTAGCTCAAACTATTTCAGAACTACCAAAATCAATCAGATTGGAAATTTTATACATGATCAAAGGAATGCAACTAATGTGTGATGCCTTAAGGAACTCTGCGTAAAGCACACATTTTTTTTCAACTCGTACAAACCCTCACGCATATCTATTTTCGGGAGGTGATAATTATGCGCAGCACGGCTGTACATAACCCAAATAGCACGCTGGAAGATGATCGAATGAAATGGCTGCGGGTACAGGAAATCTTTCGCCAACATTACGAGAGGGAAAAAACCGAGCGAAAACAAAGTGCAGGAAAGCGAAAACAAAGAGTGTGAACTGACTGCGCCGCGCCGCTTAAATTTAGGTGGCGCTGCTGCCTATGTCAAGGACAAGCCCGGGTGGTGCAAAAGGTGGTTATACAGATTTTTGAGCAGATAACAGGCTCAGACACCAAAGAGCGTTTCAGTGCGTAATGTTTTAGCCGGAAAGGAAACGAAAGATGGACTATAAAATCAGCACTTACCCCATATAAGAGGCCTTAAATGTTCAGGCTCCGGCCTTTTGCTTCAAAAGGCTGGAGCGTGGGCATTTACCCCACGATTCCGCAATGGTCCCCATTGCGTACTCCTGATTCAATGCCTGATCGGCACTGAGACGTGAAGTTGGCGTACCTTGAAAAATTACATAGCGTTTGCGAAGACTTTCCTGCGGGCGTTTGGGACACGGAGATACCCATAAGCTATAGCACAGGCGCATTTGCGAATTACTGCATGCTATCTTGCAATGACATACAAGGTTGGCGATGAGCCCGGCAGGGGACAATGATACTTCTGCCCTGAACGCCTCACCGCATTAGGCAGGCCCCGACGAATGAAGGGTTGGTGCTTTATAGAACGACACCAATGAAACTGCTTGTCAGCAGTTCTTCGAAAATGCGTTTCTATTCTATGACAGACTCCCGAAAGCCATATCTGCGGAAGCCTATCATAGAATCAAGTGCTCACCTTGTGAACATTTGATTCTATGATAGGAAATTAACCGGTGCAGCCACTACAGTTTCAAAAATAAAAAAGGGTGATAGTTAAAAATGGGAAAGGCCTTAGAGACAGAGGATAATCGGGTCGATCGCATCAAAGAAGCCCTCGCTACGATTAATCTGTATTTGGATGAAGAAAAATACTCTTTCGATTATGCTAGAGTGGAACAAATTCTTTCTGAGGCAGAAAAGGCTATCGAACAAACAGTCCGCGGCGTGAGGCCCGCGGACTTACCGGAGAGCATTCCTTTCTCGGACAGTCTCGATGAGGATGGGCGCTCTGATCCGTATAGTTACGCAGGTGACATGAGCCCGGAGGAATATGACACCCTTGTGAAAAACTATGAGGACGATAGGCAACGAGAAAATGCAGTGGACACGGAGAAATTGCCGAATGACAAACAACTCCCGGTCAAATTGGACGAGCGATTGGCTTCGGCTGTACATAAGGGCGGTACACGGGAAGGCCCTTTCCATAAAAGCCGCGCGGATAAATCTTTATAGCAAATAACATTGCGAATTTCATTTCGCTGATTTTCCCCTTGCGCGGTCCTGCTTTTCGGAGTACAATATTCTCATATTGGAGGAGTTGCCATGACAGATAAAGAAATTCTTGCCGCGATGAAAGAAATGTTCGCAGAGGAACGGAAAATTACCGACGCTAAGTTAGACGCTGCACAAAAAGCGACCGACGCTAAGTTTGGCGCTGCACAAAAAGCGACCGACGCCAAGATTGACGCTGCACAAAGAGCGACCGACGCCAAGATTGACGCTGCACAGAGAGCGATCGACGCCAAGTTCGATGCTGCACAGAGAGCGACTGACGCCAAGTTTGATGCTGCACAGCGCGCCACAACCGCCGCAATCAAGGCCGCCCAGCAAGAAACAATCAAAGAAACCATCCGGCAAATAAAGATGCTTTTGGAGAATGGTGTCGAAAAACAGATCAAGCTTTTAGCGGAAGGACACGCACAGATCCTTGCAAGGCTGCCTGACGTGCAGGAGCAGGAGAAGATCAAGAGCCGTGTCGCCACCCTGGAACATGTAACCGCCGAGCATACGCGGCAGATTAATGAACTTAAGAGAGCATAAAGAAGGCAGCCGGCTACCGGTTGCCTTCTTTATTCCCTGATTCTCCTAAAACTCTGAATCTTGACAAATACTGGAAATAGTGGTTAATTGAAAGGGGACGGAATCTCCGAGAGTTAGCCACGCAATGAAGGGGGATGCCTTATGAATAATAAATCGAAAAAGGTTATCATTTTTACCGGGCTTGCGGCCGTCTGTGTCGGTCTATTTTCTGTCATCCTGGCACACGCAAACGCCGATGCGAAACCGGAAGATTCATCCAGCAAAGTCAGCTCTGAGATCATTATGGCAACTCCAAATTCCATCGTGGTCTCGAAGGCCGACAGTAAAAGCGGAACCAGTTCCGCTTTTGTACCCTCTTCTGGTACGGTGACAAGCGCTCCGCTTACAACAGTGTCAAAACCAACTTCTACGCCTCCCAAACCTACTCCGCCCGCAAGCTCGGAATTGACCAATCCGTCGAGTAAGCCCCAATATACTTCTAAGCCGGCACAAAAATCAAATATCGACGCAAACTCTAAAAAGGTGAGCAGCGCAGCGTCGAAAAAAGATTCAAGTACGGCAAAGAAGGCCGATAATCATCCAAATAATGGTGATCCGGTCTTTGGTAACGATGTTATTACCGAGGAAGGTGGAAATCAAGGGACAGTTGTAGAAGGAGATTGGGGTGGCGGCTCTCAGGTGGGTATCATGGACTAAAGATATGAAATTTAATGAATATGAGACGCAATCGCTTGTCGGTTGCGTCTTTTTTATTGGAGGGTTGTATGAAACGGATTATTTCTCTGATTCTCTGTGCAGCACTTCTTCTTTTAGTTCCGATAACTGTTAATGCCGATGGGGACGGAAATATGGACAATGGCGGAGGTGGCGGTATGGGAAATGGCTCTGGTGACAGCTACTGGAACGGTGATGATGGTGTCCGAGTGACGATTATCAGAGTTAGTGATAATAAACTGGTTTCAGTACCTATTGACCTTACAAACTATGGTGAAAGCAGTGTCCAATTCTATTTTAAGAAAAGCAAACTGCATTATAAAAATGGCTCACGTTTGCAGGAATATACTGGAGCTTATAAGAGTTCAATACCAGATAAAAAATTACCCAAAATTATACTGGATAGTGGAAATGCGAATATAGCTTCCATAAGAAATTATTTTTGTTCAAAATGGGTTGTAACAAAGATCGCACAGATAGTTGGTACTACATATGACCAGCTGACAAGCGGTAACTACAAGCTCTTGCTTGAGC
>ENA-UOOK01002619-UOOK01002619.1-fermentation-metagenome-genome-assembly--contig:-NODE-2619-length-21716-cov-11.780019_pt1 | contig 21716 bp, 9 predicted proteins | sample MGYA00245777_ERZ724023 | MGnify/ENA primary metagenome ERZ724023 (study PRJEB28704, sample SAMN03018312) | fermentation metagenome | biome: anthropogenic terrestrial biome; feature: soil; material...
CCGTTGGTATATACAGCGGGCATCTCCTGGGAAGAAGCGGGATATTGTTTTTTGTCCTGTCTTTGATTTACAAGGGTAGCTTCCAGGGTAATCACATTCCCGGAAAGGGTATAAAGGCACTCAAACACGCATTCCCCTGCTACTCCGGTTTTGTGGGGCCATTGCATAGGGATACTGCGGACAAAGATGGCATTGTTCCCCCGTTTTTCGTAAGAGATAATCTTGGAACGGTTTCCTCCGGCATCTCCAGATTGAATTGGATTCCAACCCAACCCTTCCCATTCAGGAGCGGGCCGTTCGCCATTGGGACCAATGTACGGCCAAGGTCCACTATAGTAAGACATTTGGATTTGTCTGCCCCAGTCGTAACTGTTGATCATGTTTTTCCCTCCGTTGGCCTCATCGGAGAGGTAGGTGACTGCTCCACCCAAGGTGAGGTCAATCCCCAGTTTTAGCCGGTTATTCTCGATGTAGAGCATGGAAGTGTCGCCCGTGAGGGTCTCGCTTTCCGGTGTGTCTGCGGATTTCCCATATGCGCATGCAGTGAATAGCATCAAGCAGAAGCAAACGATGTTACTGGAAAGGTTTATTTTCAACATGTTGTGATTTGTTTAGGATAATATCAGAACTCCGATAACCCTATAAGTTCCCTCAAGGGTTTATCGAAGTTTTGATAAAAATTCAGGATCAGTTACCAACCGGGATTTTGCCAGTTTTCGCCTGTGAATGATTTCATCTTGGAAACTTCGGATAAACTGATCGGGAGAATTAAATACTTATCGCTGTTAGTTCCTCTTTCGTGCAGTTTGAACCTGTTGTAGCTATAATTGCCATTTTCCTTAATAATCCTCATGCCCGTAACAAATTGATCGGTTTCGTTCAGTATCTTCCATCTTCTTACATCGAAGAACCGATGTTCCTCAAAAGCAAGTTCAACCTGTCGCTCGTTGCGGTAGCGTAACTGAAATTCTTCCGTTGAAAGACCGGAGGGCAGAGGGGGCATCTCCGCACGAGCTCTCACCTTGTTGACGGCTTCTCTTGCTGAGAGTGGTGCGGCACCAGAAGCCTTGCCCGCAACAGCAGTTTCAGGACCTGAGGCGTTAGCGGCTGCTTCAGCAAAATTCAAGTAGAGTTCTGCAAGCCGGAATACTTTCATAAAGCCGTCGCCATCTACATTGACGTTGGACTTATAGTTGTTGAACTTCCTCAAGTAATAGCCCGTACGAGTATACCTTGTTTCGGTGATGTTATCGGAGATACCGCTGTTTCCACCGACGAAAGTTTCCACCGGAATGGGGGTGGGTGGTGGGGTGAACCCCTCTATCCGGAAATTTCTGATGGTGATTTCATAACCGGCACCGCCTGTCAGGTCAAATCGCAAGAAATGATTCTCGGGCTGCGCTCCTCCATTTGCGTTGACTCCAAAACCCCATCTGGCAATGGCATCACTTAAGTCATATTCAAAACGTTTCCATTCAGTGGCCTCTTCAATACGAATGTTCTCACCCGTTGAAACGCCTCCCTGTGGACCACCGGCCACACAAAAGAAGAATTCAACGTTGGTTACGCTTTTGTTACTCTTATATTCAAAGCTGATTACCCTTTTTTCTGCTCCCGCCAATTTTCGTCCGATGGGGTTTGTGTGAATCCAGGGATCACTTCCGGTAGTGGACAGGGTGATTTCAGCACCTTGTCTGGCTACGGTCACGTTGTTCTTCACCCCTTCGTTCAACTCTAAAGGGTAAAGTTCCTTTTCGACATTCCCCGTTGAGAGCGACCGCGGAGCATTGTTATAATAGATGGATGCGTAGAAGCGTGGATCCCTTCCTTCGTAAGGATTCTCCGGATCGTATCCGGAAGTATTATTGATGATGGGTTGAAGGTGTTGCGGGTCGCTGTATCCCAGCACCGGCATCTCACCCGTGGCTTGCATTCCGTACGCATCTACCAATTCCTGTGAAGGTCCTGCCCCTGCTTTTTCTGCCCCTTCGGTGATAGGTGTTCCTGCTAACCTCCATACGTTGGAGCGGGTGCCAGTAGTTTCAAAGATGGTCTCCTTATCCACGGAGCGGCTTGGGTCCGAACGGAGGATGAAATAATAGGCGTATGCATTCTGTGCAATGTCAGCAGCTGGTTTTGTGGTAAACAATTCAAATCCGTGGGTCAGGCATTGGTCCAATGCTTCTTTGGTGATTTCGGTGGCTTTTGCCCAGTCGTATTTGCTTTCAGCGGTTTTCCATAAGGGGCTGGCGGCATAGAGTGCAGCCTGCGATCTGACGGCGTGCGCAAAGGCACGTGTAATAACCCCTCTTTCATTGTCGTTGATGTCCCACCTGAATCCCACGTCTGATTTTCCACTTTCGGGAATTGCCAGAGCCGCATCGCAATCTGCAATGATGAAATCCACGCACTTCTCGAATGAGGCCCGTTTGTCCTGTGAGAAGTCATGGGTCACTTCGTACGGGGTGTCAATAATCGGAACACCGCCATATCGCTTTACTAGTTGCAGGTAGTAGAATGCCCTTAAAACGAGAACTTCGCCGATCCATCCGTTTTTTTCGTCCTCATCAATGACGGCTGTTGCCAGTTCCGGATCGTTGATGCTGGCCAGAAAAGTATTGCACTTCCTGATACCTTGAAAATAATGCGCCCAAGAGTAGCTCCCTGCCACAGGATTGTTCGATGAGGAGGTACGGTTGTTGTACCAGTCATTTACGGCACCATTCACCCCATCACTGGCATCGTGGGCTTCATCACTGAAAGAAGCCAGCGGAGTCTGTTGTCCCTGGTACATAAAGCCTACCTGGGGAAAATAAGCTTTACAGGAATTATAGTAGTTTCTTGTTCGCTGATAGCTGCTGAACATATCTTTAAGCGTTAATCTCCCGTCGGAAGGCAAATCAAGATCAACGCATGATTGAATGACCAGGAGGGTAAACGCAATAAAAAATAATTTGATGATTCTTTTCTTCATGATCAAAATTGTTAGAAGTTTGCACTGATTCCAATATTAAAAACTCTGTAGGGTTGGAACGTATTCATGCTTCCAATCTCCGGATCAATGTATTTCGAGTTCATATTGTCGAGTGTTAATAAATTCTGTACGTTTAATGCCACCCGGATATTTTCAGCTTTGATTTTTTTCGATAGCTGCTGTGGCAGATTGTAAGCCAGTTCTACATTCCGTAAACGCAAGTAGGAACGATCGCTTAAAAAGAAATCATTGGCTACATGGTTTGTGGAGGGCGAAAGTGATAGGGCAGGGAAGGTAATCTTTTCACCGGAAGCGTATCGTTCGGGAGTCCATGCCTGTAAATGCATGTCGGTGAAAATTCCTTTTCCCTGATTCTCGTAAGCGCCAATGCCACTCAGGAATTGGGAACTCTTGTTTACGCCGTGAAGCAGGAAGGAGAACTCCCAGTTCTTCCACTGAAAACCACCCACCAGGCTGAACTCCTGTTGGGGCATCCTACCGTGACCGAGTGGTGCTTTGTCTTTTTCATCAATGATGCCGTCGTTGTTGAGATCTTTATAAATAAAGTCTCCCACACGCGGGGTGCCAAAAGAATAGGTGAGGTTGGACGCAGCCAGTTCCTCTGCACTGTTAAACATCCCGTTGCCGTTGGTGCGGTCTATTTCATAGCCCCAAAGCTGTCCCAGGGAGTACCCTTCGGTACGCAAAGGATAAGCGTAATCGTTACCCAACGGTGCCTCATTGATGTTGATTACTTTGTTGACAGCCTGCATGAAATTTGCTTGGGCGAAGAGAGAAAAATCCTTGGAGAGGTGTGTGTTGTAACCAATTGAGAGTTCAAAACCTTTGTTCTCCATTTCACCGCCATTCAGTTTCGGGAAATATCCGAGCGGAATTCCCTGATATTCGGGAATCTTGGTGCTGCTGTTGATCAACATGTTGTTTACGTGGTCTGTAAAGTAATCCACATCAACTGTAAACTTATTGAGAAGACCCAGGTTGATTCCCAAGTTTGTTTTTTTGATTTTTTCTGCTTCAAGGCTTGGATTTCCTCTTTCCAGCTCAGAGCCGTCTGATCGGATATTGTCCAGGTAAAGAAACCTGGCTCCGCCTAGTTGGTCACTTCCGCTGATTCCATAAGAAGCCCTTAGCTTTAAGAGGGAGATAAAATCGGAAGCAAAGAAATCTTCACTCGAGGCGATCCACGCACCGGATATTGCCGGTGTCATGGTATAGCGGTTATCCGGGTGAAACTGTTCTGAACCGGAGTAGCCCATGTCCCCTTTCAGGTAATAACGATCCTTATATCCATAAAGAGCGGAGAGTCCGAAATTTTGACGCTTGTAGGGCAAAACGCTGTTGGAGGACCCCGTTGCCTCCTTTTCCTGTCTCAAGTAGTAGGTGTGCGCGGATGCTGCAATGGAGTGGTCCCCGAAGCGGCGGCTATAATCAACGCTCCCCTTGAAGTTTAGGTAATAGAAGAAAACGGAGGACTTGTTGTAACTCAGCGGGGTGTTTTCAAATGTCTTGTAAGGTACAAAATTGGACAATGTGGTGAAATCGTTTTCCCGTATCAGCCTCTTGTAACTCTGGTTGGTGCCGGTTTCGTTTCGAACGTATGTCTGGTATGCCATACCACCGCTGACTGATAATCCCTTGGTGAGAAAATCGAGGTCAAATTTCAGTCCGGTTTGTGCCAGGATGTTGGTTTCGATCACAGTCCGGTAACCGGAGCGGTTAAGCATCCCATAGACGGGATTATCCATTCCGTCAACTGTCACTACCTGTTCACTCAGATCGAGATTATCTTCGTTTATGGGGGAGAGAGGACCATACATGGTGGGCGGCTGATTGAATATCTGGCTGTAGATATTCCAGCCCATATTTCCGCCCGCGAGCATTTCCCGTTTCACATTTCCGGTCAATCGCATATATCCGGAAATGTAATCGTTGAACTTTACATCCATATTGGTGCGGAAGTTCCCAATGTTTACGTTGGGTGTAGGGTCGTATTTCCGGTTGGGCTCATCTGCAATCTTAAATGGCTCTTCTTGGTGTACAAAGCTTAGGTTGGAATAATAACGGAATTTCTCGGTACCTCCCGAGACGTTTACCCCCAACCGTTGTCTCATTACTACATCTTTGATGTAGAGGTCATACCAGTTGTTGTTGGGGTAGCGGGGGTCGTCGCCTGAACGGAAGAGGTCGATCTCTTCCTGGCTGAATTGTGAATGAGACCCTAAGCCATCCCGTTCAGCAGCTTCATTTCGCAAAGCGGCATATTGTGCAGAATTGACAAAGAGCGGCTTACGGGTTTGCTCTTGGAAGGATTGATCGGCATATGCTTCTACATTCAGGCTGCCGTCATGCCCTCTTTTGGTTGTGATCACGATCACACCGGCAGATCCCTGGATACCATATACTGCGGTTGCGGACGCATCCTTTAATACCGTAATACTTTCGATCTCCTTGGGGGAGATAAATTCGATATACTGGGTAGGTGCAATGACGCCATCAATGATTATCAGCGGATCATTCCCATTGATGGAAGAGAATCCCCGGATAGATTTGCTAAAATTTCCATATCCAAAGAAAGTCAATTCCGCGATGTTGTTTATCACCGTTAATCCGGGAAGTCTTCCTTCGTAAGTGTCTGAAAGCACGTTTGAAGGTGTTTTGTTCAGGATGTCGCCCGAAACCGTAGAAACAGCCCCGGTTATCGATTCTTTTCTTTGGGTAAGGTATCCGTAATCCACTTTCCCTCCCATGCTATGGGGGTCAAAGGTCAGTAATACATCTCCTTGATCAGGGAGCTGGGCAATGGATATCCGGGAATCCAGGTATCCTGCAGCGGAGACCAGTATTTTTTCATTTCTATATTCCACCGGTAACCTGAAGGTCCCGTCAATGGCGGTTTTTGAAATATATTTCCCATCTTCCGTTTCAATCACGGCATTCTGCACCGGCTGGTTATACTGATTGACAACCCGGTTCTGAATGTTATTTGTATCCTGTGCTGTTAATGGCACAGTCATGAAAAAGCAAATAAGAGCTAACGTTATGAATTGTATTGTTTTCTTCATTTTTTTCCGAATTATTGAATTTACCATCCCGGATTTTGCCATTTTTGACCTGTCACCGATTCAAGGGTTGCTGCTTCATTCAGGGGCAAAGGAAGCAACAGATCCCTGTTTTGCCAACCTCCTCTAGGGTTGTTAGAAATATTCTGCCGTTTATAGGTGAAACTTCCATCCCCATTTTTCGTGATGACCATAGCAGTGAACCATTTACAGGTTTCACTCAAATCACCGTCCGGTTTCTGCCAACGTCTTAAATCAAAATAACGTTGTTCCTCCCATGCCAATTCCACGCGTCGTTCGTTTCTGATGCGCAGTACCAGTTCCTGTTGTGATAAACCGGCAGGCAGGTTGGGCATTCCTGAACGGGCACGTACTTCATTTGCCGCAGCTCTGGCTTCTTCCAGATGACCAGCTTCGGCCGCTGCTTCAGCGAAGTCGAGCATTGTTTCTCCCAAACGGTAATATTTCCAGTTGGAATTATTGATCTGATTATTGCCACTAGCACCGGGGGTAACCATTTTATTGTGGTAGTATCCTGTTCTTGAGGCGCTTCTGTTGGTAACGTCAAAACTCACCTGATGCGCTCCACCTACAAATGTTTCAATCTTCACCGGTTTACTGTCGAATTGCATGACGCTTCCGTTCATTAACACGGTCTCATATAAACGGGGATCACGGTTTGCATAGGGGTTGTTGGGATCGTAGAGCGTATTGACGGAGTTGTAGTTGGGTTGTAGGTGCTTTTCGTCCTTATAGGGTTTTGCCAGGTCGAGGACTGGTTTCCCGTCAACAGTTTCAAAGGCATCGACCAGCTCTTGGGTAGGAGAGGTTCCGCTTTTGTAGGTGTTGGGCATATTGCTTCCAATATAGCCGATGTGCCACACGAAAACACTTCCTGACCGCACCTGGAAGATGGTTTCCTTGTCGCGTGGGGTTGCGGAGTAGTCGGCATTCTGGGTGACCAGTTGACGGAAAGCCGCCCCCGGTCCGTTTCCGTATACCGCCGGTTGCGTGGTTTTGGTGAAAAGCTCGTATCCGTTTGTTTTAAGCCGTGTTACCGCATCTTTTGCAGTAGTATAGGCCTCCTCCCAATGGTTTTCGCCTTCGTTGTGCAAAGGGCTGGCTGCAAACAACATGGCTTTTGTTTTTAATGCTAGGGCCAACGCTTTGGTGACACGCATGGCATCGTTGGGGTTGTCAATTCTCCAAGGCAGATTGGGTTCAGCTAGGGCCGCGTCACAATCGGCAGCTACAAATTTGGCTACATCGTAAACTGATGCGCGAGTCATTGTTGAAAAGTCAGAATCAAAGGGGATCGTGGATTCCAGTACAGGAACCTTGCCAAACCATTTGACCAGCTCCATATAGAAGAATGCCCTCAACACCCTTGCTTCGGCTTTGAAACGTCCTCTGTCCGTTTCCTTGTTCACTGCCGCCCCATCAATCAGCTCAATGAACTGGGAGCAAAGACGGATCTGTTCCCAGGAGCGTGTCCAGTACCCGGTATTGTTGCCTCCGTGGCCGTCATGGGCATCCCGGAGGTGGTGGTAGCTGGCGGAGTTGTTGTCGGTATAGAGGCCGGTGGTGGGAACACCTTGTGCTTCATCGGAGGTGTAGCCATCATCACTGGCAGCGACTACAAGTGATTCAAAAAACCAATAGGAATATCCTTTCTGGGGGATATTGTTGTAACATCTGTTCAGAAGTGCTTCCACCTTATCCGGGTCAGACAACACCTCATCCATTTGCATGTTTCCGTCGGGAGCCATATTGAGCACATCCGTACAACTGGTGAAAGAAAGTACAAAAGCCAATATGGTGATTAAAAACTGTTGAAATTTCATGTCTTATAATATTTATGAGTTAAAACGTGATGTTGAGCCCGAAATTAAACATTCTGGTCAAAGGATACACCAGTGCATCGGATTGTTCCGGATCCACCGTGTCTATCGGCATTTTTTTGAAAGTGAGCAGGTTGTTTCCGTTCAGGTAGAATCTGAGGTTTTCAATTTTCATCGGATTCAGTATCTTCTCTGGAAGCGTATATCCAATTTCAACGGTCTTCAGGCGCAGGAAAGAGCGGTCCATGATAAAGACATCGTTGGGTTGCTGGCTTACACCGCTGGACATTCCTAGCGCCGGATACAGGATTTTTTCTCCATTGGCGTATCTTTCAGCAGTCCACGCCTGTTTATGCCATCCGCTGTAGAAGCCCACTAGAGCAAACTCTGTTGCTCCCCATCCGCTGGTATACCGGTGTGTTTGTCCCACGCCCGTCAAGAGAAACGAAATGTCTACCTTTTTGTAGTTCAATGAACCCGATAAGGCATAGGTTACACGTGGAATTGTGGGGTAGCCGATGGGAACCATGTCCCGGTCATTGATAACCCCGTCCTTATTGGTATCTACGTACATAAAGTCACCCAAACGCGGGGTTCCTCCCACCTGATAATCGGGTAGATTATCCAGTTCCTCCTGGGTGTTGATATAGCCGTTTCCGTTGCTGTAGTCGATTTTATACCCAAACTGTTGACCTATGCTAAATCCGGTAACACGGTTTCGGTATGCATAGTCTTCTCCATATTGCACCTCATCGGCATAAACAATCGTATTTTTGTTGTATGCGTAGTTTCCCTTTATCAGGAAATTGAAATCCTTGTTTACGACTTTTCTGTAGGTCAGTTCCGCTTCAAATCCTTTGTTGTCCACTTCACCAATATTAACTCTGGGAATGTTGCCCAGGGGTACACCCTGCAGCTGGGGTATCGTATTCCTTCCGATAAGGATCTTGTTTCGGTCTTCTTTAAAGAGATCGACCGTCAAAGAAAGGCTCTGCAGGAATTCCATATCGATACCCAGGTTGGACTTCTTCGCCATTTCCCATTGGAGGGATTCATTTCCCATACGGCCTTGAATCACGCTTTGACCTCTACCCAGTGTGGGAAAGACTCCTCCTCCCATATTGATGAAACTTTGATAAAGGAAGCGCTGTGAACCCAGTTTGTCGTTTCCTGTCAATCCCTGGGATGCCCTCAGTTTGAGGTTGGTCAGGGTTTTGTTGTCTCGAAGGAATTTTTCGTTGCTGATTACCCATCCAAATGAGAATGCGGGGAAAGACCCAAATCGGTTATTGGGGGCAAATTGTTCAGAACCGTTGTACCCGTAGTTGAATTCCGCCAAATATCGATTGTCGTAATTGTAGGTAGCCCGTCCAACAATTCCTACTACGTTGTATGGCAGGTCTGCACCATACTGATCCCAGTTATCACGCTGGTAGAGGAACATTCCCGTCACGTTATGGTTTCCGAAAGACCGGGCGTAATTCAATGAAGTCTGAAGGTTCATGTAATACCGTGTCAACATATCCTTCGACAGGCGAATAGCAGGATCCTGATTGGTGCGGATAGCGTTGTATCCACTGGTCTCATCTGCACTTCGAGCTACTTCAAAGGCATAAGTGTCTAAACTGCGTACTCCTTGCATGATGGTACTTGCGTGGCTGTCGAATGCAATCATCCCTTTTGCTGATAATCCCTGGGTGATAAAATCAAGTCCCCAGTCCAGCGAGAGGGATGAGTTCAGATTGTTGGTCATTTCCTGACGGTAACCTCGACGATTGATTTCGCCATAGGTGTTCCTGTCCTGCCCCGATTGGGCTACGATCTCATTAGGCGGCACACCGTATCCATCCACGGTGGTTGGGCCCGGATCAGTAGGCGGAGTTGCCCAGGTATAGGCTATCATGTTCTGCACCATCCCGGCTACACTGCCTCCGAATAGGTCGATAGTCTGTGGGGTATTCATCTTTTCCAGGTAGGTGGCAATGTTAAGGGACGCTTTTAAATTGCTGGCAATATTGTAATCAATATTCCCGCGGAAGTTGTAACGATCCATTTTATAGCTGGGATCATATCCCAGGAAGCTCTCCGGTTCTGTCTTGAAATTACCCCCCTGACCGATATATCCGGCATTCAGGAAGTAGCTAAAACGGTCGCCTCCCCCGTTAAAATTTGCATTTACCCTTGTCTGGGGAGCCCAGTCGGTAAAGTAATCGTGAAATACATCGCGGTCGGGATAGAATATAGGATCTTCACCACTGATGTATTTGTCGATCATGTATTGAGTGAAAGGCAGCTGATTATCCGTGGCACCCGGATGATCATTCAGGTATGCCTGGTTTCGAAGTTGTGCAAATTCCCAGGAGTGGAGCCTGTCGGCTTGTACCAGGAATTTCTGCATACTGTGGTCAACCGTAATATTGAGTTCCGACTTGCCGGGTTGTCCCCTACGTGTGGTAATCATAATAACCCCGTTCGCGCCACGGACTCCGAACACCGCTGTGGCAGAAGCATCTTTCAGGATACTTACTGTTTCGATTTCATTGGGGTCAATCTTGCTGATGTTGTTTCTGGGTACCCCGTCGATCAGGATCAAGGGAGACGCGTCATTCAGGGTCCCCGCGCCGCGGAGGTACAAATTGACTACGTCATTACCAGGTTGTCCGGATGTTTGCATGGCTGTCAAGCCGGGCAGGCGTCCTGCAAGTGCTGCCGACAGGTTGGCCGATGAACTTTGCTTTAAACTCTTAGTGTCAACACTGGAGATAGCTGCCGTTACCGATGCCTTCTTCTGGATGCCGTATCCCACGACCACCACTTCTTCCAGTAACTCGGCATCTTCTCTAAGGACAATGTCAATAACTGACCGGTTATTGACATCTATCACCTGGCTTTGCATGCCGATATAGGAAACCGAAATCTTGGCGTCCCCGGGGACATCCGGAATCATGTATTTCCCGTCATAGTCGGTGACGGTGCCTTTGGTCGTTCCTTGCACCTGGATCGTCACCCCAATCAACGCTTCATTGTTGGTATCCGTAACAGTACCCGTTACGGATTTATTCTGCGCGTTGATTTCAAGAAATGAGAGGGATAACAAAAAGAATACGAAGCTTTTCCATAATTTTCTTGGAATATTCATTTTCATTGCGTCATTTTTTAAGATTATTGTTGATTAAGTAAGATGTTTCTGGCGTCTTTAATTTTTAGTCATATTAGCATTAATTGGGTAAATCAGAGATAACAAGTGAATACTTCATGTGAAGATTTTAGAAAAAATGCATAGAATGGCCTCTGATCTTGTAAAGTTTATGCAAATGTAAAGCATCAAGGTTGACAATAACTGATAGAATTGATAAATAAGGTAAGAAAAATGACCGATAACGTTGAAACAGTTGGTACTTATTCATCAATTTCACTACCTTAGCACTACAGACTGATATCAATGTATGGACGTTCATTCCCAGCAGGATAATCCCTGTCGCTTATGATCGCATAAAATCGGTTTTCCTGTTTTGCACCAGTTCATATGTATTAATAAATATAGTGTCAATTTAATTAACTTAAATCAAAATTTCTCAAAAAAGTATGGTGAAAATAGACGCATTTAGGTTCTACGGAAAGAATCTTCTTTTTCTATTGTTCTACCTCGTTCCGTTACTGTTGATTTCCTGTTCGCTGCCCGATGGGTTGATCCTTGCGGAAGGAGGGAAGGCAAACTATTTTATTGTGATTCCGGATGAGCCGACTCCGGTTGAAATAGCTTCAGCACAGGAGCTTAAGGAGTATTTGGATCAGATTAGCGGTGCAGATTTTGTCATTCTTAAAGAGAGTGAGTCGGAGAAGGCATCGCCCCAGATTATTGTGGGTGATGTTGGCCGCATTCGTAAGCTGCTACCTGAATTAACCATTCGGTCGCTTCCCTATGACGGGATTGTGCGTGAAACGGTGGGTAAAAACATTATACTGGTGGGTCATCCCGTTAGGGGTACCTTTTATGCCGTGAACACCTTTCTTGAAGAGGCGTGTGGCGTTCGGTGGTGGACTTCCAGGGAATCCTTTATCCCTTCCCGCAGGAAACTGGTTGTGCCGCAACAGCATCTGCAATATGCCCCGGCACTTATTTACCGGGAGTCATTCTACAAGGATGGGGTGGATAATCTATTTTGTGCAAGGATGAAATGCAACGGGGATTTTTCCCGCACGACGGAACAGTATGGGGGTCACCATCACTATTTGCCATTTGTGCATTCGTTCAATTATTTTCTTCCCAGGGAAAGATATTTTGGTGCACATCCCGAATGGTATAGCAAAGTGGGAGAGGAGCGGGTTAATCACCCGTATAGCCAACTTTGTCTTACCAACAGTGCAATGCGGGAAGAATTTATCCGAAACGTGAAGGATAGCCTACGTCTTCATCCTGAAGCGGGATTTGTCTCAATCAGCCAAAATGATTCTGATGCCGATTTTCGTTATTGCCGTTGTGAAGCCTGTAGTGCCGTGGCAGAAGAGGAAGGAAGTCAGGCTGGACCTATCCTGATGTTTGTTAATGAGGTGGCAGAGGCAATTGAAAAGGAATTTCCCGACGTGTGGGTCGAAACCATCGCTTATCAGTATTCCGTTCCTCCTCCCAAGCATGTCAAACCGAGGAAAAATGTGATCATTCGTATTTGCACGCACGGTAATTATGCCATACCGCTGAGTGAAGGAGAAGAGAACAGGGCAACCCGGGAAGCGATAGAAGGGTGGAGCCGGATAGCCGATAACCTTTATATATGGAACTACGTGACCAATTTTTTGTCGTATCTTATGCCTCATCCCAACCTTTACTCCCTGGATGAAGACATCCGTTTCTTTGTGAAAAACAAGACTATCGGGTTGTTCGAACAGGGTGATTATTACTGTTCGGCAGGGGATTTTGTTGCGCTTCGCAATTACTTGATTTCCCATTTGATGTGGAATCCTGACCTGGATGCCGAAGGAATTGTAGATGAATTCCTGACCGGTTACTATGGCGCCTCCGCAGCACCTTATTTGCGCATTTACTGGGATTTGTTGAGTCGTGCGGCAGTTGATTCAAGGGTGCACCTGACGATGGTTCGGTCGTCAACCGCAGACTGGCTGGAGGTGCCTGTATATGCGCAAGCTGAAGCAGCGATGAGAAAAGCCCTGGAGGTTACCAAAGAAAAGGTATACCGTGATCGTATCCGTCGTGAGCAAATACCCCTCAAATTTGTCTTGTTGTCAGAGTTTCAACGATTCAGGGATTATGCTCAAGAGAATAACCATTCTCCGGTCGCACTGCCTGATCCGGAAGAGGTGTTGACTGAGTTCATGGCTTTGCTCAACGAGTTCCAGGTGACAATGGTAAGAGAAGATTTCAGCTCTAATCCCCATCATCTTGCAGGATTAGAGAATGATCTCCGTCACCGCTTATTCCCGGAGGAGGATAAAAAGTGATCGGTTGACATCTGATTTTGCAAAAAACGGCTAAACAGTTATAAGATTATAGAGATTTTTTTACACTTTTAATTGACGAAAAAATTATGAGAAAGTATGTGATTTTAATGATGGGTATAGCGTTGTTATGCAGTTGTGCCCAGGAAAGATCGGAGACGCTGGAGAAAAATGCTGGCGAGTTTCCGATAATGGCATGGATTGGCGTGCCGGAGAGTGAGACGACCGTAGAGCGGTTTAGGGAACTCAAAGAGGCGGGAATTAACATTAATTTCTCGGTATACTCCAGTGTGGAAGCTGTGGAAAAAGCTCTGGACGTAGCTCAGCAAGCCGGAGTCAAACTTATGCCCTCTTGCCCGGAGTTGAGTGCCGAGCCGGAGAAGACTGCTAAGCGATTGATGGATCATCCTGCATTAGCCGGTTATCACCTGAGGGATGAACCCGGAGCAGCTGATTTTCCGATGCTGGGAGAATGGGTGCGGAAAATCCAGTCGGTTGACCGTGAGCATCCCTGTTATATCAATCTCTTTCCCAATTATGCCGGCCAGGAGGTGTTGATTGGAAAGGATGGCGTATTAGCGGCGGGGGAAGATCCCTATGCAAAACATGTGGAGATGTTTCTGGCCGAGGTTCCCGTACCGTTTATTTCATTCGATCATTACCCTGTGGTAGAAGAGAACGGAGTGCGTATGTTACGTTCGGGATGGTACAAGAACCTGGAGATTATAGCGGCTGCCTCCAGAAAGTCATCGCTTCCTTTCTGGGCTTTTGCCCTGGCTATTGCCCACACACCTTATCCGATCCCTACTATTGGAGAGCTGCGGCTACAGATGTTCAGCAACCTGGCTTACGGAGCGCAGACACTCCAGTATTTCACGTACTGGCATCCGGGAGATAACACGCCCTGGGATTTCCATGATTCCCCCATTACCCTGAATGGAAGCCGTACGGTCGTTTATGATAGAATACAAACGGTGAACAAGGAAATCCACTCCCTTTCACACGTATTTCAGGGAGCTGAATTGGTATCTGTGTGGCATACGGGGAGTCAACTGCCCGAGGGCACCCGTCCTGTTGGTCAGCTACCCCAAGAGATTAAGAAGCTGGATACCGGTGCGGGGGGTGCAGTTGTATCGGTATTGAAAAACCAGCAGAGGTATTACCTGGTTGTTGTCAACCGTGATTTCCAGGCACCCATGACGCTGTCAATCGAGACCGGTAAAACCGTAAAGCGTGTGCTGAAGAATGGTACAATTGCTCCTGTAAGGGGTTCCTCCGAAATTGTAGAGGTGGAGCCGGGTGATGTGGTTATCTATACCTGGGGAAAGTAATTTCCCCAGCTCTTTACCATTCAATTTCCGCCCACCTGGTCTTCCATTTTCCCCATGTGCCTATCCCGTAGGCATAGGAGACATATTGTGGTGTTCCTTTTTGGATGTGTCCTTTGCCATCGCCGCTCCATCCGCAGTTATGAATGCCTGGTAACAGGTTTTTCCTCACCTCTCCAATTTTCTGAAACGTCAATCCGTCATCCGATTGCCAGATCACGAGGTAACCTTTTTCTGTCATCCTGTCGGCTGTATGTATGGCCTGGAATTTCCGGATATCTTCACGGTATTTCACGTCTGCGTGGTCGGCTCCCGCAATGTGGCTTTTGTCAATGGCCACCCCTCGGTAATTCAACTTTCCGGGCCAGTTGGGATCATCGGCAGGGGCTGTAGCCACACGGGTAGTGGTCCCCGTATCGTTCCAGGAATAGTAAAAATAGATGGTGTTGTCCACCACGACGATGGAAGGTTCTCCAGCTCCAAACTTTTCGGGGTTGCCATCGTAACGGATCACCGGCTCGGGATTCACCCCCCATTTCTCTCCGTCCCATTTCTCCCAGGGGCCGGCCTGGTTTTTGCTACGGGCAACATAGACATTGTTTTGTGTCATTGCAATGTTTTCTGTAGACGTGTACCCGATGTAATAGTACCCGTTCCAGTAGGCAGCTCCCGGATCACAGACTGAATAATGATCGGATGAAAACTCACTAGGAAGTAACGACATGACCTCTTTGGTCCACGTTTTACCCCGGTCGGAGGAACGTTGATAAGAAGCCTGGTCCCAAAAAATATCACCGCTGGTTTTCTCTTCTGACCACATGGCTTCCCAGTGGCTCTTTTCTGCCACCGGGACGCCGCCCCGGTAACTGGTAACCCCGGTAACTTCTCCTTCACGCAACCATACTCCCGATTGATCGGTGAGGCTTTCTGACAATTCCCAGAGATAGGTTCCGGGAGGAAATTTTTCGGATCGGGTGACTCCCAGTTTTTCTCCATCGGCATAGTTTGTGTATTTTTCCGAAGCCACCGCTTTTTGTGCAACCACGTCGGCATAGCTCATTGCAGGATCCTCCCATTTAAAGAGTTTCAAGGTCAACCCACAGGGTTGTCCGTGCCAGTTGGGGCTTACCACCTTTACGCCCCAGAAGGGAACATCTGCCGTAAATTTCTGTCCTACTGTTCCGTACGCCGAGACCGGATGTGCCGAGTTATTCCCGTTTTTATTGTACAACTCGTGCCAATTGCCGTAGAAATCGCCTACAGCGGCAAACCAGGCGTCAATTGACCCATCGTCGTTGATAATGATAGAGGGTCCGTAACGATAATTTTCTCCATCGTATATGTCCCATCCACTGTTCTTTAATGTGAATAGCTTCCGGGGCGATTCCTCGTTTATTTCCTGATTGTTTTTATCCTGCTCGCTGCAGGAAGAGGTCAACAGCAAGGGCATTATTACCGATAATAGCCAAAATTTCTTCATCGTTGTTCCGGGTTTAAGTTCATTTGACATTTTATTCATTCTCCTTGATCGGAAGCCATGTACATACATGCATGCCGTTTCCCCAGTTGTTTACGGAAGCATAGTCGATCAGGGTGATATATTTCCCTCCCTGCACCGGAACAGAAAATTGCAGGTTGCTTCTCCCATTGACTGGCTGTTGCTGCAAGGCTTTGATGAACCCTTTTTCGGATGCCAGCCGTATAGGTTCGTTATAGTCGCTTTCGATATTTTCGTCCCTTGCCAAAACGACCGGTCCATAGACCACTGCCTGGAAATTGTCTCCTGCCCGGTTACTTCCTCGAGGCGCATCAATGACCCTGCACCTCATATCCAGTTCAAGATCGATCGAGTCATCCGTTTCCCATTTTCGGTTTATTTCCGCATAGCTGCCGGGACTCACTTCAATTAGTTCATTGTTTACAGACACCGTTGTAGCCTCACTCCATTCCGGTATCCTCAAGCGGATTGTAAACGGTTCGCTTTTCTTCAGGTGGAGCCGGATTTGAATTTTGCCTGAGACAGGATAATCGGTGTTGATTGTGATGGATCCGGGTCTCTTCCCGGGGGTCTCAAAAGCAAAATCTCCCCGGTTATAAAGATTGATCACCGGTCCGTTGTCGGAATTCATCACCGCCACGTAGGGGATATACGCCAATCCCATGGGTCCGTTCAGGTTACAACAGGTCACCTGCAGCGAGTCAAACTTCCAACCCCAACCCTCATCGGTCACCTTGGAGCCGTTCAGCAGGTTGACGTAACTGAATCCGTCGCCTGTTGGTTTCATAGCACCAATCAGTCCGTTGTAGGCATATTTTTCAATATAATCGGCAACGGAAGGATCACCAGTGAGGCGAAGTAATTGACTGCAGAACTTCATCCAGGTTACTCCTACACAAGTCTCCATCATGCGGGTGATATCGGGATTAGTTTGTTCCAGGGCCGTATTGCCCCATGCTTCTCCATATACATAGGGATGGTAGGGTTGATCCGACCCCCCATTCCCGATAATGGTTATTTCTTTGGTTCCGATGTTCTGGAACATGTTCAACAACATCTCCTTGTGTTGTGGATTCCCGATAACCCTATAATACTCTGCCAATCCCTCAAAGAGCGACATCATTTCATAAGCTTTGGGATAATGGCCCGCCATTTCCCAGGGGTTGACGTTGTTTAGGGCATTTTCAAAAAGATTGTAATGTTTTGTTCCTCCGGCATCAATGATATAAGTGGCAAAATCGAGAAAGCGCTTTTCCCCGGTCCATTTATAAAGACGCATAAAAGGTTCCAGCAGGGTGCTGGACTCAATGTGACACGGTTCGTGTCCGATGTTGGTTGCACTCCATCCTACATCGGTTATTTCGGTTTTAGGAGCGGGGCCGATCAGGGATAGGATATTGTCGGCCTGCCTGATCAGGGCATCCAGTACTTTCGGATCGGGGTTGACCCATTCGTAGTACTCCTCCAGTCCCAGCATCACGTATTTTCGTTCCCACAGTTCACTCTCTTCGGGTTGATTTTCAATTGCTACACAGCTGATGCTTCCGTTTTCCCGCTGGGTGGAGAGCAGGTCATTGACGGTTGTTTCCAGGATCTGCCTGAGTTCCGGGTCGTTGGTGTAACGATAGAACATACTGCCGGAGCGAACCGCTTTGCCCCACATCTCTCCCAGGGCAAACTGGGGTCGTCCGTTTCTGAAAAAATCGGCGAACTGGTCGTAAGGCAGTTCTCCCTTATTCCAGTGGTTGATAGAGTGCTGGATGTAGTTCTCGAAAAAGCCTTCCAATTTGACCGCACCTGACGGCAAAGGATAAATTACATCCTGAACGGCTTCCTTGTTTCCGGGGTTACTGCACGAAACAAGAGCCGTAAGTGCAACAACCGTGATAAGTGTGATGATGCTTGTAATTCGTTTCATCTGAAATGATTATTTAGGGTATGATATTGTGCATGATTTCACTCCATTGTTGGATACCAATGATTGACTTGTAGGGCTCGAAGACTTCGTCTTCCCTCTCTGTTCCGGCCGCCTGGTAGGCGTACCACACCGGTTTGGCACCTCCCGGCTCTGTTTCATCATCCGGGAAGCGTCGTAGTCCAATTCTCAGTCCGAACTCCGTTCGATTATCGATCCAATTGTGCCATTGTATGGCGTCTATTCCCTCCAACAGGGACAACTTTTTCCAGGCATAGGCAAATCCGGCAGCCTGTTCCCTCAGGTCATCGTTGCTGTAACTTCTGGAGTTGGTTCCGTTTTCAGACAGCCACAATGTTCTTTTATGGGTTGACAGGTAACGGTTTTCCGTTTTTCGAATCCAGTGATCGATTACTTCGAGGTTCTTGAAGGTGACCAGGGGGCTGTTGATGCCAAATGTGGCTTTTGTATCGTTCCATGTTTTGGGCTCGTTCAGGTCCTGCGGGTAGGGATGATAGGCTACGCCCCATTGAAAGTCTCCTTCTCTGATACTGAATTGCTGCATGGCTGTCAGCATCTCCTTCGAGGAATATAGTTCAACAGGTTCTGTCCATGAATGGGTGAACGAACCCATTACTTCACTGTGAGGATCATATTGCCGGGAAATAGTGTGGCAGATCCGCATGGATCTAAGGTAGGTCTCCAGGTAAATCATCATCGGCTTTCGTCCCATATTGGTCCAGGTGAGTCCCGCGTCAACTTCATTGTGCATGATCCATTTGTGTATTCTCCCGTAAGCGTTGTCCGGCCTGTTGTAACGGGATGCAAGGAAATCGAGCGCTGCAGCGTAACAGTTGACTCCCTCGTCGGTTGTCAGGTTGGGCATGGTGTAAATTCCCTCCGGGGTATAACTGGGGTGTTGCAACAGCCTGCCAATTTCCGGATCCACACATTCGGCCGCTTTCTGTACCAGGATAATTGCCGCGACTACAATATCTTTGGAAACTGTCAGTTTCAATGCCGAATCGATTCCGTTGAGGTAATTTTTTGAGAAATAGTACTTCTTGCCTCCGTATTCATGCACGATTGTATTTGCTGCCGGATAGGTGTACATCATTGCAGTGATGGGAATATTGATGGTAATGCTGGTGATACCGAGAAGGTCTAGGTCATTCACAAAACTGTTCATGAAAAACCCTCCCAATCCCTTTTTGCTTTTTAGCACTCCCGGTGGCATGGATTGTCTGGGTGCAATAATATCTGTGTACCGGGCATGTGAATCTATTGAAGCAGTGTTCCCGCTTTCCTTAACGATCACCCATCGGGAGAGTAAACGGTCGTAATTCAACCCATTACGGGTAACGAACCTTGGTAACGTGATCCGAAACGAACGGTTATCCAGAGGAATTTTGTGTTTGAAGCTGTTCATGACGACCAGCGTATCTGCCGGCATTACCTCGCACAAACTGAATGCTCCATCACCGGCATATTCGCCGGTGATTGTCACAGCTTCAGGGTCTATCCTTACTTCGCTTATCTTCGACGCGTAGTTTGCCTCCAGGTATTCTGTCCATGCACGTTGGATCGATTCTTCCCGTTTGATGCGGGCTTCTTCCTCTTCAAAAGCACGGATTTCCTGGGCATTCATTTTTCTGAAGTAAATGTTCCTGATTCCCACGTTCACTCCACTCTCTGTACCAAAATCAAACCGGAGAAAATCGCCCGGTTTTCCCCAGGAGAATTTGTCCAACTCTTTTGGCATGATTGCCGAATAGACTTTCCATCCGGAGGAGGCGGTCAACGGTGGACCAAAAAGAGAGCGGGATTCAGCAATGTCGGGGCCAAAAAAAACCTGTAACCGCTCAATGCTTTTCGAACTTTTGTATTCGAAAGAAAGTACCACGGAATCTGGATGCCGCATTCTTGATATTCCCTGGGTCATGATATAGGGATCCCCTCCTGTAGTGGAGATTGAATAGGAGTTTTTCTCGTCCTGGCTGATCGTCAGCTGGTTTGCAGACGCAAGATTGAACTTCAGGTATTCGGTATTTGATTTTATCACTATCGGTGGTTTTGTCCCTTCTTCTTCCTGACAAGCGTATAGGATGCCGAATAAAAAGATCAGCACGGCAATGTCTAGAATGCGTCTTCGAAAGGCAGGAATAAATGTTTCGTAGTTGCGTTTATTTGTCATAGCTTGTTGCATATAAGATCATAGCTTCTATATTGATGGCGCTTTCCCAGGGCCTGTAATTGCAACCCATGGGAATTCCGTTGTGATAATATTCTACCCATGCGCCGGTTTCATCGACTACAGACAGCATGTCTGCAAGAATCCTTTTCGCCAGCTTCTCTTTTTGCTTGGTCAATGCATAGAGAAAAAAACCATACTCATAACCAATTGTGACGGCTGAATCTTCCCGTGAAGAAACCTGCCCTTTACGGTTGTAGTTATCGATAATAACGGAAAGGTTGTAATCCAGGATATCTTGAGGAATCAGGGATGAGCCAAAATAGGCAGGAGTCAGGGCCAATGAAGGGAGAAAGTAAGTTTTCCGTTCAATCACCGGAAAGGTGAGCCCTTCAGCGATACATTTGGGACAGAGATAGTTGCCTCCATTGTCTTTCTTGGTTTCCAATACGCCATGTGAACCGGCGCAGAATCCATGACGGTAAGGGGGCATCGCTTCAATCGTCAACCTGGAGGGATTGTTGGCCATAATCTGCCGGTTGGATACGAAATTTTGCAGGTAAGCAGCTTTCGTTTGTTTGATCACCTCCCTGTCGGATGCGACTGATGCAGCCTTCCACATACGGTTCTCTTCCACAAAAGAGAGGAGCTGTTGCCCCGATTCAATAAAGAGGAGGGTCGCTTCCGCCGAACCGTCGTTCAGTGCACTCCGGGGTAATATTCCCCCCGCAACGTAGGTCTCATCTCCGTTGAAAGGTAACATCCCTTTTACCAGGTGTTTTTTTTGTACCTCCCAAGCCCACTCTAGCATGGGCAGAATCTTTTTCACAAAATCGGTGTCGTTTGTTTTGTAAAGATAATCAAAAGCTTGGATAATCAGGTATCCGGTGATTTCTACCTCGTCGTTTTCATGTTGATGAAAAACACCCGGAACTCCAATGGCCTGGGCGTTACGGATGTACCCGAAATCTTTCCATATCTCCCAATAAAATTGCAATATCTTCCTGGCTTCGTCGTAATATCCCATTGCGAGAAATCCCCTGGAAACTCCATACTGATCCCTCACATATCCCAAGTGGTAGCGGTGGCCAGCGATCACACTCCCCTGATCGGACTGTTGTGTTTTCAAAATGACGGCCACATTGTCGATCTGATCGACAACCTCCTTTTTCTGGGGGAAGTTATCCGGGATTAGTTGTTCAAAATTTGTCCTCCGGTTTGTATAACTGTGCCAGTATTTTTTTGTCCTCTCCAGCAGGAATGAAGATGTGCGCATTGTTGCCAGACGGCTATTCTCTTCACATTGCTGAAAGGAAGAGCCTCCTATGCAGTATAGTTCGCTAACGCCCGGTTCAAAACTGAGCGTATAGACATACTGTTCTTTTTGTTTCAGCCCAATGTTTCCTTTCGTATAGATATGCTGGAACTGTTCATA
>ENA-UOOK01002620-UOOK01002620.1-fermentation-metagenome-genome-assembly--contig:-NODE-2620-length-21710-cov-3.636527_pt1 | contig 21710 bp, 18 predicted proteins | sample MGYA00245777_ERZ724023 | MGnify/ENA primary metagenome ERZ724023 (study PRJEB28704, sample SAMN03018312) | fermentation metagenome | biome: anthropogenic terrestrial biome; feature: soil; material...
CCGCCATTTGCATTTTGACCGTGTCAACAATATCAATGTGGTCATGGGACGGCTGGAATATAATTTGACCAAGGGTTATTTCCGTTATGCCGTCGGCCAGCGCTTCGGGTTCATGAACCCGGACTATGTGTTCAATCATCTGGATGCTGTGGACGGGCAGTCTTCAGATACACCTTCTCCGGTAAAGTATCATCAACTCTTTGATATCCCCATGGAACATGCCACGAAACGATTCTATGCCCTGGCGCTCTGGAAAGTGAGACAGGATAGTATTGCAGGTTTTTTACGGGAGATCCAGCCCACGAGGCCTTTTTATAGCAGACTGTTGCATCTGCTCAAAAGGGCGCGGACAAGAGAGGCCAGGGAGCTCATCCTGTGTAATCTGGAGAGGTGCCGCTGGCGCTTAAAGGACTATCCTCAACGTCACAGGAAGTATGTGATCGTGAATATCCCCTCCTTCAGACTTGATGCTGTGGATGGTTATAAGGACCTGTCCATGCGTATGGGCTGCGGGACCAGAGAGACCAAAACCCCTTTGCTGGTGAGTTCGATCTATCGAATGGACATTAATCCTCAGTGGATCATTCCGAAGAGTATTATCAAAAAAAGTGTTGCCCGGCATGCGGGCGAAGAGGCTTACTTTGAAAATAAGCGGTTCTTTATAGAAGAGAGGAAAAGTGGGGGAAGAGTCAATCCCGTCCATGCCAGCAGAAGTATGCTTTTAAGTCCTGACTATGCTGTCATCCAAGAAGGGGGGAAAGGAAATGCGCTGGGCAGGATCATCTTCCGGTTCAGGAATAATTTCTCGATCTATATCCATGATACTTCTTCAAGAGGATTTTTCTCGAGAGAAGATCGGGGTGTGAGCCATGGTTGTATCCGGGTGCAGAAACCTTTCGGTCTGGCAATGTTCCTTCTGAGCAAAAAAGATCCTCATCTGATCGGTCAGATCCGTTATTCCATGTCGGCGGACATTTCTTCTCTCCAACACCCTTTTGATCACCGGCAGATGGGGCAGGACGAGGAAGATCACCGGCAGGACGCTCACCTCAACCGTCAACTGCTCGTTAATTCGGTAAAGGTGGAACCTGCCATTCCTCTTTATATCACTTATTATACACTCTATCCGAAGAAAGACGGACATCTGGAAAAATATGATGATGTTTATGGCTATGATCATGTGATCCTGCATTTTTTAAAAAATTATCAGTGAATAAAGATGACATAGAAATTTTACGCTTGCTCGGATCTCCTTCCACTTTCAAAAAAGGATTTGAGCGACTTGTACAAGTTTACAACAAACCTTTGTACTGGAAGGTCCGTCGTATCGTCTTGGTCCATGAAGATACCGATGATGTCCTACAGAATACGTTCCTTAAGATCTGGTCGAAATTATCACAGTTTCAGGGCAAATCGAATCTTTCTACTTGGATCTACCGTATTGCAATCAATGAGGCTCTTGATTTTCTCCGTCATAAGAAAAGTGCTGCGGGCATCAGTACTGATGAGGATCAGATGGTGGCTAACCGGCTCCTTGCGGATGATTATTTTGATGGGGGCAGGGCTGAAGCTTTACTTCGGGAGGCAATAGCCTTGTTGCCTGAGGTTCAGCGTACTGTGTTTAATCTTCGTTATTATGACAATATGAAATATTCGGAGATGAGTCAGATTTTGAATACTTCGGAGGGGGCTCTTAAGGCAAGCTATCATCTGGCTGTGCAGAAGATTACTCGTTTTTTGAAATTAAATGATTAAACTTTTCATTTCTATACACGTCTAATTCAATAGGAAAGGGAAGATGAATATGAATAAGAATAAGAAGGAAGAGTTCATTAAGAAGAAGTTTGGTAAGAAGCAACCTTTCAGGGTGCCTGATGGTTATTTTGATGATTTTTCCGGGCGTTTGATGGCGCGTCTGGCCGCACAGAACAAACCTGTGCCTATGGTTTGTTCTCTTTCTTCAAGGCGGAGGGCAGCGCGCAAGCATTTTATCTGGCGTGCCAGTCTGATAGCAGCAAGTATCCTTGCCGCTGTTTTCTCTCTCAATCTGATTTTCTCCAGAAAGGATGCACGACCGGTACAGACCGCTCAGAAGCCTGCACAGTCGATCACCGTTGATCAGGCTGCCGATTATGCAATGATGGATAATGAAGATATATATACGGATCTTGTAGAAGGTAATAATCATTAGATGATGAAAAGAAAGTTATTTGTACTTTTTGTTTTTTTGATGGGAATTTCCCTGTCTGTCTTTGGTCATAATGGTTTTAATCCTGAGCGCTGGCAGGCAGAGATGGAGCAATATATTGTATCTAAGGCTGGTCTGACCCCTTTTGAAGCGTCTAGATTCTTTCCTGTCTACCGGGAATGGAAGGAGAAAGAGCGGGTTTATTTTGACCGGCTCCGTTTTTATCGCCATATCAACAGTAATGATCCTCATGCCTGCACAGAGGCTATTCAGCAACGTGACGAGATAGACTTGAACATTAAGAAGTTGCAGCAGTTGTATCATAAGAAATTCCTGAAGATGCTGCCGGCAACGAAGGTCTATCGGATTATCCGGGCAGAGGATGAGTTTCATCGCCAGTCATTCCGGAAATTTATCTTCCAGGGAGGTGATAGATGATTTTTTAAGAGAAGATATTTGATGAAAGGACCATTCATACCTTTGACAGGCAAAAACGCCATGGCTGATCAACAGGAGCCGTGGCGTTTCTGTTTTGCCTGAATCTGATGGATGACGATTTTGTATACAACGACTGACAGGCTATGGGGGGCATGGCAGAAATGGCAGAAGGGACTGGGCTTGATGATACAAGCTGCTATGGTTAAAGATGGATGTATTCTCGATATGCTGAGGACTTTATCGTTAATAGTAAAGATTCAAATGTTTATTTTTATTAAAAACGATTTGGACAGATAGGGGAGTTTCAGTCTTTCTATGTTTATAGAATACAAGGTGTCTGTATTTCGAATGATTGGGTTTTATGATGACCTTATAAAGGTAATAGATCATCAGGGTGCTAGTCACTTTTATAACTCTTGTCCGTGAAGTTGAATTTCGACAAAACTTGTACGGTTGATTCAGTACAATTAAATTTTTAAAATGAAAAAGTTGTTTTTTAGTATGTTCCTTTTGTGTTGTGATTTGTTTGTAAATTCGCAGCATAAAAAATGTGGTGTTAATGCAGGAATCAATGTAAACAAGTCTTCTGGTGATATTAAGGAATGAACATTAAAAGATTGGCATTAACCTCTTATTGTGTGTTGCTAGTAGGCGTTCCCCACATGTTGTATGCCCAGAAAGAAAAGTCGGTGATAGATTCTATTGGCAAGGTGAAAATCAAAAATAACAAACAGTATGCAAAAGAAGTAGTAATTTCAGAAGTCGTGGTCTCGTCAAAGAAAAAGGATAACAATGTGACCGGTACTGTCGTCGGGTTGCAGAGCCTTACTGGAAACGAGATCAAGAAAATCCCTGCGTTGATGGGGGAGGTGGACGTGATAAAAGCCATACAATTGTTGCCGGGGGTGCAGGTGCCGTCGGAGGGGAGCTGCGGGTTTAATGTCCAGGGGGGAACGATGGACCAGAATCTTATCCTTCTCGATAATGTGAATGTCTATAATGCGTCCCACATGTTTGGCTTCTTTTCCGTATTCAATAATGATGCCGTTGAAAGTGCTGATCTGTATAAGGGTGACTTGCCTATAAAATATGGCGGGAGGTTATCGTCATTGTTGGATGTCAAACTGAAAGATGATTCTCCGGAAAAGATAACGGGGACGGGGGGCCTAGGGCTGATTTCAAGCAGGCTTACTGTTGAGGGACCTTTAGGAAAGAATACTTCTTGGCTCGTCAGCGCCAGACGCAGTTATGCAGATGTGTTTCTCAGGATGTCGTCTGATCCGGAAAAGAAGAATGAATATCTTTATTTTTATGATATTGATGCAAAAATGTCACATCGTTTTTCTTTAAAGGATAAGTTTTATCTGAACATTTATAACGGTTATGACAGGTTTATTGCACCTTTTGGAAAGATCGGTTATGGCAATTCTTTGATTTCAGGATGTTGGAATCATCTCTTTTCTGATAACTTGTTCTCAAAACTGTCTTTGAATTACAGCCGGTATAAATATGATTTGGTATGGACTGTTACGGGGGCGAAGGTAGACTGGATGTCCGATATTCAGGACTTGGAACTGCGTTGGGATCTTAGTTACATGCTCTCAGAAAAACTGAGGATGACTTATGGGACATCTTCTGTCTTCCATTCGTTAGATCCCGCATTGATCAAGCGTCCGGGATACCCTGATTTCCGGATGCAGCGGTCTTATGCCCTTGAACATAATGTGTATATAGGACTGGAGCAAACGGTCAACCGGCATCTTTCTTTGAATTATGGCGCCCGGTTTACGGCTTTCAGGAATATCGGCAAAGGGATCGTTTATAACTATGATCAGAATTATCAGGCCACAGGATTCCATGTTTATGGGAATGGAAAGATATACCATACTTATATACGTCCTGAGTTGAGAGCCAGTGCGGTATATCTGTTAGATGAGAAATCTTCATTGAAAGCATGTTTCTCTCATAATGTACAGTTCTTGCAGATGGCTAATAATTCGGATTCTGGTTCACCTTTTGATCTATGGTTCCCCGCTAGTCCGAATATCAAGCCACAAGAGGCGGATCTCTATTCTCTCGGTTATTTCCGGAATTTCCATCATAATGCGATAGAAACTTCTGCAGAGGTGTACTATAAGAAGATGAGAAATGTAATTGACTTCAAGGATAATGCACAATTGCTCTTCAATGAGAAACTTGATGGTGAAGTTCGTACAGGAACAGGGAAATCGTGTGGCGTAGAACTGATGGTGAAAAAGAATACGGGTCGTCTCACCGGTTTTGTAAACTACACCCTGGCTCGTACTGAGCGGACCATTCCCGGAATTAATAATGGGAAAACCTATCTGGCTCCTTCAGACAAAACACACAGTGTGAATGTTCTTGCTTCATATCAGTTGAATAAGAAATGGGACTTTTCTGCTGAATGGGTTTTTGCGACAGGAGCACCGGTAACTTATCCTACCGGACGCTTTGAAATTAATGGTGAGTATTATCCGATCTATTCAGGACGTAACAACGATCGCAGGAAGCCATACCACCGTCTGGATGTTTCTGCTACATACCATCCTCATCCTAAATCTAAAAAATGGAGTCATGGAGAGTGGGTCTTTTCGGTATACAACATCTACTGGCACAAGAATCCATGGATGACGTATTTCGACCAGGACACGGATGACGGATTCCCTCATGCTAAAATGATTTATCTTTTCGGTGCCGTTCCTTCAATTACCTATAATTTTAATTTCTGAATCGTAGCCAGTGATGAAAGCAAGAATATTTGTATTTAAGGCAATGATGGTATTGCTATCTGCCGCTTTCCTTGATTCGTGTGTGGAAGATACGACGATACCGACGACAGATTCTGCCTATGTACCGGTGATTTATGGTACGATTACAGACCAGAATATCAGACAGGGTATTGAGATAACCAGTTCCAGGGGATATTTTGACAAAAAGGAGAATGCCAGGATAGCAGATGCTCTGGTGGTTCTTTGTGAAGATAGTGCCGCCATACATCGCACCTATATCCTGACTCAGGACTCAGTGGGTAGTGGCGTTTACATGACCAGAGACGAGATGCGAGGCAGACCTGGCTGGACTTATAGTCTTCAAGTGAAAATGGATTTCAATCATGATGGTACTGTTGAAACCTATACCGCGGAGAGTAAAATGCCGAAGAAGGTGGATCTTGACTCTTTAGCTATTGAGAAAATAAAGGAGGGGGACTATACGATGTATGCCGTGAACATCAGTGCTGTTGATCCTAAGGATGAAAATTATTATTTCGGGAAATATAGTATAAATGGCAAATTATATAATGCGATAAGCAAGTATATCTTGTTTGATGATATGAGCCTTAATGGTCAGAAAATACGTGGTCTGACCATACATTATTTCTTTGACAGGACGGATAAAGATCAGTTCAGTGATGATGATGCCAAGGATATGATTTTTATGTCGTCTGGCGATAAAATTACGCTTCAGGTCAGCAATATCAATAAGGATTATTGGGATTTTATCTCTGATTGCATTAATCAGGAGAATGGTTCCAATCCTATGTTCGGAGGTCCGGCCACAAATATTTCAACTAATATTTCGAATGGTGCGCGTGGTTTCTTAACTGCCTATTGTGTGTCGTCAGCAAGTGCTACTGCTCCTGCAGAGTAATGAAATAAGATTATCGTTTATCTATTATAAAAGGATCCAGGTGACTGGATCCTTTTATTGTTTTATGCATAAATCTTATATAAGTAGCAGGAACTGCCGGCTGTTGTCCGCAGTAGGAGAGTAAGAATAAAATTACTTGAACACGAAACTGAGAACAAAAATGATGCTCAGAATAATCAGAGTCGGATTCAGATCTTTATATTTTCCGGTGCAGAGTTTGATCACTACATAACTGAGGATTCCGAGGGTGATCCCATCGGCGATAGAGTAGCAGAGCACCATGGTGATCATAGTAATAAATGCAGGAAAGGCTTCGCCGACTTCATTCAGGTTGATCTTCTTCATACTGTCAAGCATCAATACACCTACTAAGACAAGGGCGCCACTGGTTGCGGCACTTGGAATAATCAGAAAGACAGGACTTAAGAACAGGCTGATCAGGAAGAGGATGCCTACTACAAAACTCGTAACCCCACTTTTTCCGCCTTCGGCAATGCCGCTGGCGCTTTCGATGTAAGTCGTGATGGTAGAGCAGCCCAGGAAGGATCCGCAGGTAGTACCGATAGCGTCACTCATCATCGCCTCCTTTACGTGTGGGATCGTTCCATCAGCCTTTACGATGCCGGTCTTTTCAGCTAATCCTACTAATGTTCCCACCGTATCAAATATATTGACGATCAGCAAGGTGAAAACGGTGATGACGGTCTGGAAGTTCATCAATCCGGAGAAATCAAATTTGCAGAATACGGGTGCGAGACTTTGCGGGGCACTCACTGGCAGCCATCCCTTGGAGAAAGAAGTCACTCCCATGGGGATGCCGATAATCGTAGCAATGATAATACTATAAAACAATGCCCCCTTTATCTTTCTTGCCATGAGAACAGAACTTAAAAGTATGGCAATGACACCGAGCAGCATCGGTTTCGTGAAATCTCCCAGACCAACGAAGGTACCTGGTTTGGCGACGATGATGCCTGCATTTTTTAAACCGATGAAAGCGATGAACATGCCGATACCGGTACTGATGGCATATCGTAGGTTCTGCGGTATCGAATTCAATATCAGTTCCCGGATATTAAGGAAGGTGATCAGGAGAAAGATGATCCCTTCGATCAGCATGATGGCCAGAGACTGCTGCCAGGTATAGCCGAGAGCCTGGCACATGGTATAGGCGAAGAAGGCGTTCAGCCCCATGGAGGGTGCTTGTGCAAAAGGTAGTTTGGCCATGAAAGCCAGGAGCAGGGTGGCAATGGCGGCTGCAATCACCGTGCCGGTAAAGAGTGCGGCTTTGTCCATACCTGTCGTTGAGAGGATGGCCGGATTGACAGCTAAAATGTAACTCATCGTGAGAAAGGTCGTAGCTCCTGCTACAACCTCTGTCTTCATCTTCATACTTCTGGGATCAAATCCCAGAGCTTTTTCGAAAAATTTCATTATTTATATATCTATGATTGTATGTGCCAGAGAACTGGATGGGCGAGATAAAAGCATTATATTTCATCCCCGGCTTCCTCTATTTCTTTTCTTTCAACCAGTCATCAAGGATCCTGCGGGCGATACTTAATTTCTCGGGGATCACAGGAAGGTTTTCTTTGGTAAACCAACTGCCACGGCTTAGTTCTTCTTTCTGAAGATGAATGGTGCCGCTGACGTAATCGGCATTATATCCTACCATTAGTCCACTAGGATAGGGCCATGGCTGGGAACCGAAATAGCGGAGATTCGTGATCGTCAGGGACGTTTCTTCTTTCACTTCACGATAGACAGCCTGTTCCAGCGTTTCCCCGGTTTCAACAAAACCGGCCACCAGTCCGTAAAAATCACCCTTGAAGTTGCGTGCATGGACCAGGAGCACTTCATCTCCACGATGGATAAGGACAATAATGGCCGTGGCTAATTGCGGCCAGACTTCTTTGCCGCAATTCGTACATCTCTTGCTGATGTCTGTATGCATTTCCATCGGAGCACCACAGACACCGCAAAACTGTGTGTTCTTGTCCCAATAGAGGAGTTCACTGCATTTGCCGGCCTCTACATACAGGTTGTATGGGATTCTGTAATAGCTTGCCCTCAGGCCGCACATTTCGTAATGAGAATCATTGGTCAGGGTATGCTGTGGATCTTTACGAAGGAAAGTTTTTGACGGATCATCAATGCTGAAAGTCTTGATCTCCATGCTGTTGTCCTTGGAGGCAATGTTCATAATATGGGTCCAGGGCTTCGTCACGACTGGTGGTTCTTCAGAATAAGGGATAGTATAATGCCCGTCCTGCAATTTCTCGAGCATGAGGTCACTTTTACAAAATATGAACCAATACTTCATATCTGATCTGTTAGCATTCATAAGATGATTTCAATTTATTTTTAAAACATTATTTTTCCTCTGCAGCAGTTAGCGGCTTCCCGAAGAGGAGTGCCTTATCACGTGCGATCGCCGGTGTTGCCCATTGCTCAGGGATGAAACGCCAGTTGTGATGGGCTTCAGGATCCAGCGTCCCGGCCTGCTCGATTTCTTTCATAAGATAGTAGCGCTGGTCTTTCTTGCTTTGAAAAATGATTCGTTTTTTCAGATCCTTATGAGGAATACCTGCACCCTTGGTCAGGAGTTCGCCACCACCGTTTCCCCGGTAACTGTTCATCGCTACCTTGTACCACTTCTTCAGGTCAAAAGGCTGTCCGTTGCTCATCCTGAGGATATGGACTTTCTGTCCGTCAGGTTTGGTCACGTCCACAGTATAGTCGATGCCGACAGCAGAATCGAAATTGAAAGCCATGTTCTTGAACTGATACCTTTCTTCTCCATTGTCAGGATGATCGGCAAGGAGCATGATATGATCCTCGGGACTTTTCATCGTGTTGACCCAGAGGTCATAGCTCATCTCCAGATATTTGAGGATTTCTTCTCCCGTCATTCTGACAGTGTAGATCTGATTCTCATAGCGGTAGAGATTGAAAAGATCGCTGACATGCACATCTCCCTTCTGAATGCTCGTATCAAAGGACAGGGGGGCATTGAAAGAGAGGTCTGCTCCGGTGATCTTCAGTTGCAGATCCTGGATGAAATCAGTGAAGGGGGCACTGCCAAAATAGCAATCACGAGTGTAAATACTATGTTTAAAGGTGCCGATCTTACGATCTACAAAAGTTCTCACACTGTCTATCTCTGGTTCGAAATGTCTGGTAAATGCAGTATCTGTCTTTTCGTGGCAGATATTGACCAGTTGTCCGGTCACCTTGGTGCCTAACGTGATAGGATCCGTACCGTCAGAAACAGTTATGGAGATCTGTGCATCACTCACGTAAAGGGCATAGCAGCTCGGATCCAGGCAGAGCACTTCTTTCCCGGTAACCGTATTCTTGATAAGATCCTGATGAAGGGTATGGTCATGGCCATAGAGGATAAGGTCAAAGCCGGGAACTTTCCTGGCTACTTCTATGGAGGCATTCTCATCGAATCGGTCATTCTGTATCCCGCCTTCCTTTCCGCTGTGAAAGAGACCGATGATCAGGTTCGGGTGTTCGTGAGTCTGCAGGTAACTGACCCAATAGCGGCAGGATTTTACCATGTTCTCAAAATAGAGACCACTCCACAAATGCTCGTTGAGCCAGTTGGGAATGGCATCTGTCAGCATTCCCAGAACGGCAATTTTTATGCCATCCCTTTTGATGATCGTGTAAGGGTGTACGTAGGGCTGTCCTGTCTTCGTGGAGATGATATTTGCTCCCAGAACAGGGCATCTGACCTCCTTGATCCATGGATCATAGACGGCATGCCCTGTCTCAACGTCATGGTTGCCCATGGTTTCGGCGTCATAGTGCATATAGTTGACGACACTGGCTGCTACATTTGGCAGTTCAGGTTTGACATAATTGCTGTAATAGCAGGTGGGTTGTCCTTGAAGAATATCGCCGTTATCCAGAAGGATGAGATGATTCCCGTATTTTTCCCTCAAGGAATCTACATAGGTAACGACACGGGCTAATGACCCTTCTTTAGGTTGATGATTGATAAAATCGTAAGGAAAGAAACATCCATGTACATCACTTGTTTCAATAATCCTGAGATTGACTGTTCTCGTTTGTGCCATAGTTGGTAAACTGATCATGATTGCCAGAAGGCCAATAATCGTTTTTTTCATCTGACATTTGTTGATTACTTTGCAAATTTACTAATTATTGTTGGATTTGGTATACTTTTTGTTGGATATCTTATCGTTAATTGAGAGATAGAAAGATATGGCATTTATAGATTATTATAAAATTCTGGGCGTTGACAAGAGCATTCCTCAAAAGGATGTTCGTGATGCATACCTGAAAAGGGTAAAGCAGTTTCATCCTGATCTTCATCCTGATGACCCTAAGGCGAAGGCGAAGTTCCAGGCGTTGAATGAGGCTTATGAAGTTATCTCTGATCCTAAAAAGCGTGCCAAATATGATAAATATGGTGAACAGTGGCGCAATGCGGACGCTTTTGAACAGGCGGGTGGTGCCGCAGGAGGGACCGGTGGTTTTGGACAGGGCTCTCCGGGGGGCAATCCGTTTGAAGGATTTGACTTTAACAGTTTTGGAGGGGGCAGTGGCTTTTCTGATTTCTTTGAAGACTTGTTCGGAGGGGGCAGAAGGCATACCCGCTATCATACTTCAGGTGGTTTTAATAGTGGCTTCGGAGGTTTTGGCAATACCGGCTTCGGAAATGCCCGCCAGAGTACAGGGGAAATGGATGCAAAGGTGAATATTGACTTGTATACAGCGTTGCTGGGTGGAGAAATCCTCCTTCAGTTGAGCAATGGACATCGGATCAAACTCAAGATCAAGCCGGAGACGCAGAATGGTACGAAGGTACGTGTTCGTGGAAAAGGATATGATCGTGGTGATGGTACGTATGGTGACTTGATTATCACTTACAACGTCAAATTACCTGTGAATCTGACGGAACATCAGAAGATGCTGCTCCGAGAAATGCGACAAGGATAAAGAGTTGATCGGCTGGGCCGTATCGATTCTTCAGTTTTAGGAAAGGCAATGACCAGAAGGATGGTCATTGTCTTTTTAAGATTTTCAGAAGACCGAATTACGTATAAAGGACCTTTAGGAGTTGTGATTACGTAATGAACCGGGACTTTTTCCTGTGATTTTCTTTTGAGTAAAAGGTGTACTTACAGATCAGTTATCGTTTTTAAATGGATGAGATTATTTATCATAATATATTACACATGCAACTCCGTTTCTGTGATGCGGACCAGTTCGGGCATGTGAATAATTCGGTGTATTTTCAATATTACGATACGGCGAAGATTCATTATATGAAGACCGTCTGTCCTCAGATGGATAAAAAATATGCGATCGTGGTCGTTCATATAGATGCTGACTTTCTGTCTCAGCTCCATACGGATGAGCATGTTGCCGTGCAGACCGCCGTCATACATATAGGGAAAAAGAGTTTTACCCTTCAGCAACGATTGATTAATCTGGAAAGTAAAGAAGTAAAATGTACCGTAAAGACCGTTATGGTTGCCTATGACCTGGAGTTGAATAAATCGGTAGAGTTGTTACCCGGATGGGTAAATGCTATGTGCAAGTACGAGGGCAGGGACCTCAGGGCATGAGGCCCTGGTGAAGTTGGGATTTGTTTTTTTATATTGTTTAATAACTTTAGAACCAGTTTTTATGAAAGATTTCAAATCTATTTTTGAAAGCCACTACACCTGGATTGAGGGGTTCATGAGGAATGTCATGCGCTATAGTGGCAAGTTGGCAATGGTTGATCCGGACAGGGACAAGACATGGACGTATGCTGATCTGAACAGGGATTGTAATCGCCTGGCTAATGCCTTGATCCATGATGGCCTCAAAAAGGGGGACGTAATCATGATGCAGCTGCCCAACTGCCCGGAGTTTGTCTTCACTTACATCACTGCACATAAAACTCATGCCGTCAACTGTCCGGTCAGCTATCGTCTGAGCCCCGGCGAATTGGCTGAGAACCTGAGAGACTCTCAACCCAGTTTTATCCTTTTCGATTCTGCGAGGAAAGAGGGGATGCTGGAAGCCTTGAAAATTTCCGGGCTGAAGCCAAAAAGGCTTATCGTCACGGACGGGGAAAGTAAGGATGAGGTCATCTCTTACTCTGATTATATAAAGAATGCTCCCGGCACGGAGCCCGCGTACACCTGCGCTTATAACATCTATGATGAAACGACCCGTCTGTATACCTCAGGGACGACCGGACATGCAAAGGGAGTTCCTCTGACCAGTATCAATGAGGTGCTTTCCAGTCATGATGTCATGATCCATTTCCCGATGAGCTATAAGGATGTAACCATGAATACTACTCCCTGGTTTCATCGTGGTGGCCTGCACTGTGCCGGTCCTTGCCCTACCTTTTATGCGGGGGCCACACTGGTGATCATGACTAAGTTTGATGCGATAAAGACGCTTGCCTACATTGCAAAATATAAAATTACTTTCCTCATCGGCGTACCTACTGTTCTGGAGAAACTGGCGGATGAACAGGAGCGGCAGTCTTTTGACCTGAGTACTCTCAAAGGCATCGTGACCATGGGCAGTCCCTTGGAACGGTTTGCCTGCATTCGCTATCAGAAGGTGCTGACCCCGAATATCTTCAATGGCTATGGAACGACGGAAACCTTCTGGAACACTTTCCTGAGACCCTTTGACTTACCGGAAAATGCGGGGACTGCAGGCTCTTCCTGCGTGGATGATGATGTGAGGGTGGTTAAGATCCATGAGGGCAGGCGTTCTGAACCGGATGACCTGGTCACGAAAGATGGGCATGACATCGGTGAGGTCATCATCTGTTCCCCTGCCAAGTCGCCTTATCGATATGTCAATAATGATGCCGAAACGGAAAGCAAATACTATAAAGATTTCATCTATACGGGGGATCTGGCTACATGGGACGAAAATCAGTTCCTCACTATCGTCGGCCGCAGGGATGACATGATCATCTCCTCGGGTGAGAATATCTATCCTACACAGATCGAGGAGGTCCTCAACTCCAACCCGAAGGTCAAGGACTGCATGGTCACCTCTGTTCCTGACAAAATCAGGGGACAGGTCGTCACGGCTTATATCGTCAGAGAAGATGATTCGCTCACGGCTGAAGAGTTGGATGATTATTGTAAGAAAAACCTGAATATGGCCAATTTCAAGCGTCCGCGATTTTACCGTTTCGTCTCTCATATACCTTTCAACGCAACTGGCAAGAAATTACATGGCAAGTTGAGGGAGATTGCTCATGAAGACCTCAAAAACGGACTTCTCTATCAAGTATGAAGAATGGATGAATGCAGACTGGAATTCACGTGCTCAGGACGTTGAATCCCAGCCTGTTTGATCTGTCCGTTGTCAACCTGATCCGAGGCTGACATCTATGGAAAATCATTACCGAGGTTTGGTAACTTGCTTACCAAGGCTTGGAAACAAGCTTACCAAGCCGTGGAAACATCGTTACCAAGCCGTGGTAAGGAGTTGACCACAGTCTGGTAATCAACGTGTGAAAAAATCAACGTGTGAAAAAATCAACCATAAATGACTTTCCCCAATACCTTCCGGAATGGATAAACGGATGCCTGTCCCTGACAGGTCAGCCTTAAATTATAGAATAACCTTGGCCATATTGAACGAACTGATCTTCCCATTGGGTGAGACCGTCGCATTGATCCGGAAATCAGACTGAGTAGGTTGGGAAGAATCCGTACTGCTCACACTCTGGCGTGCAGAAAACTGCACCTGATATTCATATTTGTCATCCCCGACACTCTGTTTCTTGATCGTATAGTCATTGTTGATTCTCCAGTTCATATTAGTAATGTCATTTTTCCATATTTTGTGTATGAAACTGGCGACATCTTCTTTGTGAGCATTCGTCTTGCCTAAAAAAGAGGACATGACATTTTCCACCTGGTCAGTGGCACGGTCATCATTTTTTGAATTGATGCTCTGGAAGAACGTCTTGAAGAGGGCAGAGATCATCTGTTTCTCTTCCGGTTGAAGTTCTTTCTGCTGTACCTTTCCCATCTTTTCTTGAGCCGAATTGACAAAAGCACCCTGTGGATGTTCTTTCAAATATTCCTGATAGCTTGCCGGTGTATTCTCGTTTTGGGCATCGCGCCAGTCCAGAGAATCGATTTTATTGCGTGCCTCCGGGGCATGAGGAGAATGAGGATGATTCTGGAGATAGTCTTCCAGGGCACCTTTCGAGCCCCTCATTATCGCATTGGTCCATTCCTGGTCATTCTGCTTGATTTCCATCAGATGATTTTGCACAGAATCCAGATGGGCTTCCGGCGCATTCGGATAGGTATTCAAATAACTTTGCAGGACGGTAGGATCCGAACTTTTCATCGCATATTCGTAGTCTTGTTGCTCTTTTCCGGTCTGGGCTGTCGAATAGAAGTGATACATGATACCTAAAGCAACAAGCGCGATCAATACGGCAATGATCAGAGGGGTATAGTTCCGCTTTTTATGCTTTTTCTTTTCGCCGGAAGTAGAGAAGCTGCTGTCTGAAGGATTCCTCGGGGGAACAGGGCCCTGGGTGGATGTCCGGTGCGGTGGTACGGAATGGTTTTTATTCTCCGTCGTATCTTTCGGCGGAACATTATCGGTAACTGGTGGCAACGGTGAGGCACCGGCTGATGAAGAGGACGTAAAAGGAACTTGTGTGGAGGTCTTGTTCAATCTCGTGGGCCGATGGCAGTTAGGGCACATCTCCTCATTAGCAAAATAAACTTCTCCACAATTGGGACAACGGATGATCTTTCCTGCAATTTCAACTCCACAATTGGGGCAAACGGGTGCTTTATCACTGATTTGATGACCACACTCCGGGCACTTGATAATAGCCATATCTTATATTATAAAATTCTAATTTCTACTTTTTATTCACTAAATAACAGAATGGAATGAATTTAAAGGTCATTTATTAGATTTCTTATAAAATCCATTGATTATCATCGGTGTCGGAACCTGATTTCACGTAATTTATGACGCCCCATCAGCCGACTTTTGTCAACATAACCATTGATGCCATCAAGGTGGCCTCTTCCGGTGTATTGCCATAATTCAAAGTCACGACCGTCTGTAAGATGTGGAATGCGTTTGGTATACTGGGCTATCATCAATTTATAATTGTCTACTTTTCCTGCCAGGTTATGGTCGTAGAAATTAGCTCCTGTATAGAGCAGTGGCTTTTGTCGGTAAGTCCGCTCGATGAGCCGGAGGAATTTGAAAAGGCTGTCGCAGAACTCTTCTTCAGACAGTCCACTCCTCGTTTCTATATCGACCATTGGAATTAAGTCCTGGTCCCCCGGACGGCATTGGGACAGGAAATTGTCCAACTGCTGTTGCTGGGAATATCGCGGGCGGTAAAAATGGTAGGAGCCTACTTTCAGACCGTTGCGATGAGCCAGGTCAATGTTTTCCTGGTATTTGCTGTCTATCCGGCCTCCACCTTCCGTGGCTTTCAGATACACATAGGCCATGTTGGAATTATCGCCTACCGTTTTCCAGAATACCGTTCCCTGGTAATGGCTGAGGTCAATTCCCTGGACATAATGACACGTATCCTCGTCTTCTGCCTCCTGGGCTTGTGACAAAGATAGCGTAAATAGGCCGAGTATTAATAATAAAATCCGCTTCATCGTCGCAAAGATACTAACTATTCTTCAATTTCAGATAAGGAACGTGCAAAATTATGTAAAAAGTTGAATATTGTCTCCACAGGAGCATATCCGAAATAGCGCATACTCTGGCGGAGATTGCGCCAGAGCACCTTGCTGTTATTCTGTATGAATCCTGTAGTACCCTGCCGGAAGTGCCACTCTTTCGTGATGTCTGCCCAGGTGTTGCACAGTGAACGGATCGTAAGCCCGCCTGCACCTTTCTCCAGATGGTGTACGAAAGGTACCTCATCTTCCTCAAAATGGAAGAACAGGATGAGGATGCTGCCTTCTAACTGAGAGATACGCCCCAGATGGAGTTTGCTGAGCCATTTATCCAGTTTCAACCAGTCTACTTTACCCCCCTTGGGACTTCGCAGATATTCTCCAAGCTGGATGATGCCTTTGAGACTCACGCCATAGTTGAGCATTGCATTGATGTTCGAGACGATGAGATGAAGTAATTCAAGAGTCTCTATACTGGTGTCAATGGCATGGCGTTCAGTCAGTTCTATAGATCTTAATTTCTTCTCCAGGAAAGGAGTAGCCAGCGTGACCTTGCCCTCCTTTGATTCAGTGACATTATTCATCAGGGCTTCAAGTTTTTGCATTTTGAAGCGCGTCATGGGTTCTAGTGTTTCATGAGACAGGAAATACTGTGAACGTAATTTCTTAAAAACATTTCTCTGTATAAAGTTCATGATTTCACGAATTTAAGTCCAAACGACTCTTCTTAACTGTATTTTTTGGGGTACCGGAAAAGAATAGCCATCAAAGCGGCTATGCCTATAGCCATAGGGTAGTACAGGTAGGGCAGGATTTGCATCGGGTTCACATGAGCCAGCCCGGCGGCCAGCAGCATCTGTACCCCATAAGGAAGGAGCCCTTGCACGCAACACGAGAAGGTATCCAGGATACTGGCTGCCTTACGATTGTCCACGCCGAATTTATCCCCGATCCGTTTTGAAATATCACCCACAGTCAGAATAGCTACCGTATTGTTGGCCGTGCAGATGTTGACCAGGGAAACCAGTGCCGCGATGGACAGTTCAGCCCCTCTCTTACCTTTGACGTGAGCGGTGAGCCGGTCAATGATATAATCGATGCCACCGTTCGCCCGGATGATCTCCAGCATGCCACCGGCCATCATTGCTATCATCACCAGTTCGCCCATGCCCAGGACTCCGTTGCCGATGGCACTGAACCAGCCGTAAATGGAGTAGTCCCCGTCTATCATTCCGATCACGCCACAGAGGATAAGGCCTAACGTCAGTACTGCCATAACATTCATCCTGGCAATGGCAGTGATTAATACGACGAGATAAGGAATTACCTTGATAAATTCCACCTTCGGTATGTATGCAGGGGATTGGATATGTATGCCGAGGAAGGTATATATGATCAGTACGATGACGGCCACAGGCATGACGATCAGACTGTTGACCCGGAATTTATCGCTCATGTTACACCCCTGTGTCTGTGTGGCGACTACTGTCGTGTCAGAGATGAAGGAAAGGTTATCTCCGAAATAGGCCCCTCCCACGATGATTGCCGTGATCATGGGCACGTTGGCACCCATGGAATGGGCTATGTCCGCGGCGATGGGGACGAGTGCTACCACTGTACCCACGCTGGTGCCAATGGAGATGGAAATGAAACAGGAGGCGAGGAAGAGACCTGGAAGGAGCATCTTCGCCGGCAGGTAATGGAGGGCTAAATTCACTGTAGCATCAATGGATCCCATTCCCTTGGCTGAAGAAGCAAAAGCTCCTGCAAGGACATAGATCCACAACATCAGCATGATATTACTGGAGCCTGCTCCCTTGCTGTAGGTGTCAATCCTGGCTTTCATCGGCATACCTCCGGTGATCATGATGGCATAGATACTTGATATCAGAAAAGCTACGGACATTGACAGGTTAGGCTCACGGTCACTTTTATCTACCGAATAACGGGTGAAAATGATGATGAGGATGATGAGAATGATCAGCGGTGAGAGGGCCAGTAATCCACGTTTTTTATTCACTGTTTCGTTTTTTTATTTTGAGGATAAGATTCATTTTATGAACAGAGCGACTGAGGAGAACAGAAGGGTCAGGGAATCGTTTCAGAGGGTTACTCCATTTTTGAAGATAGCGATCTCCTGGTAGCCATTGATCTCATTTTTACTCTGTTCACCGCCGGCGATGGCAAGTACCTTATTGATAAAAAGGGTCGTCAGCCTTTTCATGCCGGTATCTTCAAGAAGCACCCCTGCATTAAAGTCCAGCCAGTTAGGTTTGTTATGATAGAGAGTGCTGTTAGAAGCAACCTTTATGGTCGGTACGAAAGTTCCGAAAGGAGTTCCCCTGCCAGTGGTAAAGAGAACGATCTGGCAACCGGCTGCAGCCAGTGCCGTAGAAGCGACCAGGTCATTTCCCGGAGCAGACAGGAGGTTAAGGCCTGGAGCCTGCAAGCGTTCCCCATATCCGAGCACGCCACTGACCAGTGCTTTCCCACATTTCTGGGTACATCCCAAGGCCTTGTCCTCCAGGGTAGAGATCCCCCCGGCCTTGTTGCCAGGAGAGGGGTTCTCTCCTACGGGCTGGCCATGCGAGAGGTAATATTCTTTGAAACCGTTGATCATCTCTACGGTTTTGTGGAAGAGTCCTGCCGTTTTGCAACGGTTCATCAATATGGTTTCTGCGCCGAACATCTCGGGCACTTCCGTCAGGACGGTAGTGCCCCCCTGGGCAACGAGATAGTCGGAAAATTCTCCCAGGAGAGGATTGGCCGTTATACCGCTGAATCCATCAGATCCACCGCATTTCAGGCCTATCCGCAGTTTGCTTATAGGAACCTCCGTGCGCCGGTCCTGCTGTGCTTTATGGTAAAGTTGGCGGAGAATCTTCATGCCCTCTTCCAGTTCATCGCCTTTTACCTGCTGGGCAACCAGGAGTTTGATGCGTTCAGGATCATAATCTCCTAAACTTTTCATGAAAGGACCAGGCTGGTTATTTTCACATCCCAACGATAACACCAGTACCCCCCCCGCATTGGGATGCAGGCACAAGTCACGAAGGATCTTACGGGGGTTTTCGTGGTCATCCCCCAGTTGGGAACAGCCGTAGTTGTGGACCCAGGCATGCACGGCGTCAATCCCCTCGAGGTGTGTCTCTTCCTGCAGTTGCTGTGCGAGCCGTTGGGCAATACCGTTTACACATCCCACGGTAGGGACGATCCATATTTCATTACGAGTACCCACCTCGCCATTCCCGCGTACATACCCCTGGAAAGTACGATGATCCCGGGGAATATTCACGGTGTCCCGGACGGGGGTGTAGGTATAATCAAGGGTTCCAGACAGATTGGTCTGCAGATCCTGCTCATTGACCCATTGTCCCTGTGCCAGATCCGTTTTCGCATGGCCTATGGGATAGCCGTACTTGATGATGTTGGTACCTTTGCATACATTTGTAATCAGCACCTTGTGTCCTGCTGGAACATCCTGCAGCAAGGTGATGGAATGGCCGTCAATGCCGAGGGTTTCTCCCCTTTTAAAGGGGCGCAGACAGACCACGACATTGTCAGCAGGATTGATTTTAATAAAACTGGATGATTTCATTTTGTAGTTCGTTTTTGTAATTATAATTGTGTCCTTTTATAGAAGTCCACATTCTCTTTGGTCAGAAGTTCGATTGGCATATAGTTGACAGGCTGGACCTTCTTCTTGAGCACGGTGGCCCTGAAGAGAGCATCTACACAGTAGTACCCCTGCATGTAGGCATGCTGGGCTATGAGGAAGGAAATGCTTCCGAGCTTCAGGCATCTGGCATTTTTCCCCACCATGTCATATCCCATGATTTGTATATCCCGCCGGTTGGTGGCCAGCAAGAAATCCCCTACAATATGTGCTTTCGAACTTAAGGTGATGCAATGGTGAACAGAGGGATGGCTGTTGAAGAAGTCTTCCAGGATCTGGTAATATTCCTTCCGGTTGTCCCCCATAGGAAGCTGCAGCTCGGTAATCTTGATGTCCGGATAGTGATCGCGCATGTAATGCCGGAAGCCCACCTCGCGGTTGTCCTGCTGCTTGCTGATCACCTGTCCGTCTTTAGTCAGTTTCATCAGCATGATTTCAGATTCCCCCGAAGCGATCAGCATCAGCATCTTTGCAGCAAAGAAACCACTGCAGAAAGAATCCTGGCCGTAGAAAGCCAGAGGCTTGAGGTCCGGCATATAGGAATCAAGGAAGATGAAGGGTATGTTTTCCTTATGCAACTGGTCCGTGAAAAGACGCGTGACATCGAGTTTGGTGGGAACGATGATCACACCGTCCGGTTTCATCTTGAAGACCCCCTCGCATTCTGCAGTGAAGGAAGCATCGTCATAGCGGTTGTAGTGCACGATCTCCAGATTGATATGGAAATCCCGCCGCAGCTCCTCACATCTTTTCGCCCCCTCTTCTATTTCAGCCCAGTAGGCTTCATGTTCGTGCTGGGGGATCAGCAGGTAGAAGGCATACTCCTTGTTATAAGCCAGAGCACTGGCGTACATGTTTGGCTGGTAGTTCATTTCCTTTAAGGCTTGTTCAACTTTTGTCCTTGCCGGCTTGGACACGTTGGGGCGGTCATGCAGCACCCTGTCGACAGTTCCTACAGAAACTCCTGCTCTCTCGGCTATATCCTTGATTCTGATTTTTAAGGGCATACTCCTTGTAAATAAATGAATATTAATAGGCAAACCCACTTCCTCTCTATCATTGGAAGAGGATATGCTGTCAAACGGCTTGAACACCGTTACAAATGTACACATTTCATTTTAATTGTGCGAATGCACAACGGGAAAATTTGAATAAACGGTATTTTTTCATGATCAGACGGTTAAAACAATAAAGGGGAAAGGTGCTTTCGAGGAGCGTATTCATGAAAAACAAGACAAGCAAGCTTTTGTATTTCTTGTTATTTATTATCAAATAGGAAGATTTTCCTGATTTTATTTCGAAATATGGGAATTATTCATTATTTTTGCCCTATGAGAACAAACATACTCAAGATCTAAGTAAACTATCAACAAAAACATTTAAAATGGCTAAAGTTGTTACATTAGGCGAGATCATGCTCCGCCTGTCGCCGGAAGCAAACGATCGTTTTATACAGACCGATTCTTTCCGCATCATTCCTGGTGGTGGTGAGGCAAATGTCGCAGTGAGTTTGGCTAATTATGGCCATGAGGCTTATTTCGTGACCAAACTTCCCAAACATGAAATCGGACAAATTGCTGTCAATGCATTACGCCGCTATGGCGTGCATACAGATTTTATCGTCCGCGGAGGAGACCGGGTAGGGTTATACTATGCCGAGACAGGCGCTTCCATGCGTCCTTCAAAGGTCATCTATGACCGTGCACACAGTGCTATTGCCGAGGCAGATGCTTCTGACTTCGATTTTGACAAGATCATGGAAGGGGCACAATGGTTCCATTGGACAGGCATTACGCCCGCTATCAGTGACAAAGCTGCCAAACTGACCCAGTTGGCTTGTGAGGCTGCCAAGCGCCATGGCGTGACCGTCTCCGTAGATCTGAATTTCCGTAAGAAATTATGGTCTTCAGAGAAAGCGATCGCCGTGATGCGTCCACTGATGAAATACGTGGATGTCTGTATTGGAAATGAAGAGGATGCCCAGTCCTGTCTGGGATTCAAACCGGATGCTGACATAGAGGCGGGAAAGACGGATGCAAAGGGCTATTAC
>ENA-UOOK01002622-UOOK01002622.1-fermentation-metagenome-genome-assembly--contig:-NODE-2622-length-21703-cov-7.478797_pt1 | contig 21703 bp, 11 predicted proteins | sample MGYA00245777_ERZ724023 | MGnify/ENA primary metagenome ERZ724023 (study PRJEB28704, sample SAMN03018312) | fermentation metagenome | biome: anthropogenic terrestrial biome; feature: soil; material...
TGAAGGCTCGGGGACTTGTGCGGCGAGTTCTGGTGGTCTGCCCCACGGGTCTGGTAACTCAGTGGGCATCTGAAATGCAGGAGAAGTTTCACGAGAAATTTAATATCATTCTTCCGTCAGATTATGATACCATTCGACGTCTGACGGATAACGATGACGTGTATGGTCAGTATGACCAAGTAATCTCCCCGATGGATTCTATTAAGCCTATCGAAAAACATGCCGGCTGGACAGATGAAAGAGTTGAAAAATACAACGAGGAAAGAATCTATTCCATCATAAACAGCGGATGGGATTTAATAATTATCGATGAGGCTCACCGAGTAGCCGGTTCCTCCGGTGAAGTGGCGAGGCATAAGCTGGGCCTTTTGCTATCGCAGGCTAGCTCTTATTTGTTGCTGCTTTCAGCAACTCCGCATAACGGTAAAACCGAGCCGTTCCTGCGTTTGGTGCGCTTGCTTGATGAGGATGCCTTTCCAAATGCAAAATCTATTGTAAAGGAACAGGTTGCTCCGTACCTGATTCGGACAGAAAAGCGTGAGGCCATCGATAACAACGGCAATAAATTGTTTAAAAATAGAATAACGCATCTTGTAACACTGAAATGGGATGAACGGCATACACTCCAGCGAGAGCTATATGAAATGGTCAGTTCCTATGTTTCCAAGAGCTATAACAAGGCATTGCGAAACAAAAAGAAAAATATGTGTTTGATTTTCCTGCTCATAATTATGCAGCGAATGGTAACAAGCAGTACGGCCGCTGTAAGGCAAAGTCTTGAGAGACGTCTGAATGTTCTGCTGAATCAGAGTACACATATGGGCTCCCTGACCGAAGAAGACCTTGATGATTTGGATATTGAAGATGGTGACGAAGAAGCTTTGGAAGCGATTTCCCTTAATATGAATGAGGAAATCGAGGAACTGCAGAGGATTATTGCTATGGCGAAGCAGGCTGAATTTCAGCATCCGGATGTCAAGGTTGAAAAACTAATCGATATCATTGATGAGATTTTGAGCGAAGACCATGAGCAAAAAATTATAATTTTTACTGAGTTTGTGGCCACCCAGCAATATCTAATGAAACTGCTAGCAGGCAAAGGTTATACAGTAACCATTTTGAACGGCAGCATGAACATAAATGAAAGAAATGAGGCTTTGCATGAATTTCGCAATAAGACCAGCATCTTTATTTCCACTGATGCTGGTGGTGAAGGTTTAAATTTGCAGTTTTCCAATATTATCATCAATTATGATTTGCCTTGGAATCCGATGAAGATTGAACAGCGCTGTGGTCGTGTGGACCGTATTGGCCAGCAACGTGATGTTCATATCTACAATTTTATTGTTGATGACACAGTGGAAAATCGTGTGCGAGAGGTGCTCGAAGAAAAACTTTCCGTTATACTCAAGGAAATGGGTGTTGATAAATATTCGGATGTTCTCGACAGCGAAGTGGCTGAGTACGATTTTACGGAAGTGTATATGAGATCCATCGGCAAGCCTAAAAGCATCGAGAATAATCTTTATCCGATAGAATCAGAAATGAAGCAGCAGCTGGAAAACTCCAAGAAATATAAGGATATTATTAAAGAAGAAAAAGACTTGACCAAGCTGGTTGGTAAAGGTTCTGATTTTGATGTTAATGCAGCTTTGCGCATGATGTGCACTTATTATGAATGTTGGCAAGGACGCGAGTTACATTTGATTGACCGAATTGGAATTAATAATGAAGAAATAGTAAGGCATCTTCGCACAAATATTTTGCAGGACAAAACATCTCCGCTGCTATCTGTTAGCATTAAAAACTTCCCGAATGAATCAGGATATTTTATGCTGTGGGAGCTTTCAATTTCTGATGATGAAAGCGGCAAACGTATCATTCCAATTTTTGTGAATGAAGATTATGTGCTTCGGCCGATGGCCGGTAAGCGGTTGATGGATGTTTTCCTTGATGCAAACAGCGTGTTGACTGTTGGTACAGTTCCTAATATCAGTGAAGAAAATTATCAAAAGCTCGGAAAACTGAGTATGGATTTTGCGTATGAAACCTTTGTGGAACTAAAGGAAAAGCAAACTAAACTTAATCAAGAGAACTATAAAAAGTATATGTATGCGTTGAAACTACGAATGGATGCTGCCGAACATATCGGAATTGAGAATATCCGAAGGTCACGTTTAGCAAAGCTGCAGATAGAAAAAGCCTTTATTGAGGCAGATTATAAAAAGGGTTATCAGATATATCCTGACTTTAGACTAATGATTCTCGTAAGATTGGAGGCGTAGGAATGTTCGGAAGCTATGTGTTTGAGAAATCTTCCGCAAAATATGTAGATAGAATCCTTTTATTAGATGATGACAATTTGGATGAAACCACGAATTATAGTGCTAATTTCTTGGCGCAAGGTTTCGAAGTGGTAAAGTATACAGATGACCTGAGTTTCCGAATTGAGTATGAGGAAAAGCTGAAGAATGACGGCAGTAAGATTGTCATCGTGGCCCAGTCGAAAAATTACATACCGTATGACATCAGACGGAGGTTCTATGCTTATGCTATCTCGCTTTCTAGTTTGTTTCCAATGTTGGATGCAGATGTACTGGGAGAAAAATCAGCACTTGACCTTGATTTGCTTTGTTTAGCATATCAGTCGAACTTTGAAAATCTGCGGAAGCGAAATCAGACGGAACATTTTTTTAGAACAAAGGTTTACACTAAGGCCAATGTAAAAAACTATCTGATGCATGCCTTGCGCAAATTGATGTCACTAATGAAGGTCACTAGTTCCTATAAGGATTGGTTGTCAGTCGTAGAAGAAAATATAGAATATAAGGCTTCGTTTGCAATCGCTGAAGAAAAAATAAAATATAAAGATTGGTTTGTAATTGCTGAAGAGAAAGCAAAAATTGATGTATTGGCGGCTCAATATGATATGGAAATTGATACATCTGAAATCAATCGCCGATTTAAAGATTATGTTATGACCCAGTTTGGCAAGCTATCTCAAATCATTGATAAGGACACACCAGTATTAATTAGCAGGACGATGGAATATATCCACGAAAACAGCTCAAGGTTTGTGATTATCGTAATGGATGGTATGTCTGAGTTTGATTGGAATATCATTTCCACATCCTTACGTGATATTTCATACGAACAAACAGCAGCTTTTGCAATGATTCCAACGACTACATCTGTTTCGAGACAATGTCTGTTGTCCAACAAATATCCATGCCAGCTCATAGAGCCGTGGAAGCAGAGTAAGGAAAAGACTGAATTTATTGCATGTGCAAAAGAATTAGGTTATACCGATGAACAGATAGGTTATGCTCGGGGATATGATGCCGAATTCAGCTCATTCGTGAGATGTGGAGCAATCATCATTAATGATGTAGATGATATGGTTCATGCCCAGCGGCAAGGGCGACTAGGTATGTTTAATGATATCACAGTTCTGATGAATCAATCAAAACTGGTAGATACGACAAAACGTTTCTTGACAGCAGGTTATGATGTTTATATAACATCTGATCACGGCAATACGCCATGTATAGGATTAGGAAAACTTATGGGAACTGGCGTTGAAATGGAAACAAAGAGCCATAGAATGCTGGTGCTGAAAGACTTTGCAGATAAAAAAGAACTACTAGAAAAATACGGATTAATAGAATATCCGAAGTATTATTTAATGAAGGATTATGATTACCTTATGTGCGATGTTGGTGACTCTTTTGATGCCAAAGGTGAAGATGTGATGACCCACGGCGGAATCACACTTGACGAGGTGGTTGTACCCTTTATCAAGATAAAGGCGGTGCAGAAAAATGGCTAAGAGAGTTGGATTCACAAGAACAATCAAACCAAATTGGTTGAATAAGACTGTTGAGCTTGTATCAGAAGGGTTGAGCGAAGCAGATATTAGAGACCAATTGGATGAATACCTAAGTTTCGAGCTTAAGGATAAAACTAATATAGGAAAAGCGCGGAACATTCTCATGAACACTTGGGTGTATGAGAGTGAAGATTCTGTTTCGATAAAGGAACCAGCGTTGATGCTTATCAAAAAATACCCAGAATACAGTCTAGCATTACATTGGTGCATGATGTTGATGGCCTATCCGGTTTTCACTGATATTTGTAAGCTGATAGGAAAAATGGCTGAATTTCAAGATGAGTTAACACTGAAGCAAATTAAACAGAAGCTATTTGATGAATGGGGCGAAAGCAGCACGTTGTTCTACTCAATTGATAAGCTGGTTGCCACACTGAAAAATCTTGAGGTTATGGTACCAACAAAACCGGGAGTATACCATATTAACAAGCATAAGACAGATAGACCGGAAATCGTGAATTTTATGTTGTATGTAATGATGCTTGTAGATAATAGCGGATACTATTCATACGTTGAATTGAAGTCTTCTGTTTATCTATTTCCGTTTGATTATAAAGTTGAGAAGGAATATCTTTTAGGGGATGGAAGATTTGTAATGAACAACTTTGGCGGCGAGCTTTCAATTGCTCTGAATGACTGCTTATAACATAGATGGGTATATCAAGGTTAAACCTTTTAATTATACCAATACCTTTTAATTTTTCCTCGGTTGCCGACCAAGAGGGGATACAAAGACTGTGATGTGGAGGCGGCAAGGTAGTATCCTGCAGATCAAATATATCGGACCAGAGATAACCGTAGCTTCTGTAAGCTGCATGGAATCAGGCTATCAGGTCCAAAGCTTGGAAGGCCAAGCGAAACAGCAAAGGCAGATAAAAAGGTAGAATATCAGGATAATACAGATAGAATAGAAATTGAAAGAACGTTTAGCTTAAGCAAACGTTGCTATGGAATGGGGCTTATCCGAACAAAACTGGAAGAGACCACACTTACTTCTATCGCATTATCTGTATTCGTGACGAATCTTTTTAAGATTCAGACACGGATATTTTCTGCACTTAACTGATGGCAAGTCAAAAACAAAGGGGGCTCATTATGGATATCGAAGTCGAGAAAGATATGCGCGTGTTTCACATAGCAATAACAAAAGGAAAGCAATCTATTTCAGATTATCTGAACAAGATAGCTGCTATGCATCCGCTTTTAGGAACAGCCATTATCTCTGATAAGAATTTTAAGGTTATTGAAAAAAAGGCCCGCGAAGCAATTAAACTTGCCCTCGATTATAGAAAATTGAAAGATTTTGCCTATCTTGCGATATTTCTAACTGTTATTCAGTATGCTAAAAGTTGGGATTATGCGGAAAGCAGCGGATTTTGGGCTTACATATCTGAGCAACTCGGTTATAAATACTCGCAGCCCCTTTATAGCATATTGACAGAATCGGTTAAGAAAGCTTGTGAATGCTACAACCGAGTTTTTCTTAAAGCGTCAAACGGTGATAACAGCTATTATTCTACTGTGTTAGCACATGCAATCGCTCCGAATAAAAGCTTTTTTGCATTATGTGATTTTTTGCTTCGATTTTATAAAAACAATTTAGATTGTTCGGTTTATCCAGGTGACCCCGCAATCGATCGTATGGTAGAGGTACTTCGCGACCGCTGTAATGGCGCAACGATTGAGCAGGATGATGACATAAGAGGAAATGTGGGCGGTATCCAAGTTGGGATTCGTACACTTTTGTTGCAACGCTCCATCTACATGCGAACCTTTTTAGCAAAACTGCTTCAAAAAATTGATCTTCTACTTTCCGGTGATGAATTGGACAAAAATGACTATACCAATGTCTTGCTCACTCAGTGGTATGCCGGCAAAATCACTGAAACAATTGCTACAAGGAGTGCGCCTGTTCATAAACACACAACCGATATCGCTTTCTCATACGGCAAAGTCCGTATCGGATATATACTGGACGAGGACGGTGAACCTGCCTTGCAAGTTCCATCCATACGTTTGAACACCAACAACAATCCTACAATAGTGATTTATTCAGGTAATGTTGATATTTACAGGCAATCAATAGGCATTTACGGAAATGACTATGCGTGTACCTCCGAAGAAACCATAATACCGTTTTCAGATTTGTGTGATGTAGATTTTCTAAATATGCGAGTTGAATTAACAGTTGATGGAAAGCAAATATACTCTTCAGAGCAAAATCTGGGAATAGGTGCACTTTTGTTCCGAGACAACAAGTCCTTGACGAGCAGGATGATTGATGAGGGAAATTACCTTCTGTTTGCCCCAAAAAGCGTAAGCGTCACATTCCAAGGCGATGTTGAACGCCAACGCCGTCCATATTTTGCGCAGCTTTACGATGTTTATCTGCAAGGTGAAGCTTCTGTATATGTCAATAGTACGTTGTTGTGTTGCTCTCGCCCGCCGATAGGTTCATTGCGATTTAAACTGCAGCAATCATCATCGGATTATGTGGTTGATGGAATCGACTACCCGATTTATGCACGCAGCACATTTTCTATTGCAGCAGTTGGGCAATTTCTGGGTAATAAACTTTTCGCAACGACTGATAATGGAGATATCCTTTCCATCAACTCCGAGGAGAATGACGTATATTCAGTAGAAATTCCTGTTGCGAACGGTTGTCATACTGTATCATTGAATGACGGTGAGCCAGGCAGAATTTTAGATGAAGTGAGGTTCTGCCTTACTGACACCTTTGAAATTAGCTTTGACAGGCCTTACTATTTTGAAAATTCAGATGATGGTACTCTCTGGATTAAAATCAATGGGGAGAAATTTGAAGTTCCACTTACTAACAATAATAGAAAAGCAAAGTTTCGGTTCAAAGAGGGAGAAATTGTCGTTCAAATCCCTCGAATTAAGTTATTTCTTGACGGTCAGTCGCTCCCAAAAAGCACAGTATGGAGAGGAGCAATTTCGCCGCCATCGAAGTTATGGGTAAATTGCACGGATACCTTGAATGTATCGCTCTCATTAGGTGAAAATACTCTGCTTAAAGCTGATATTCCCAGCGGGTTTGAGTATGCCATAGGTAATGCAGTACAGGCAGTTGATGAAACAACAGAAAAGCAGTCGGTAGACTTATTCATTGAAGGGAATAGGCATCATCTGTTTGACATCGCCTTTAAGCCATGTCTAATATCCACACCACTTTTCAATTTGAACAGAGGAGTTTTAAAGTGGCTTAACCCTCAATGCTTTATAGGAGATAGTGCAACAAAACTGAGAATATCCTTTCGGCCAAAACATGGCATACCTATCACTATCTTCATGGAACAGAGTGAGCACATACTTAGTAATAATTTCCCAGAGCTTTCCGAGCAATATAAGTATGAGGTTTCCGCTATTACAGATACGACGTTTGGCAAAAGCGAAGTTTGTATTAGCAAAAACACAATTATTTTTGGCAATCGGTCAGAGGTAATCTTCCGAGGTGAAACCCTGCGGGTATCACGGGTTATTGAGGAAGGCAACTTCGTTGATATCAAGCCGTTCTTCATAGAAAAAATTAATTTTATTGGCAAGGAAAACCTTGGATACACAGACTTATGTGGAGAATATCCCCATTATGTAGGCAAATTGTTCTTTCTAACTCGCAACGGCAAGCGATATTTCGACGACTTAAATCCGGTCGATATATACCTCGTAAATGAAAACGCTGGTTTTTTACATATTACGTTTGACCGGGGCGAGGGGCTCTTCATTGACAAAAGGAGTGAGTATATGCCAGAATTATTCAAACATCGCGATCCGCCGCCTAAGTTTGCTCGTTTCTTCACTTTTCCTGATTATTTCGAGTATAAATAAAGTAAGGAGATGTTTCAATGTTAAATCCCGTAACACTCTCACGTGCCATTAAGGATACTTTCGCTGATTATGTCACGACAACCCTCTCTATCGCCGACTTTAAATATTCTGTGCTTTTAAAGGAAGAATTGCGGAAAGACGGAGTTATATCGAAAGGACCATACTTAGAATTGAGCGATGCCTATCAAACTGGGGCAACAATTCAAGAACTTATTGCGAGCGGTATTATGTCGCCGTTATTTAAATCATTGGGGCGCGGATTCAAGCTCGAACGACCACTTTATATTCATCAGGAAGCTGCCGTTCGCGCTGCATTGAAGGGCGACAACATGATTGTGACGACAGGTACTGGCTCTGGTAAGACGGAGTGTTTCCTCCTGCCTGTAGTCAATGATTTGCTGCATGAGATGGAAAAACACGGCAGACTTGACGATGGAATTCGCGCCATTATTATTTATCCTATGAACGCTCTTATTAATGATCAAGTAAAGCGTTTGAGGGAGATATTCCATGAAAGCGATATTACATTCGGTGTCTACAACGGAAATACCGAGCAGACCGAGAAAAATGGTTTATTGAAATATAAAAATACTTATGGGCTTGATCCACTTCCAAATGAATGCGTATCGCGTGACACTATGCGCGAAAAACCGCCGCATATTCTGATTACCAACTATTCTATGTTGGAATATATGTGCATACGTCCCAATGATGATGCCATTTTCCGCAACGCTAAACTTCGGTTTGTCATATTGGACGAAGCCCATATTTATAAAGGTGCGACTGGAATAGAGGCCTCTATGCTGGTGCGGCGCGTTGAAACACGCCTTACTGAAAAAGGTCAAAGCCCACAATATATACTTACGAGTGCAACTTTGGGCGATAAGGACAGCGATCCGCAGATTTTAGCGTTCGGTAAGAATCTTTGTGGTCACGATTTTCAAACTATTGTCCGTTCTGTTGCCGTTGCTCATGAGATACCCAGCGACACGAAAGAACTTTCAAGAGAAGAGATCTTTTCTTTAGCAGATATGTCGGATAACAAGTTGTTCGATGTATGCAACGGCAGTAAGCAATATCACTGTATTAGGGCTAACTCTAAACAACCGATTACTCTTGCTGAGTTAGCGGATGAGTTAGCGGAAAAGACTGATATGAATGAGCGAGAACTGGTGAGTTTAATCGCCGCTTGTGTTCGTGCGGTTAATGAAGACGGTGTGCCACTTGTGCGGGCGAGGTATCATCTATTTGTCCGTGCGCTTGAAGGGGCATACATTACCCTTACTGCGCCATTCCAGTTGTCATTAACTCCGAAAACTGAGATGAACGGGCAACAGGCATTTGAGTGTGCCGTATGCACAGACTGTGGGCGTATTGCAGTCATCGGTATCATTGACAAAAAAAGCGGTAAGCTGAAATTACCTGAAAACAACCTTGACCCTAATGCTGAATATTTCCTTCTAAAAGACGATTCTGACGGTGTACTGACCGATGATGAAACAGAAGTTGAACCCGAATATATCCTATGTGCAAAATGCGGAACAATACGTCACATCGGTGATAAAAGTGTTTGCGACTGTATGAGAGAATACGGTGTGAACGTAACAAAGTCTGCGAAAAATAAGGAAAGCGGATTGGTACGCTGTCCTGCCTGTTCATACGGAGAACTCAGACAGTTCTATCTTGGCAGCGAAGCAGCCACTGCCGTTCTTGCAACTGCCTTGTATGAGAATATGCCTGATGACAAGACGCGTCAATTTTTATGCTTCTCTGATAGTCGCAGTGATGCTGCTTTTTTCGCGCCTTATATGGAAAGAAGCTATAATGGCATCTTGCGGCGTCGCGGCATTTCGTATGTTGCTGATCAGTACCGTGAGGAATTGCAGCACGAATCGTGGGCTTTGAGTACGTTTGCTGATGAGTTAGCACGGTACTTTGATGTAAACAAGACATTTGCATCGCTTGATAAGAATGAAACCTTAGCGCCTATAAGCAGACGCAATGCGTGGATTGCGCTGATAAATGAAATGTTCACTGCTCGACGTCCGAGTAGCCTTTCATCACTTGGCGCTGTTTCGATACTTCCCACCTGCAATGAGGATATTGCCCCTAAATTAGCGGATAGATACAACATATCTAATGACGAGGCAAAGACTTTGTTGGACTTGTTACTTATGGACGTAGTGTTTCACGGCGCAATACAAGAGCCAGCAAAATCCCCACTCAATGGTGAAGATTTAGAAATGATTTTTTATTCTTCGTTCAGGAAGTTTGTTGCGCGCTGCAAAACAGGCAAAGAAGCAGGTTCAATTATGGGTTGGCTTCCGAGAACGCAGAAAAATGGACAGTTTTATCCTAATGGCCGTTTACGCCGCATAGTTTCAGCGCTCAGAGTGACTGATGATGAGGCATATAAAATTGCCGAGGACTACTTCGCTTTATTAACGGAAAGAAATATTTTGAAAGCCCATAGAAATAAAGGTGAAGGCAGATTCCTTTCAGCGGAGGATTTTGTGATTACCGTCCCGACTGATGGTAAAATATATCGTTGTGAAATGTGTGGAAGAGTAACTACAATGAACTTCAAGGATAGATGCGCCTATCCCCGTTGCAATGGCAAATTATCAGCGGTTTCACATTCAGAATTACAGAAGGATAACCACTATGCTACTTTGTACTCCAAAGATGACCTTGCGGCGTTCTATATCCGCGAGCATACAGCACAAATTGAAAAAGATAGTGCTCGAAAGTATCAGGAGCAATTTCTAAAAGGTGGGATTAACGCATTAAGCTGTTCAACGACTTTTGAAATGGGTGTAGATATAGGCTCACTTGAAACCATTTTTTTACGCAACATGCCACCATCGCCTGCCAACTATGTGCAGAGAGCGGGACGTGCCGGGCGCGATTTGCGTTCAGCAGCATTTGTACTGACTTACGCAAAATTGAGTTCACATGATTTTACGTTTTTTGCACGACCAACCGATATGATTTCAGGCAAAATAAAGGTCCCGGCTTTTGAGATACGCAACCAAAAAATTGTTCTGCGCCATATATATGCTGTAGCGTTCTCCTACTTTTTCAATGCTAATATTGATGTATACAACAGCAACGATGCTGACGTTTTCCTTAATGGCAACGGATTTGAGCGTTTCTGTGAGTTCCTTGCTGCAAAACCGAAAATCATAAGTGAGTATTTAGAACGGTGCGTCCCCACGGAATTGTTTGATACACTTGGCGTGAGTACATTCTTATGGATAGATCACCTTATAGGAGAAAACGGAACGCTGACCATTGCGGTTAATGATTTTCGCGATTTAACATCGTGGCTTACAGAACAAATTGAAATTGCCGCCAAAGATAAGAGGTATCAGGAAGCAGCGCGTTTTGAACGCTTATTAAAAGACCATCGGCGTTCAACATCAAAGGGCGATGGATATAAGAAAACTGACTTAATTGACTTCCTTGTCCGTTCCGGCGTACTACCGAAGTATGGTTTTCCAGTCGATGTTGTTGAACTGCGCCCGAACAGCATTAATGATACCAAACAGAGCGTTGAATTACAGCGCGATCTACAGCTTGGCATATCGGAATATGCTCCCGGAGCAGAAGTCGTCGCTGATGGTAATATATATCGTAGCCGCTACATTGCGAAAGACCGCCGTAAGACAGCCGACTGGGAAATTTATTACACAGCTACTTGTCCGAAATGCAAAGCTGTCAATTTCAGCAAAAAGCCAGTTGATACAGAACAGCCATGTGTTGCTTGTGGGACATCAATCAACAGCGGGTGGAAAAAGAATATTGAACCGCGAAAAGGGTTTATTGTTGGGACAGATGTTTTTGATGTTGTTCCAGCTGGAAGTCGGAAGCCACAGAAGTATCATCGTGGCGATATTATTTACTTGGGCGACGCAGAACGACACGAATTAGGAGTAAGTAAATTTAAATTAGGAGAAAAGCAGGTTGTACTTCGTTCGACCACAAATGATTCGTTGATGATAAGCTGTGACACTGAATTTAGCGTTTGCAATTTTTGCGGGTACTCGAAGAGTCGTAAGGAACAGAAAAAATGGGATTTTGTTGTTGAAGAAAAGCACAAGACTTCTTATGGACACGGTTGTCCCAATACGAAGCTATATCCATATCGCCTTTCACATATATTCAAGACCGATGTGGTACAGTTGACGTTTGCGGATGATGCTGATTACGCTACGATGTTATCTACATTATACGCCATACTTCGAGCGGTATCTCTTATATTGGACATTGAAAATACAGACATAAACGGGTGCTTATATGCGTCCAATGGAGATGTCAGGTATTCGATCATCCTTTACGATAGCGTACCCGGCGGAGCAGGGCATGTCCATCGGATTTCAAATGATAAGAATGTGTTTCGAAATGTTATTTCCCAAGCATATGCGCTTTGCAACAATTGCGAGTGTTCGCCGTCTTGCTATAAGTGTCTGCGTGATTACTATAATCAGAACTTTCACGCTATACTAAGTCGAAAAGCTGTGGTCAATTTTTTAGGTCAATATATGATGTGAGGGTATCTTGATTCGGGGTTAAGTATATAGCCTAGCTAGTGAGATACCAGGTCTGGTAAAGTCCAGCCAACAGCAAGTACCCGCTTCTGGAGCCAAGACCGCGAGGCAAGGCTTAAGCGAGAAGTTATACACCTACACCATTGTAGACGTTGTCAATGATGGTAATGTACTTTCCTTTAGGACAGACTTCATCAATAGCATAAAGATATCGGACTACATTAATAAAAAAAGTTTATAGCATAGACTGTGAAAAAGCGTTGGCAGACCCTCAGCGAATTAGTGAAATTGTTAGTTATGTTCTTGAGTACTTTGCCTGCTCAAGGCGCGTGAAAACCGCATCCCATTGTGAAGGAGTGGAATGTTTCTTTTCTTCCGGGGGATACTAATCAAAAAATGATGAGGAGATTGTGTACGATGGAAGATAAAGATATGTATACTCCGCAGGAAATCAAAGGGCAGACGCAGTCGGTTCCCGGGCAGGAAAGCCGTATGAATCCGGAACCCATCTATGATAATCCGGATTATAAAGGGACCGGAAGGTTAAAAGGGAAGACGGCAATTATCACCGGAGGAGACAGCGGAATCGGGAGGGCGGTTTCGGTAGCGTATGCGAAGGAAGGATGTAATGTCGGCATCGTCTATAATACCGCTGATGATGATGCAAATGAAACAAAGCAAGTCGTGGAAAGCTATAACGGCAGGGCTTTGCTTATCAAGGGGGATATCGGAGACAGCAATTTCTGTAACCAGATTGTAGAAAAAATGATTCGGGAATTCGGCTCTCTAGATATTCTTGTGAATAATGCAGCGGAACAGCATCCCAAGAAAAACCTGGAGGATATTACGGATGAACAGCTGCTTCGGACATTTCAGACCAATATTTTTGCCATGTTTTATTTGACAAGGGCATCCTTGCCTTATCTTAAAGAGAACAGTGTGATCATTAATACAAGTTCCATCACAGCTTTTAAGGGAAGTGCGGATCTGCTGGATTATTCCGCAACGAAGGGAGCGATAACCTCCTTTACAAGATCCCTGTCGGCAAACCTGGCGGATCGGAAAATCCGGGTGAATCAGGTCGCTCCCGGTCCGATCTGGACACCGTTAATTGTCTCTACCTTGGATAAAAATGCGGTGGGAACCTTCGGAAAGGATACTCCATTGAAACGGCCGGGACAACCGGTAGAGCTGGCAGAAGCTTATGTGTTTTTGGCATCCGATGCCTCCACGTATATAACCGGACAGACTATTCACATTAACGGCGGTACGATTGTGAACGGCTAATAAAATAATAAAGCAGAGATATTTGAAGAGATAGAATCAAAAGACGGGGCACCTGCTCCGGCGGCTAAATACCACCGGGGCGGCAAGCCCCGTCTTGCATTGCATATCTTGTGAAATATTCTATATTAGCAATCATGTAAATCCTGTTATGTTTCGAAGCTTTGCCAAAAGTACTACGCGGTAATTTATGCGATCGTTTTATTTTGCAAAGATCATCGAATCAATTTTTGCGGTTTGAGGTTTTGACCACATCCATTGATTTGTACAACTGTCATCAAAATAGAAAAGTGCTCCTTTACTTGGATCGCTGCCATTGAGTGCTGCCCAGGCTGCTTTTACAGAATCATCGGTCGGTGTGTTGTTGATCGTGCCGTTTTTTACCGGTGTAAACTGATGATAACCTCCGGTCACATGATTGATAACAGCACTTATGCTGGAAGGCCAATCCGGACTTTGTACCCGGTTTACTACCACAGCTCCTACCCCTACCTTGGCCTCATAGGATTCTCCAATTGCTTCCGCTGATATTAGCCTTGCTAATAAATCAACTTCTGCTTGTGTATAGGAAATAACCGCTTTTGAAGATTTGGCTGCCGGGGCGGCGGTGGTTGTCATGGCAGGACGATCCAATACTTTTCCTTTCGGAATTAACAGCTTCTGCCCCGGAATAATCAGATTATCCCATTTATGATTTGCCTCCCGCAGTGCGGTAAGCGTAATTCCATATCGACGGGCAATCAAAAACAGAGTATCTCCGCGTTTCACTGTGTGAACCGATGTCGGAACCTCCAATACCTGTCCGGGATAAATCGTGGTGGAAGTCAGCCGGTTATTCGTTATCAGGGCATCAACAGTAGTGTCAAATAATGTGCCGATCTGATACAGGGAATCGTTGCGAACTACCGTATAGTTGGCTGCATAAGCGGTTGAAGTAAAAAGTGTGAGAGAAGTGATCGCTCCTGCAAGGATTACTCCGGTCTTTTTTATTATGTTCATAAGTACCTCCTTTTTCATTGATATAAATAAGTGAACAATAACTGTGGCCTAAATAGATTGTAAATGATAATAGTGTACAAAAGCTATGTATTATCTTTGGCTATTCGGTAAAAAATTAGCAGTAGTTATAAATTTTGTAACTTTTAACAAACATTTGTAAAAATGTAATTGATAACTGTTATCAATTACTATTGACGCGATTTTATCTTTCCATTATGATGTTATTGTGCTACTATGTATTGGCTATTGCCGAATTAATAAAGATCCTTTATTGGTTCCGAAGTAAGCTACGAAGAAGCAAAATGTGCATATTTTAAGGAGGATGGTTATGAAGCAGGAGTGGTATGATTATAAACCAGGCAGCTGGGTCTCGGACATAAATGTAAGAAGCTTTATTCAGCATAACTATACACCGTATACAGGAGATGATTCCTTCCTGGTCGGACCGACCGGAAGAACAACAGAACTATGGGACGAAGTATCCGAATTGATGAAGGAAGAAACAAAGAAGGGGATTATCGATGCAGAAACCTTGATGCCTTCCACAATTACGGCTTTCGGACCGGGGTATCTTGATAAAGAAAAAGAAGTAATTGTTGGATTTCAGACGGATAAGCCTTTAAAGAGAGGCATTATGCCCAATGGCGGTATCCGTGTGGTGAAAAAAGCATTGGAATCTTATGGATATACCTTGGATAAGACAACCGAAGCGATCTATACCAATAATAGAAAGACACACAATGATGGTGTGTTTGACGCTTATACCGATGCCATGCGTAAGGCAAGACATTCCGGTGTTATTACCGGTCTGCCGGATGCTTATGGACGAGGACGTATCATAGGCGACTACAGACGGGTTGCCCTCTATGGTGTAGACCGATTAATTGAAGATCGATTAGATCAGAAAAAACTGTTAGAAAGACCGACCCTGGAATCACCCGATATCCGCTTAAGAGAAGAGCTTTCCGAGCAGATCAAAGCGCTGAAACAGTTAAAGGAAATGGCGGCCTCCTATGGCTATGATATCAGCCAGCCGGCGAAAAATTCCCTCGAAGCAACCCAGTGGACCTACTTTGCATATCTTGGCGCGATCAAGGAGCAGGATGGCGCAGCAATGAGTCTTGGCAGAGTCAGCACGTTCCTAGATATCTATTATGAGAGAGATCTGAAAAATGGGTTGATTACCGAGGAAGAAGTACAGGAAGTGATGGATCAGTTTGTAATGAAGCTTCGTATGGTTCGTTTCCTTCGTACACCGGAATATAATGACCTTTTCTCCGGGGATCCTACCTGGGTTACCGAGTCCATCGGCGGTATGGGCGTAGATGGCAGAACGCTTGTAACAAAGAGCAGCTTCCGTATCCTTCATACCCTTTACAATCTGGGGCCGGCGCCGGAACCAAACCTGACCGTATTATGGTCAAATCATCTTCCGGAAGGCTTTAAGAAGTTCTGTGCCAGGGTTTCGGTGGATACCAGTTCCATTCAGTACGAAAATGATGATATTATGCGGGACGTATGGGGCGACGACTATGGGATTGCCTGCTGTGTATCTGCGATGCGAATCGGGAAGCAGATGCAGTTCTTTGGAGCCCGTGCAAACTTAGCAAAAGCACTTCTCTATGCGATTAACGGCGGTAAGGATGAGAAATCCGGAGACCAGGTAGGTCCGATGTTTGCGCCGATCGTCGGTGACTATCTGGATTATGATGAAGTGATCGCTAAATTTGATCAGATCCTGGACTGGTTATCGGAATTATATATAAATACCTTGAATGTCATCCATTATATGCATGATAAATATAACTATGAGAGACTTCAGATGGCGCTGCATGATGTGGATATTCTTCGTACAGAAGCCTGCGGTATTGCCGGTTTATCCGTGGTTGCCGATTCTCTCTCTGCAATTAAACATGCAAAAGTGAAGGTAATCCGTAACGAGGATGGGCTGGCAGTAGATTATGAGATCGATGGAGAATATCCGGCATTTGGTAATAACGATGATAGGGTCGACCAGATCGCGGTGGAAGTGGTTGAACGGTTTATGAATAAGCTGCGTAAGGTGAAAACTTATCGGAGCGCGAAGCAGACGTTATCGGTATTGACCATTACCTCGAACGTTGTTTATGGTAAGAAGACTGGAAGCACACCGGATGGCCGCAAGAAAGGGGAACCTTTCGCTCCGGGTGCCAATCCGATGCATGGAAGAGATAAGAACGGAGCGATCGCATCCATGTCTTCCGTTGCAAAGCTTCCGTATAAGCATGCGGAGGATGGAATTTCCTATACCTTCTCGATTGTGCCGAAGGCTTTAGGTAAGAGCAAAGAGGAGAGAGTAGGTAACCTGGTAGGACTTTTGGATGGATATTTTCATAGCAACGGTCATCATATCAATGTGAATGTATTCGACCGGGAAACCTTAATGGATGCTATGGAGCATCCGGAGAAATATCCTCAGCTTACGATTCGTGTCTCCGGCTATGCCGTTAACTTTGTTAAGTTAAACCGTGAGCAGCAGCTGGATGTTATTCATAGAACCTTCCATGAGAGATAATAAACTTCATCAATTTGCACAATTTATGCATTGATAAGTAATAGGAAAATACTTAAGGTTTTCTTTGATTTGTGTAAATGGAAGAAGACATTTGTTAGGAAGGCTTTTGGCACTCATATCAATAATTAGCCTCGAAAGACTGGTGATAGAATGAGCAAAATTGGACGAATTCATTCTTTAGAGAGCTTTGGAACCGTAGATGGGCCGGGTATCCGATTTGTTGTATTCCTGCAGGGATGCCCTCTAAGGTGCTGGTTTTGCCACAACCCGGATACCTGGGAAGTAAATCAAGGTACCGAATATACGCCGGAGCAGCTGGCGGAGGAAATTCTGAAATACAAGGCATATATGGATTTCTCGGGCGGCGGCGTTACCTTTACCGGCGGAGAGCCTTTCTTGCAGGCGGAGTTTCTTCTGGAAGTATGTAAGCGGATTAAGAAAGAAGGAATTTCGGTTGCGATAGATACCTCTGGATTTGTATGGAATCCATGGGTGCAGGAGGTCCTTAATTATACGGATCTGGTCCTCTTAGATATAAAAAATTATGACCCCGTGGTTTACAAAACAGTAACCGGCGTATCCCTTTCCCCGACCTTAAAACTCTTGGATTATCTTAGAGAAAAGAGCATTCCTACCTGGGTTCGCTATGTATTGGTTCCGGGACTTTCCGATCGTCTGGATAAAGTGGAAGAGCTGTCTGCGCATTTGGATCATTATCCGAATGTAGCTAAGATCGAGCTCCTCGGATTTCATAAGATGGGTGAGTATAAATGGAAAGAGCTTGGATACGATTATAAACTGGCGGATACAAAGGAGCCGAGTGCCAAGCTGCTGCAAAAAGTAAAGGAGATCTTGGAACGGAACGGGAAGGTCGTTTCTGTAAATTCCTAACGAAGCGCTAACCGTTATCAACGGATCATAATTTTTACATTTAAAATTTGATAGGAGTACCATAAGTTATATAAAAACCATGAAAAAATCTTAAAGTAACTTACGACACTCATATAAAATGTGGATAAGCATAGATGAAATCTGCGGAAGCAGTGGAAAACTATGCTTATTTTCTTTGATTCGTTCCTTTGCATTTTCCAAAAAATATGATACTATTAAGTAAAATACAGGTAAATTGTGAAACTTCGATATTGCCACTACGGTATACACAATGAATTAAGCCAGAGAGTTTTACAGGTGCCGATGAAGTAAAATAACGAGCATAAGGACTGGAGAGTACATATGAAATTATTTTTAATTCGACATGGAGAAACTGACTGGAATAAGCAGGGAAGGTTTCAGGGAAGAGAGGATATTCCGCTTAATGAAACCGGTATAAAGCAAGCCCTGAATTGTGGACAGGCATTAAAGGGAGGACATTATGCAGCAGTTATCACCAGTCCGCTGATCAGAGCCAAAAAGACAGCAGAAATGATCGCAGAGACGGTAGGCGTAGAGAAAATTATTGTAGAAGAAGATTTCATCGAGCGTGATTTTGATAAAATCTCAGGAATGACTCCCCAGGAAAGAAAGGCCTTCTTAGCATCCGGACAGGTGGATAACAAAGAACCCTTTGAGGTGATATGTAAACGTATGCTGCATGGAATTATGAAATATGCCGGGATGTTCTATAACGAGAACCTTATCCTGATATCCCATGGAGCCTCTATTCGTGCTGTATTGGACCAGTTTACCGGCGGGGAGATCACCTCCAAAAGAATTATATTAAAAAATACCTGTATCAGTATTCTCGAATATGAAGATGGGTTTTTGGAGCTAAAGGCTTATAATCTGACTCCGGAGCAATACCAGGAGCGGAAGAGCAGGGAAAAATTGCTGGAAGGATAATGTAATCTAAATTTCTATGAACCATATCAAATGTCGGGAAAATCAATGGAAATGTTTGATTTCCGGTTTGGTGTGGCTTTTTTAGTTACTGTTCACACCAGACATGCATACCGTGATATGATTTGACAAATGTATCCGATTCGGAGACGCTTTCGCTTAATTGCATTACGTAGCGGTACATAAGGCTCCAAAATACGGAGCCAAAGTACCGGCGAATGCAAATACTCCTTATCGAATATCATTTATCGAAATCATATTATAGACTTTGCTGGGGGTGTGAACAGTAACGCCATCCGTGAGCCGGCTCACAAATCGCAGCGCTGCCATAAGTTAGAATATCTGATAAAAATATGGTATAATGAAAGGAATGAGGAAATGCAAGCTCGCTTGCAATATGCAATCGGAGCTAAATATCCGGAGTCGCAAGACCATGAACATATTTTTCTATTTATGGTATAATGACATTATATACGACAAGAAAAGTGAGGAAATTAAATGTTTAAAGATTTTTTATCAAAATTTGTGAACGATATAAAGAGACTGTTTACTCCTAAAAAGGTAATCTGTATTATAGCTGGTACTGCCATATTATCGTTTGGGATATATAATATTCATCAACAGACTGCGATATCGGAGGGCGGTGTTCTGGGTATGATTCTCCTGCTAAACCATTGGATGGGGATATCCCCCGCTATCCTCTCCCCTGTTTTAGATTGTCTCTGCTATCTCTTTGCGATCAAATACCTGGGCAAAGACTTTTTAAAAGTCACCATCGCAACTTCCATCAGTCTCTCCGGGTTCTTCTTTCTATGGGAGAAGTTCCCGCCATTTATCCCCGATCTTTCTGCGCAGCCTCTGATTGCAGCTGTGCTCGGCGGGATATTTGTGGGAGTTGGCGTCGGAATCATTGTAAGACAGGGTGGTTCCAGCGGAGGCGATGATGCTTTGGCCTTAGTTATATCGAAATTAACCGGTATTCGCCTTTCTCACGCTTATATGGCTACCGATTTTACCGTACTGCTCCTTTCCCTTACCTATATTCCTTTCCGCCGAATTGCCTATTCTCTGGTAACCGTCACTATCTCCTCTTGGCTAATCGATTTTATAAAGAGGTTCCATTGGAATAGAGATGCAGCGAATCACGCTGAAGAAATTAGTGAAACATAATTTCCGATAAACCCGCAAGAAAAGCTATATTTTCTTCGCTTTTTACGGTTCCTTTGGGAATTAAATTTGGGAACCCCATAATCACCCTTTTATAGCACAAAAGACATGAATAGTAAGTAATCTCTATCCATGTCTCTTCTTTATAAAATATAGTTAATTTTAAATAATTTCTACACACACCGGATAGTGGTCGGATAAATATACTCCATCCCAGCAATCCTCCCAGGTAACTGCAGAAATACATTGAAAGCTATCCTGAGCGATAATATAATCGATTTTGTCAGCTTTCTCCTGCCTCCCAAAGTCATGAAAGGTTCCTGTGATTTCTGATGTCAGATCGATATACTGTGGATATTGCTTCAGCATTTTAATCTCCTGCCAGTCGGGCTCCGCATTAAAATCTCCTGCCAATACTGCCGGTACTTTGTCTGCAGACGCATCCTCTTCCATCTTCTTTAATATCTGCTTAAGGCCCAGCACTCTTGCTTCGATTCCGACATGATCCAGATGGGTATTGAAGATCCGGAAGATTTTCTTCGTCTCCATATCCTGGAATAATGCGTCTGTGCAGACTCTGGGACACTCACTCTGATCCTTATAACGAGACCCCGGAACCGTAGGTGTCTCTGACAGCCAGAAGGTTTCCAGCTCCATCAGATTATACTTGACTTTCTTATAAGCAATGCTCACCTGCTCATCTTCCAGATTTACATCCCTTCCGCAGCCGACCACATAATAATCGTTTAGATTCTCCTTCAGCCATACCGCCACATGGGGCAGAACCTCCTGAAAGCAGATAATATCAGGCTGCTCTTTTGCTATCTTATCCTTAATTCGCTGCTTTCTGCAGCTGAAATTATTCTTCCCATCCTGTCCGAAATCACAACGGATATTAAAGGTAACTAATTTCATGCTCTATTCCTCCTTCGATTGCTATCAAATGTCCTGTATATTGTACAACAAAAGCCACGGATGCTCAACCTTATTTGTACATTCGGTTATACTTTTTTGCACAATTGGCTACATTTTCCATGCAGATCAAATGAATTGTCATGCAATTCGCTACCATTCGCTATGCACTCATATCATACTTTCTTTATGATATGAAACAGCTAGGTAAGTGTTTATCTTCTTTTACTGTATACCCATTTTATAATCAGTGTCAGGGTAACCATCAAAATCGCCGAAGCAAGCAGCCAGTACTTTTCTTTTAAGCTTCCCTTCCTAAGGGAATAGAGATAAAAGTTCTTCACATACCTGCTGCCGGTAAATAGATTAAACAGGATATATACGAATGGGACCATATATCCCAGAATGATCTGGTCAGAGATACCATATGCCAACAGTCCTAAGCTTCCCAGGAAGAAGGATGTGGCAAACGTACCGAAGGTATATATTAATACTGGCAGCATACTGTTATTGGCCCTAAGCCACAGGATAAAGATCAAGATATATGCCGCCATCGTAAGTACTGCCATCAGGATACGAACCAGATAGATTCCTGTCTGGGAGGTATATTTTGATTCGATAACCTCCCGGATGCCCTTCTGCCCCTCCGGCCGGAATATG
>ENA-UOOK01002624-UOOK01002624.1-fermentation-metagenome-genome-assembly--contig:-NODE-2624-length-21693-cov-3.234125_pt1 | contig 21693 bp, 20 predicted proteins | sample MGYA00245777_ERZ724023 | MGnify/ENA primary metagenome ERZ724023 (study PRJEB28704, sample SAMN03018312) | fermentation metagenome | biome: anthropogenic terrestrial biome; feature: soil; material...
TTCCAATGTGTGCTGATTCATTTAATGTATTATTTTCCTGATGTAGTCCCGAGAGAACAAAAGTTTCTCCTTCCCTGAGCCTAATCACCGAACTCGCTTCTCTGGTCCTAATTACCGGGACGTCATCTCCTTCGCCGGTTTTCCTCCATTCCAAAATGTCGCTGACTTCTGCCTTCAATGTAACGGTAATAATATCGTCTTCATTGATCCGGGGAGTAACTATCAGTCTAGTTCCAACCTCAATATAACTGACTGAATATTCAATTCCCTCCGATGAACGGTTAGTGGAGATTACCGGAAATTTGGTGCCGATTAAAATTTTTCCTTCTTGACTGTCGGTAACGGAAATGTTAGGGTTGGCAAGCAAACGGGCTTCGTTTTTTTCTTCCAAAGCCTGAATCGTGGCAATAGAAGTAAGTTTAAAATTGGCAGCGGAAGAAAGTTGATCAAAACCCCAAAGTAAACCCAACTCTTTACTCGCTCTACTGGTTACTTCTTCCATCCGGGCTTCGATGTTTAGCTGGGGCATTTCCCGATCCAGACGGGTTAAGAGCTCTTCGATGTTTTGGTGCTCCAAAATGCTAGCCTTAATGGTAAGTTGGTTGGTCCGGACATCGACCCCGATTTTATCTTCAGTAATGATAATTTTTAAAGCGTTCTTCACTTGTTCGGGCGCAGCGTAATTCAAATGATAAATTCTAGTCTCTCTGCTCTCGAAATTACTGAAAGTTTTTTCATTACCGATAATAACGGTCCTGGTTTGAGTGATCCAACGAAAGGAGTAACCATAAGTCTGGGACAATAATTCGATCGCGTCCTTGATTGTCAGTCCGTGTTTGAGTTTGATTGATCCCGCGCCCTTCACTTGCGGGTCCATTAAAACATTAATCCCGCCCAGCTCGGCTAAGGAACGGTAGACATCCCGGATATCGGCGTCCAATACTTCAAAGTTGGAAATGATCTCGGTTTTAACTCCTCCGGCTTGAACTGAATGGAAAGTACAAAGTGTTGCTATAGTCATTATCAAAACTAGTTTGATTAGGATTGGCTTAGTTGAATTACCCATTATTTGGCCCTCTCTTTCTTGTCCAATTTCAATAGGCCTTTCGAAGATTGTAAAGTCACTTGGCTACTATCGATCTCCGTCACCCGGTATTCGCTCCCCGGTAAGATTTCACCTAGTTTCAACAAAAACGACTTATTTTGATACCTAACGATCGCCACTTGGGTGCTGGCTGTTCCAACTATACCTTTTAAAACCGGTTTTTCCGAGTTTTCCTCTTCCTTAATAATATCGGTAAGTCCTTGGTCCGGCCTGATTAGCGCAGGCCCGTTCCAGACCGGTTGATTTGGCTGATTAACATGATCTTTTCTGCGCCGGGCTGTGATGATCGACGGCGGAGGTAAAAAGAGGTCTCTCTTGGAAACCGGCCCCATGTTGATTGTAAATTCTTCCGTTTCCGCTGGGTTGCTGATATTGCCGTTAGTCCATGGCGTGATATTTGAAGCCGGAGGGATCGGACTAACCGGCGCTGGTTTCGGCTGCATAAAAAAGTTCCAATATAACGCTGCGCCTAGAACAATGAATAAAACTATCAATAAACCTGGCCTTACGGCCGGTTGCTTTTCTTGAGAACCGCCGTTCATGGATTCACCTTCCCTTGTTCCACGGGAGCAATCAAGTCTAAGACTAACTGGGTATTTAGATCATATGCTTTTCGGCTTTCCGAATCCGGTTCCGAAGCGTTAATATTTAAACTGGATACCATCATAAACCGCTTTGATTCAAGTACCGCTTCTAAAAACTTTTTAATACCCGGATATTCCCCATTTAATTCAACCGCCCATTGAAATACTTGATAGGTTGACATTCCTTGATAGTTTTTAGTTTGATCATCCATTTTACACCGAAGAATATCAACTCTACAACTGCGGGCGATCCGTTCCAGTTCCAAAACGAATGCCGCTTGTTCTTCACGGCTGGGGGCGAACCGATGGAGCCGTTTGATTTCCTCAATTCCAGTCTTACTTGCCTCCCGCAACTGCGGCAACATTGCCACCCGCCGTTTCATCTCCATAAATTCCGATTGGCGCTGATTAATTTGAACACTAAGTTCATTGTTTTTATTCAAATAGTAAACTCCACCGGCAATTACGGCACCGGAACAAATCATCGTCAACACTATAAATATTATTGAGGAAAGATTACCTTTTTTCGTCGTATTCAAGGGAGCCCCTCCCGGTCAACATTTCCATATTAAACTGATAACTGCTATAATTGTCATCATCTTCCAACCTAATCTCTCTCAAGGAAGTGCTTTGATAAAATTCACTCAAGTTTATTTTATTTAAAAAATCACCAATCAACGGTATATTTAAAGACCTTCCGGAAACAGTCACTTTTCCTGAATGATCGATTATTAACTCTTCCAACCAGATACTACCGGGCATAACAATAGCCAGGCTATTAAAAATTTCAAGCTGAGGTTGGTAAAACCCTTTTATTTTATGAATTTCTCCTTGGAACTTGATTAACTCCCCCTGGGTTTGTTCCAATTTTCGGACTTCATCCATTTGGGGCTGGAGAAAAGCAATTTGTTGTTCGATTAAGGCTAGCTTTTGAATTGATTCTTGGTAATTAAAGTATTCATATACTCCGAACCCGACGGAAGCTACAAAAATGAAAATGCCTCCAAGTAAAATCATGATATTTAAAAAAGCGACCTGTTGTTTGGGGCGGAATTCGAGTGGTAGAAGATTTATTCTCACTCCGGAACCACCTCCCGCATGGCCAAGCCCAACGCTACGCTAAAGAGTGGCAGTTCAACCTCTAATTTAAGCCGAAGCTTTTTGGGGACGCTTATCTCATGAGGAATAGCGCCATCAATGACTGGAATGCCTAATTCCCGGTTGAGAAAAGTCCCTAAATTGGGTAATAACGCGCCGCCCCCGTTAATGATTAACCGGTTTACTTCTTCATTTCTTTCCTGCATATGAAAGTAATCAAACGAACGCCGAATTTCCAAGGTTAATTCCTTCAAACCTTCCTGCATGGCGAAATTAGCTTTGGCATCCAGGCTTTGACTCGTGGACTCGCTTTGGCTTAAGGCGTCAATTTTATTTATTTTGATCTCTTCCGCTTCCTCGGAGGTAATTCCAAGATTGGTGGCGATTGTCTTGGTAAACCGGTTCCCCGCCAACGGAATTACCCTGGTAAAAAGGGGGATTCCATCCTTGAGAATCATCAAATCGGAGGTTTCAAACCCGATATCTAAAAGAGCTACCGCCCCTTCCGTATTGGCCTTTTCTAGGCCTGCGGCCCGCATCAAGCTAAAGGTCTGAATATCAACCACTTGGGTCTGAAGTCCGATCTCCCTCAAGGTCTCTATATGACTGTAAATAATATCATTCCGAGCGCAGACCATTAATACATCCATCTCATTTTGGTCCGCATATCGCTTGATCACTTTAAAATCAAGGGTGACTTCATCCACTGGGAAGGGAATGTATCGTTCCGCTTCCCAATGAATCGCGTTGGCCACCTCGTTATCCTCCATCAACGGCAATTTAATATGCCTAATAATCGCCGCTTGTCCGGGAATAGCGATTACGACCCGCTTCGAAGCGATTTTGGCCTTGGCGAATAATTCTTTAATCGCTTTCCCAACCTGTTCCCGTTCTTTGATCTCTCCGGCATTTAAAGCGCCCTCAGGCAATGCCACTTTTCCAAAACGGCTCAGCCGGGGCTTTAAACCGCCCTGCAATTCAAGAACTTTGATCGAATTAGCTCCGATATCCAAACCGACTCCGAGTTTTGCCATAAAACTAATTACTCCTCATTCCGGTTTTGCCAATTATTCTCATAATATAATCGGCAAAAATCCTTTATAAGTCAAGGGTTTTTTAAGAAATCACCCTCTAATCCGCTCAGTAATGCTGCTAAAACAGCGATTCCCTTCCTTATGTTATAGGGAAGGGGATTAATTGACATACGGCGGAGATATTACAGTAGTTGTTCCTACTTTTTGAACAGCACAACCTAATGAAGGATTTATACTCCGGTCGGCAATCATTACCTTAAGATTTATCTGTCTTTTCTGTCCTGATCATAACCCGTATAACCCAAATACCTTAAAAACAACTTCCTCCCAATAAAGGGCTATCAAAGTACCAACTACCAAAAAAGGGCCAAACGGAAAAGCCGACTTTCGCTCTATCTTCTTTAAAAGCATCAACGGAATAATGACCAATATCCCCAGAAAACTCCCGCTGAATAAAACGAATAACGCCTTCTCCCAACCTAAAAAAACCCCGGCCATGGCTAGAAACTTAACATCCCCCATACCCATTCCTTTGGGATAAAAAAGAGATACTAAGAGTAAAAGCCCACCCCCGGTTAATAGACCTAAGATCCCCGCGATGATCTCTCCTTGCCATATCCGAAATACTAATCCGATTACAATCATCGGTAAGGTTAGGACATTAGGAATCAATTGATGATCAAAATCAATAAAGGCGATAGCAATTAAGACATATGTCAAAATCAACGCCATCAACCCGCCGATACTCAGCCCAAACCGTATCCAACAAAGCAGGGTTAATCCTCCGGTAATCAACTCCACCAATGGGTATCGCCAACTGATCGGTGTTTTACAATAGCGACAACGCCCCCCTAACCCAAGGTAACTTAAGACCGGAAAAAGGTCAAAAAATCCCAGCCGATGATTGCAGCTTGGACAATGGGAGGGGGGGAGAACGATTGACTCCCCCCGAGGGATACGATAGATAAGGACGTTTAAAAAACTGCCGATTATTAAACCATATAACACCAACATTACAACAATAAGCATGCATTCTCCTATTATGGATGGTCTGTGCCTATTCCATCACATGTAACTGCGCTAGTTGTACCTACAAAGCTATAAATGTTTGTAGGATCTGCAGGACATACGGGAATAGCATCTATAACTGGGTCACTATAACCAGCATTGGCGGTGGTCATATTACCAATCGCTGCCGGTAGTGCACCAGTTTGAATGCGGTATAATTCAGCTGATGCAGATAATGTTGCGCTATTAGCACCACATGTGGTACCCCAAGCGGTTTGCCGAGCTGACATCAAGTTAGGTATTGCCAATGCGGCAATAATCCCGATGATCAAAACAACGATCAAAATCTCAATTAACGTAAAACCGCTTTCATCCTTGGATAATTTCATCATCGTTTTTCACCTCCTTCCAAATATATATTCCCTATCATCTCATTGTAGCTCCCGTACTAAGTGAAAACATAGGAATCATCACCGCTGCTACAACCATAGCAACCACTCCGCCCAAACAAACCATGATCGCAGGTTCAATCAATTTAGTCAACGACTCGATGGCATACCCGGCTTCCCTTTCGTAGAAGTCCGCCACCTGGTTGAGCATGGTTGACAGTTCCCCAGTTTCTTCTCCGACCGCGATCATCTGGGTAACCATCGGTGGGAAAACTTTACGTTCCATCAAAGGTTTGGCTAGGCCAGTGCCTTGAGTGATATTCACCCTTGCTTTACTAACCGCATCGGCGACTACGGTGTTCCCCACCGCTCGCTCCACCATCTCTAGGCTAAGGGTGATCATCAACCCGCTCTCCAGCAATGTGGCTAAAGTCCGGGAAAAACGGGCCGAGGCCAACTTTTGAATCACCGGCCCAACTACTTTTAGATTAAATAGAAATTGATCGATCTTTCTCCGCCCGGCCGGGGTATCATAATAAAACTTTATTCCTAGGACCGTTCCCACCAAAGCAGCCAGGATCAAATACCAATAATTGACGAACAGATCGCTGGTAGCCATTAAGAGTAAAGTTACCGCCGGCAATTCCATGTTGGCGCCCCGGAACATCTCCAAAAAGTTAGGCAATACAAAAGTCATCAATCCAAAAATTACCCCAATCGCTACTATTACCACCATAATCGGATAGGTCAGCGCCCCGGTTATTTTCTTTTTTAGCTCAAACTCTCGCTCTAAATGCTCCACTAGTCGAAACAAGACCGTTTCAATCTGCCCGCTGGCCTCGCCCGCCTCCACCATGTGAATGTAAATCGTCGGGAAGATCCTCGGGTATTTGGCCATTGCCCCATGTAGCGTTTCGCCGCCTTCCACATCTCTCCGGATCTGATGGATCACCGACGCAAAGTAAGGGTTCTCTGTCTGCTGGGTCATCAGGTTAAGGCATGAGGCCAGATTGACCCCGGCCCGGATCATCACTCCGAACTGGCGGGTAAAGATTAGCAACTCCCTTAGTTGCACCTTTTTTTGAAATACTTTCGTTTGCCGTCCCGTCCCGGTCTTGGACTCTCCCTTAGGCTGCAACGAGGTGATATAATACCCCTCTTCCCGGAGCTTAAGGGCTGCCTCCCGGATTCCCGGAGCATCCATATAACCCTTTAACGCTTGTCCCCGCTTATCCCGGACGCTGTATTCGAAAGAAGGCATCTTCTCTTACTCCCTCAATCTTTCTCTTTACCCTCAAAAATAGCATAACATCTGCGACATCCGTGCAATCTGCGGAATCCTGGTCAAAACATCATCTCCGCAAACCGCTTGAACTCTTCCTGGTCCGAGGCCCGCATCATCGCTTCTTGCAAGCTGATCAACCGTCGTTGGTATAGGGACTTAAGCGACGCGTCCAGCGTCTGCATTCCCAGTTTGCCTCCGGTCTGAAGCGAACTAGGCAGCTGATACGTTTTACCTTCACGGATCAAGTTGCGAATTGCCCCGTTAGCGATTAAAATTTCGGTAGCCAACACCCGGCCCGGCTGGTTGAATTTGGGGATCAATTGTTGGGCCACGATCCCTTGTAAGGTTACTGAAAGCTGCATCCGGATCTGCTGCTGCTGGTGGGGTGGGAAAACGTCAATGATCCGGTCCACCGTCTGGGTGGCGTCATTGGTATGCAAGGTCGCAAAGACCAAATGCCCAGTCTCGGCAGCGGTCAAGGCGGTCTGGATCGTCTCCAGGTCCCGCATCTCACCGACTAAGATTACGTCCGGGTCTTCCCGGAGCGCCGCCCGAAGAGCGCCGGCGAAGGAGTCGGTATCGGTGCCAACTTCCCTTTGATTGATTACGCTCTTTTTATGTTTATGTAAAAACTCGATTGGGTCTTCTAAAGTGATAATATGGCAACTCCGGTTGGTATTGATTAGATCGATCAGCGCCGCCAAAGTGGTAGTCTTACCGCTACCGGTAGGTCCGGTCATTAAAACTAATCCCCGGGACTTCTCGGCAAAGGTCTTCACTACTTCCGGTATTCCCAGTATATCAAGGTCCGGGATCTGAGTGGGGATTAAACGCATTACCCCGGATACCGCCCCCCGCTGCCTGAAAAGGTTAACCCGGAACCGGCCCAAATTAGCTATGCCATATGAGAAATCAACCTGCCCCTTTTCATCCAGGACTTTTTGATGAGCCTCATCAAGCATTGGGGCAACCAATTCCCGAATCATGGCGTTATTAAGCTCAATTTCTCTGGGGATTGGGACCAATTCTCCATAAACTCTCAACATTGGCGGACGCCCGACCGTCAGATGCAAGTCGGAGGCCTTTTGGTTTACCGCGGTAGTGAGCAGATCATTGATACTCAAGTAGTTAACCTCCCTGTATTACTGAATTTATTCACTCACGTAAGCAGCCCTTACAATCTCCTCCAAAGACGTCTTGCCGTCAAGGGCTTTTAAAAGGCCGTCCTGGAATAGGGTACGCATCCCGTTTTTAACCGCCAATTCTTTAATCTCTCCGGAAGGCACGTTCTTGCTGATTAAAGCCCTTAGGTCTTGGTTGACTAACAATACTTCGTGAATGGCCAGACGCTTGGCGTGTCCTTTACCGTTACACCGCCGGCAGCCCTCACCCTTGTAAAACACCAGTTTGTCGGGGGGCGTATCCGGCAGGTTCTGCCTGACAATATCATAGTAAATATGATCCAGGGTCAAGGTATAAGCCTTTTTGCAATCGGGACAAACTCCCCGGACCAGCCGTTGGGCCAAAATCCCGATCACTGTCGATGCCACCAGAAACGGTTCGATCTTCATATCGATCAGCCTGGTAATGCTACTGGGAGCGTCGTTGGTGTGCAGGGTGGACAGCACCAGGTGGCCGGTGAGCGAGGCCTGCACGGCGATCTGCGCGGTTTCGAGGTCGCGGATCTCGCCAATCATGATAATATCCGGGTCTTGCCGGAGAAAGGAACGAAGCGCCATCGCAAAGGTCAAACCAGCTTTGGTATTCACTTGGACCTGGTTAATTCCGTTTATTTGATACTCTACCGGATCTTCGACGGTCATGATGTTTTCTTCGGGCGAATTCAGTTCATTCAGGACCGAACTAAGGGTGGTGGACTTACCGCTCCCGGTAGGCCCGGTCACCAGAATAATCCCGTGTGGTTGTTTATAAACCGAACGAAACCGCTCCAGTGTATCCGGTAAAAAGCCTAAGCTTTCCATCTTGGCGAGAACATTGCTTTTAAACAGGATCCTCATAACCACTTTTTCCCCAAAGACAATTGGGATACAAGACACCCGCAAGTCAATTGGAATCCCGTCGACCCGCATCTGAATCCGGCCGTCTTGAGGAAGTCTTTTCTCAGCGATGTTCATCCCGGAGATAATCTTGATCCGGGAGATGATCGCCGCTTGAGTATTTTTAGGGGAAGTCATGATCTTTTTCAATCTGCCGTCTACCCGGTAACGAATCACCAATTCCCGTTCGGTCGGTTCCAAATGAATATCGCTGGCCCGTTCCTTAACCGCTTGAGTGATCAGTAGATTTACCAAGCGTACGATGGGAGCCTCTTCAACCATGGCCTCCAATTCAGCCGAACCCTGTTCCTCAACGGTTTCTTCTTCGATCTGAACGTCCAGGTCTTTGAAAACTTCTTTCATCGAACCGGAAATCCCGAAATACTGGCTGAACGCCTGGTTCATATCTTCTTCGGAGACAATTGCCGGTTGAATTTCTAAGTTCAAGGTAAGCCTCAATTCATCCAGAGCATACACATCGGTGGGATCCAGCATCGCTAATACCAAACGTTTTCCTTGTTTTTCTACTGGAAAGACGCGGTATTTTTTAGCGATATTCTCCGGGACCAAGGCCACAATATCAGGATCGATTTTACGTTTAGCAAGAATCACATGGGGGATGCCCAACTGAAATTCAAGGGTCTCTATCAAGCGCTGTTCATTGATGTAACCTTTTCTCACTAAAATTGTTCCCAAACGTTCTTTGGTTTTGCGCTGTTCCGCCAAAGCCTCGTTTAATTGTTCAGCGGAGATTTGGCCTGTCTGAACTAAAAGATCGCCGAATTTCTGTTTGAATACAGTCGCCAAATCAGAATGCCCCCAATTGTATCTTAATTTTAGGAATAATAGTCTTTTTATTATATTTACTAAAGCTTCACTGAAACAAAAACCGCCGAAAACATCTATTCGCCGGTTTCACTACTTACTCCATTGGACTCAAGTGACCAGATGCAAATCCAACTTCATCGTTTCTACATTTTATCGCATTTATGCACTTAAGTAGATTATAACTTATAGGTAAACTTCTGTCAATAATTGCATATAATATTAAGTTAATCCAGTATTTGTTTGCCATTTAATTATTGTATAGTTTTTAGTTTTAATCGGATTACGCCGGGATTTCGTCACAATTTGACTGCTTCTTTTATTACAATATATCGAAAATAAAACAGACGGTTTAACTCTCAAATTACAGTTCCAATTCTTAACGCCGTAAGGCGTTCTTTATATTAATATTCTCATCGTTTACCCCAACTGCTTCCGAAAGCTCCTGACCGAATGAAGTAAAATAAAAAACCCGTAAAAGGCTAAGGCCAATATCTGCGGATAAAGAAAAGCGAATCCGATCCCTTTTAAATAGATCCCCCTGACAATCTCCAGATAATAACGGGCCGGAATAAGGTAAGTCAATGTTTGTAAGATTTTAGGCATATTAGCAATCGGGAAGATAAAACCGGATAAGAGAATATTGGGAATTAAAAAAAACAACGCGGTGAGCATCGCCTGTTGTTGAGTTTGGGAAACAGTCGAAATTAAAAGCCCAATCCCCAGCGAAGCCAGGATAAACAATAGTGAGCTTGCCATCAATAAAAAGACACTGCCCTTGATCGGGACCCCAAACCAAAGGTTACCTATGATTATCATCAGCATTAGGTCGAATAGGCCAATCACCGGAAAGGGTACGAGTTTTCCTGAGATTATTTCCCATGGTTTGATCGGGGTCACCATTAATTGTTCGCTGGTGCCTAATTCTTTCTCTTTAACTACCGATAACGCTGTCAGTAAAGTGGTGATAATTAACAACACCAAAGCGGTGATTCCCGGGACCATATAGTTGATCGAGCGCAATTCGGGATTATAATAGACCCGGTGTTTAAAATCAAGAGGCGTTTTGACTGTCTTTGATTGGCCCATTTTTAACAGGCCTTCGTCACGAATCTGCTCCGCAAAACTATTGATGATATTGATCAAGTAGTTGCGAGCGATCGAAGCGGTATTTGAGTCGGCGCCATCGATTATCACCTGCAGGCTTGGCTGTTTTTCGGCTAAAAGATCCCGATTAAACCCTTGGGGAATCACCAAGCCGATTTTGATTGCGCCGCTATTTAATTTCTCTTCCAAAACGCGATAACTATCTACTGGGCTTTGATTGATAAAAAAACCCGATTTTTCGATCTTCGCCGCCAATTGCCGGCTTAAGCCCGACCGGTCCTGGTCAAATATGGCGAATTCAATGTTTTTAACATCATTGGCGACTACATAACCGAAGAGCACTAATTGAATGACCGGTAACAAAAAGATCATCACCAGCGACTTTTGATCTCTGAATAATTGCAATACTTCTTTCTTGGCGATCGCCATCACTCTTGGGTTCATTTTTTAGTCCAACCTTTTCTTAAACCTGACAGCGGCGACGGTAGCGAAAAAAACGGCGAATAACGCTAATGAAAGTAATTGAGGCCACAATATTTGAAGGCCGATCCCTTTCAAGAAAATTCCCCGTAAAGCGACGAGAAAATATTTCGCTGGTATTAAATTACTGATTAATCTGAGGGACCAGGGCATTGTTTCGATAGGAAATACAAATCCCGATAGCAATATCCCTGGCAACAGGGTAGCCATCATCGTCATCAGCATGGCTTGCTGTTGTGTCTTGGCGATGGTCGAGAAAGTTAGTCCCATTGCCAGGGCGGCCGTTAAAAAGATGATAATGAATAAAAATAAAACCAATAAACTGCCCTTTAGCGGCGCCTCGAACCCGAAAACTCCGGCAGGAATGATTAACAACACTCCGCCAAAAGAAGCGATGGCATAAGGTATGATTTTCCCGAGAATTAAGGTAAACGGGTGAATCGGGCTGGCGGCCAATTGTTCGAAGGTGTTCCGCTCCTTCTCGCCGGTAATCGCCATTCCGGTCAAGAGGGGGACCAGCATCATCAACAAGACGGATATTAGGCCGGGCACTATAAAATGGGCGCTCACCAATTCCGGATTATACCAAACCTGTTCTGTTACGGTAAATGGGATCATCCTACTAACCATACCATCCTGGCCCTTTCCCTTCAAACGTTCCAGTACTATCTTTGATGAATATGCTCGGACAAAACCTGTGAAATAACCCAGAGCGATGGTGGCGGTATTGGAATCGGAGCCATCGATCCCTAAAAAGATTTCACTGCTCTCCTCAGCTGCCGATTTTCGGCCAAACCCGGCCGGTATCCATAGAAATGCCTGGGCCTTCCCGGAATCCAGGTAGTTAATTAAAGCGTCCGGATTATCACTATACCCTAAAAGGTCGAAGTATTCCGAGGTACTGAAACCCTTGACAAATTTCCGGCTATGTTGCGATGAATCCTCGTCATAAACCACCACAGCGATATGTCGGATATCAAAATTAACGGCATAGCCGTAGAGAATTAACATAACCACCGGAGCGAAAAGGATTATTCCCAAAGTTCGGGGGTCACGCCGGATTTGTAAAAATTCCTTTTTGATTAAGGCCCTTAATTGACGCATGTTTTCACCCCACCACCCCTTTTTGGGCATAGTGCACAAAAGCCTCTTCCAACGACTTAGTCCCGGAATCCATTTTCAAGTCGATCGGGGTCCCCAATCTGACCAGCCGGCCTCCGGCGATGAACGCGATCTGATTACAATATTCAGCTTCATCCATAAAGTGGGTGGTGACAAAGATCGTAATTCCTTGGCCGGAAAGGGATCGAATCAACTCCCAAAAACGCCGACGGGAAATGGGGTCAACTCCGGAAGTAGGTTCATCCAAAAAGAGAATCGGCGGCTGATGAACAATAGCGCAGCCAAGGGCCAAACGTTGCTTCCATCCTAGGGACAGATCGGCGGTGAGCGTTTGTTCCTTACCTTGGAGAGCAATTACGGCTAAAATCCGCTCCTTAGCTTCGTTTACTGCTTGCCCTTGTAATCCATAAATTCGGGCGTAAAATTCAATATTTTCTAATACCGTCAGATCTCCGTAAAGAGAGAATTTTTGCGACATATAACCGATATTTCGTTTAACCCGATCCGGCTCTTTAGCGACATCAAATCCGGCCACCAAAGCCCGTCCCGAAGTCGGCGCCAAGATACCGCATAGCATGCGGATGGTAGTGGATTTACCGGCGCCGTTGGGTCCCAAAAAACCAAAAATCTGGCCAGCGGCGACCTCAAAGGAGATTCGGTCAACCGCCGTAAAGTTACCGAATTTTTTGGTGATCTGTTCGACTTGGACCGCGATCATGGTTTTACCTCTGTCAATAACTGAATAAATACGTCCCCTAGGGATGGTTCGATGTTCTTGACCGTTACCTCAAATCCGTTTTCACTCAGAACCGTCTCCAACCACTTTCGGCCTCGTTCCGAATCGGAGGCCATCCCTGGTTTGAGTTGAGTGTGTAAGCGATCACCATAAAGCTGAACATCTTTAACACTGTTAAGTAACAAATCATAAATCTCCATCAGCCGTTCACCGGTTATTTCGTAAATTTTACCCGATAAAGGCATTTTAAGTTCAGCCGGTGTCCCGCTTTGCAATATTCTCCCCAGGTCCATCATGGCCACCCGGTCGCATTTGGCTGCTTCATCCATATAAGCCGTACTGACGATTACGGTCGTGCCTTGCCCCGGTAATGGCGTCAGCATCTCCCAGAACTCTTGGCGGGAGACCGGGTCGACTCCGGTGGTCGGTTCGTCGAGGACCAAGATCCGTGGCGTGTGGATCAAGGTACAACACAAGGCCAGCTTTTGTTTCATCCCTCCGGAAAGGTTTCCCGCCAGACGGTCTTGGAACCGGGACAGTCCGGCGAAGCGAAGTAATTCCTGTTTACGTTGGGCTAAGCCGCGCAACGGAGTATTAAAAAGATCCGCGAAAAAGTCCAAATTTTCTTTGACGGTTAAATCGGTATAAAGCGCGAATTTTTGAGCCATATAACCCAGTTCTTGTTTGAGCTTTTCGGGATGTTTCATTACATCGATGCCTAAAACCGATACTTTTCCGGAAGTAGCAGTCAAGATTCCGCATAAGATCTGAAAGAGACTGGTTTTTCCCGCGCCGTCCGGCCCTAGAAATCCAAAGATTTGACCGCTGGCAACGGCAATAGAGATATCGTCAATAGCCGTTACTCGTTGATATTTTTTGACCAGATTTTGCAGTACAACCGCTTCCATAAAATATATCCCCTTAATAATTAGCTGTTGGCTATTAAGGCAACTTAATCCTAACCTCCGCCGGGATCCCCGCTTTTAACTTTCCGGAGCTGTTGTCCAGTTCCACTTTTACTTCATATACCTGTTTAATCCGCTCCTCTTTACTTAAATAATCTTTGGGAGTGAACTCCGCCTTTGAGGCGATATATGAGATCCGGCCTCTGAAATTCAAATCCGAAAACGCGTCTAAATTAATGACCGCAGGTTGATTCAGACTGACTTGCTCAACCTCGGTTAAGGGCAGATAAATCTTGACCCAGGGTTTGGTCTGGTCCAAAATGGCATAAAGCGCGGCGCCGGGCGTTACCACTTCTCCCGGTTCAACCAATTTAGCGGAGATTATTCCGTTAGCCGGAGCCATTAGCCGTGTATCAGAGAGTTGGATCTCAAGCAGCTTTAAATTTGCCTCCGCCTGTTTCACTTGGGCGTCGTAAACTTCCCAACCGGTAACCGCCCGGTCATACTCAGCCTGGGAGATGAGTTCGTCTTGACGCAGTCTTTGTAAGCGGTTTAGATCCCGCCGGGCGGCGTTTCGATGGGCTACTGAGGCTTGAAGCCCGGAACGGGACGCCTTGATCATAGCGTCAAGTTGATCATGATCTAACTCAGCCATTAACTCCCCTGCTTGAACCGCTTGCCCTTCCGCAAATAACATTTGAGTTACCCGGCCGTTGAGTTTACTACTAACGATAGTCTCAGTCATTTCAATGGTTCCGGTGGCGGAGATTTGATCTTTTAGTTCCGGCCCGCATCCTGAAATTAATAAGGTAATAATCGCTAATCCTAGTCCTAAAAACCTCCCGGCCAATCCTTGCCTGCTCTTCATCAATACCACCTCTACCGTTTAATCGCAGCTAAAATGAATTCCGTTAGTTCATATTTAACCCGTTCCAAGTCTTCACTGTTCTTTAATATTAATTTATTGATCAAATTAACTTGCATACTTCCGATAATCGCCAGCGCGGTCACTTCCGGGTCGAGCGGCTTAAATTCGCCGCTGTTAATCCCTTCTTCTAAAATCTTAATTACTAACCGGAGATAAGGTTGAACCCCGTGTTGCAGAACTGACTCCATGTCAACCATGCTTTTACGGTCGGAATGGCCGAATACCAATTGGACGATATTCCGGTCGATGGTAAAAAAGCTAAAATGAAAATTGATCAGTGCGATCAGTTTGGCGGTGGGGGTTAGGCTCGGGTTGTCGATAATCTCCCCGACTCCGTTTATGAGGCGTTGGATATTGTCATTAATGATTACCGCGAAAAGATAATTTTTAGTCGGAAAATACTTAAAAATCAATCCTTCGGATACCCCGGCCTGCTTGGCGATCTCCGCCGTCCGGGTATTGGCGAAGCCTTTAGCAGTTGCTATCTTGACAGTCGCTTCAATGATTTTCTTCTTAGTCGCTTCGACTCTATTCATTTTGCCACCTGCATTCAATAAGTTAGTGAACGCTCACTTAAAACAAGTTTAAGGCAATCCGGTATTTTTTACAAGGCTCGAGTGAAATTATTAACCGGAAGTTTACGTTTTGGGGGGGATGGGGTCAAGCGGCAGTGGTTCCTTCAACAAAACCCTGGTAATCTCCTGCTCCAATTGTAACGCTTCCCTGCCACTCATCCTTGCTTCAGAAAGCAGCTTATTATCAAACTTATCAACCAACCGCGCCGGTTTCTCCGACAAGAGCAAGATCTGGTCTCCCAACCAGACCGCCTCCTTAACATCATGGGTCACCACCACTACCGTATTGGGGTTCCGGCGCCATAAAGCCATAAAATCGGTGACCAGTTGATATCGGGTTTTCAAGTCTAGCGACTTAAAAGGTTCATCCATCAGCAATAACTCCGCAGGATAAGAAAGCGCCCGGGCCATCGCCGCCCGCTGTTTCATGCCGCCGCTTAATTGGCCCGGATAGAAACGATGGTAATCCGCTAGGCCAACCGCTTTCAGATAAGACTTGATTTGATTACCCAGATCTGCCGCAGGCAGTTTGTCCCGTAAAATCAGGGCCAGGTTTTGCCGAATGTTTAGCCAAGGTAAAAGCCGGGGCTCTTGAAAGAGAAAACTTAGCTTCTCGGTGGACTCCACTCTGCCTTGGTCCGGCTTAACCAGCCCGGCCAGGATTTTCAGGAGTGTTGTTTTACCGCAACCGGACGGCCCCAGGATCGCGGTGATCTTATTGGTGGGAAACTCCAATGATAAATCGCGTAAGACTTGTAATCCCCCGAATTTTTTAGCGATCCCCGTTACTCTAAACATGCTCCGTCCCTTTCCAGGCGGTAAAAGGCCTCCGTAACAGATAGTCGGTTAAATAATCAAAGATTAACCCGATGCCGATCACCGCCGCCGTCCAGGCAAATACCATTTCCGTCTGTAAATAGACCCGGGCGGTGTCCATTTGAGTGCCGATTCCCCAGGCCGGGTAGGCCAATACTTCGGCGGCAATAGATACTTTCCAGGTTAAGCCCAGACCGTTGCTGACTCCGGCCGCTAAAAACGGGAGGATTGACGGGAGATAAAGCTTTAATAACAACCGGCTTTTTTTTACCCGGTAGAGAGTCGCCATTTCCAGAAGTTCCGAGTCGATACTACGGATACCCTCGACTACATTTTGGAATAACAAAGGTAAAACCATCAGGGTAATAACAAAGATCGATACGTTAGATCCCCGAAACCAAAGTAGCGCCAGTATTATAAATGACATCGACGGCGTGCTACGCAAACAGACCATCACCGGGCGGAATAACGCTTCCACCGTTTGAAATTTACCGGCTAAGAGCCCCAGTACTATTGCAATCCCCAATGATAAACCGAAGGCAAACAGCCCCCGGGTGAAGGTGGCCGCCACATGCCGCCAAAATTCCCCACTGCCGACCAAAAGAAACAAATTTGCCAGGGCGACTTGGGGGGATGGTAAAATAAGCGGCTTGGCAATGAACCAAGCCGCAACGTGCCAAATAAGCAACAAGCCGGCCACTGCCGCAACCCTTAGTAATTTACGGTTGGTAATAAAACTCTTCATCCGGTAATTTGCCTCCGATAGCATTAGGCGCCAACTCCGATAACCTTAATAAAAACCGGTCGATCTCCGGGCGGGCTTGAATAGCGTTAGCAAATCGCAGGTTGCAGCGGACCAACCCATTCCGGACTGCATTGGCTGAGATTTGAACATGTTTTTCCCCGAGGACCCCAGCCGGTTCCGGGTTCCGGTTCAGCCATTCCATTGCGTCTTCCAATTCCTTCATGTATAAACGGACGAACTCCCGGTTGGCGGCGGCGAACTTCTGATTGACCACGATACACGTCTGGGGGTAAGTTTGGCCTTGCTTTTCAATCCGTTGCCATTCTTGTTGGAAGTCGAGCAACACTTGGACCTTTTGGTTCTTCTCAATAACCTGGGTAACCCATGGTTCGGGAAGGACCGCTAAGGAGGCCGCGCCCCCGGCGGTTAACTGGGCCAATTCAACCGGGCTCCCCACATACTGAATTGTTAAATCCTGTTCAGGATTAAGGCCGTTTTTAATCAGCAGGTAGCGGAAGAGGAGATCCGGGACCGCCCCTTTGGCCGGGGCTAGAACTGTTTGACCTTTTAAATCGGCCCAATCCTTTACTTTAACGTCGCCAATTAGATACATTACTCCCCAGCCGATAACGGAGGCGATTTGGACCGGCACTCCCTTGTTATAAAGGATCGCCGCGGTATTAATGGGCAATGCGGCGATATCGACTTCACCGGTGATCAGCTTGCCTGTTAAAAGGTCCGGGCTTTTGAAGATCGAATGAGCGATCGGCCGCCCGCCGAGGACTGGTTCATCGATCAGCTTCACCATTGCCAGACCGGAAACCCCCGATAATCCAGCTACCCTAACCGGCGACGCCTGCTCCCCGCTTCCGGCCCCCGCCAAAACTACTAATGACAACATCATTCCAATCATCAACAATATAAGTTTCTTATTCCGTTTCATTCCCGACACATCCTTTATTCTAATGGTCAACCGCTTCGGCAAGGTCTAAAGTAGCCTTATCAACAGCCCCGTAGATCGCCACTTCAATCTCGGAACCACCGGTAAGTATAATTGATATCTTTAAGACATAGGTTTTCACTGATGAATTATTATATTCGACCTTCCGTATCAATTCCCTTTTCAAAACCAGTTAGTAATAATAGCAGTGGACCTCTATATATTGCATAGATTCGTTGAAAATGAGTTTTGCTTTATGTTTTAAAATTTGCTCGTTCTCTAATTAAAAAAAAGCCCGCTTTTAGCAGACTTTTAACAGATCTTCCGGAAGATTCATCTTATTTATTAACCCAAATTCACGCCATCCCCGCCCTAGACAAGATCAAGATCTCCTCCTCCGTCAACTCCCGGTAAGCGCCGTTATTCAAATTAGGGTCCAGCGTTAATTCGCCCATGGCCAATCTTTTTAGGTATACCACTCGTTTGTCCAGAGCTTGAAACATCCTTTTAATTTGATGATATTTCCCTTCCCGAATCACGACCAACACTTCGTTGGGAGCGCCTGGGCGCAACAACCTCAACTCAGCCGGCATAGTTCGGTACCCATCATCCAAGATGATCCCGTTACGGAAAGCTTCAAAATCTTCCGGGCCGATAGACCCGGTTACTTGCGCGTAATAACGCTTGGGGACCTTCTTTTTGGGCGAAAGGAGTTTATGCCCCAATTCGCCGTTATTCGTCAAAACCAACAGCCCTTCCGTATCCTTGTCCAAACGCCCCACCGGGAAGATTCCTTTATTATGATACTTGGGGTCGATCAAATCTAAAACCGTCTTTTCTTTCAGGTCCTCAGTAGCGGAGACCACTCCCGCCGGTTTGTTGAGCATCAGGTAAATATGTTCCCGATAGACGACTTCCCTTCCCCAACAAACGATGAGATCGACTCCGGGATCGATTTGAAACGATTCTTCCTTAACGGACTGATCATTAACCGTCACATTTCCGGACCGGACCATTCGTTTGACCTCGGTCCGGCTGCCACAACCCATATTGGCTAAATATCGATCTAACCGCATTTTCATCTCTCTTTTTCTTTACTTTTGTTTATTCGAGGATGCCTCGTTCCCCGTTCTTAATTTCTCTGATTCGAGGATGCTCGTTCCCTGCTCGTTCTTTTGTGAACCGGGAACTGAGAACGATAGACCTGTATAGTTAAACACGGAATGCGAAACTCGGAACGAATTTAAAACTGTTCCCATTCAGCGCCGCCGGTTTGAGGCTGAGCGCTTTCTGTTTCCTGATCCCCTTGAATTTCTTCAGTCTCCTGAGTATCTTGATACTCTTCGGCGGGAATGTCCACCCTTTTTTTACCCGGGAAAAACCAACGCCAAATCCGGTACATCGGGCTTTTGGGGACGTTATTCTCGTTAAAAACTTCTCGATAAGTCTCCCGACCGGACCATTCCGGCACCGCCTCGCCGGTAGCCGGGTCGACGCTGGCCCATACGATTCCCGGAGGCTCGGGAAAATCAATTACCGGAAGTCCCTGAGTAACCCCTTTCATATAATTGCCCCATAATTGGGCAGTTGTAGAACTGCCGATATTCATCCCTTTATAAATCATGGGCTGGTCCTGGCGATCATTTCCCATCCAAACTACAGTCAACATTTCCGGGGTATACCCCACAAACCAAGCATTGGTGTAATCGCTAGTGGTTCCGGTTTTACCCGCTGCGGGCCGGTCCGGCAGTTTGGCCCGGACTCCGGTCCCCCGGTCAACAACATCTTTCAAAAGCATGGTAACGATATAAGCGGTTTGGGGCGAGAGCGTCGGCCTAGTCTCCGGTTTAAACTCTTTTAGTGAATTACCGTGACGATCGGCGATTTTTACGACTGGAAAAGGCTTAGCGTAATTTCCTTCGTTAGCGAAAGGCGCATATGCCATAGCCAATTCCAACGGGGTCACGCCTTTAGTCAAACCTCCCAATGAAAGGGGGGCTAAATTTAAGTCATGGGCTTTCCCCTGTTTGACCAGACTAGTAATGCCCATTAACTCCATCTGATTGACGACGTCTTGGATTCCAACCTCTTGCAATAATTGAATCGCCACGGAGTTTACCGAATCGCGCAGCGCTTCCCGTAAGGTCATCTTACCCCGATATTCACGGTCGTAATTCTCAGGCTTCCACTCGGTCCCATCAGTTAAGGTGATGGCCAACGGTTTGTCCTCAAAAATAGTAGCTGCAGTGTAGCCTCGCTCTAAAGCGGTGGCATAGACGAACGGTTTAATCGCCGAGCCGGGTTGTCGATAAGAACGGACCACCCGGTTGTATTGGCTGCTAGCATAGGTACGCCCGCCTACCATCGCTAAAATCGCTCCGGTTTTCGGATCAATAGTCACCAAGGCCCCTTGGGGTTGTATCTTCGATGGCGCCTGGGGCAAAGCCGCCATCACCTTCTCCGCTTCTTTTTGACAGGATATATCCAAAGTGGTGTAGATCTTATAACCGCCAAATCTTAACTGTTCTTCGCTGAAGCCTTCCTTTTTAATCAAGTATTCTTTAATATAATCCAGAAAATAAGCGCCGGTAGAAGCAGTGGTAGGACGCTTCATGATTTTGAGCTGGCTGGCGACTGCCTTATTATATTGGGCTTTAGTTATATATTTTTGTTCCAACATTTTTTGAAGGACCAGATCACGTCGGCCCTTAGCTTTTTTCAAGTTTTTAACCGGCGAATAATTCTCCGGGCTTTGGATTAAACCGGCCAACAACGCTGATTCAGCCAAATTTAATTGACCGGCCGATTTATTAAAATAATACCGGGCCGCCGCTTCGATACCAACATTACCATGGGCCAGATAAATGCTGTTCAAATAGAGCTCTAAGATCTCGTCTTTGGTATAAACTTTCTCGATTTGAAGGGCGTAGTTGATATCCTGTACTTTCCGGGCTACGGTTCTTTCCGAAGTTAATAAGGAGATTTTGGCCAGTTGTTGAGTGATGGTGCTGCCGCCCTGCTGGGAGCCGGAGACAAAGTTGGTGACAAAGGCGCCCACAATGCGCTTGACATCGATGCCGCTGTGGGTGTAAAAGCGCACGTCCTCCGCCGCCACAAAGGCGTTGCGCAGGTTTTGGGGCATGGTGTCGATGCTCACCACGATGCGGTTCTCAGTGCCCTTGTAGTCGGTGATGAGGTTGCCGTCCCGGTCATAGAAGAAGGAGGTCTGGTCCTGGTCGCCGATTTTGGCGATGTCAAGAACAGGCGCAGTCTCCACATAGGCCTTGGCGATGCCCACCACAGCGCCGATGCCTGCCAGGCCCGCCAGCAGCACCACCAGCAACAGCATCTGGAAGGTGTTGATGATCACCGCCAGCACGAAGCTGGGCTTGCGCGTGCGGCGCTTGAAAAGCCGGCGGCGGGGGCTTTCCTCCTGGTCCATATGCATCCCTTCGTCAACAAAGGGTTGGTTCTTAAAAAGCCTGTTGATGGTCGGTCCTCCTGTGGCTGTGGGATGGGGCAATTATATCACAAAGGGGGAGGCTGCTGCCAGCATGCATAAAAGCCCGGTAACAACTGGGCAAATGGCGCCAATATGCTTGACACTGCCTGACACATGCTGTAAGATGTCCGTAATAATTAGGTTCCGGCCAAAGCGCGCAAAGCGCGCTGGAAGGAGGGATGGGCAGGATGTATGCCCTGATAGCGCAAAAACGCCGCGCCACGGCTATTCTCGTGGCCCTCATTGTGTTGCTGCTTTCACCAGGCGCTTTCGCTGCGGCCACTGAGGCGGGCCTCAGTTTCACGCTGAGCGTTGAACCAGCCAGCCTCACCGCCCCAGGCAAGGTGACGGTGTCCGCCCGGGTGTCAAACGCCGGGACCGAGGACATCACCGTGCCCCTGTCGCTCAAGGACCCTGACGGCAAGCTGGTCACCTCCTTTGGGGATGGCGGC
>ENA-UOOK01002625-UOOK01002625.1-fermentation-metagenome-genome-assembly--contig:-NODE-2625-length-21690-cov-49.282320_pt1 | contig 21690 bp, 17 predicted proteins | sample MGYA00245777_ERZ724023 | MGnify/ENA primary metagenome ERZ724023 (study PRJEB28704, sample SAMN03018312) | fermentation metagenome | biome: anthropogenic terrestrial biome; feature: soil...
CCCGAATCTCGGCCAGTCGCCCGGACTGATCATAATCCTGCACCGCAATGGTCTTACCGTCCGGTCCGATGATCCCGGTCAGGGCGTGGCCGACGTAAGTATAAGTGTATTCATGGCCGTCGGGGTCGATAAATGTGACCAAATCCCCGATGTCGTCATACCGGTATTCCGTGAAATTCCCGTCCGGCCCGGTTGCCTTAATAACGCGCCCGGCACCATCACGCTCTAAAGTGATCGAACGCCCGGAACTATGATGGATTCCGCTCGCGTCACGCGCCAGGCTGTTGCCGTTGCGGTCGCTGATGCGCGTAACGCCGGTCAAGCGATCAATCTCGTAAATCAGGCCATCAACCGTTTCTAACTGGAAGTATCTAGGCGTAACGGCACCGGTTTCTTCATCCATATCGGCACCCAGAAAGACATATCCGCCGTCAGCCGTGCGAATTACAGTAACTCTGCCGACCAGCGACAGGCGATCCGGATAACCCGAAACCGACGTGTATTCCGCATATCCAATTCTATTGTTGTACCCGCCCATAGGAAACCGCGGGGTAAAAGCGAAAGTAGTACGTCTGCCGTTTGGCAATGTGATAGTAATATCATAATTGTAAGCCTGAACCACATTGGCTTCCCACAGCGCACTCTGCCATCCATAACCGAAATCACCCTTGCTGTCTTTGCGCAGAGTGTCATAACTGCGGATTAAGCGGGCTGGCAACTGCCCGGCCACAAACTCCAGATCCAGCAGATCCAGACGGTAATTACCGATCTTGAGTTCACCGATAACCGTGAATTCGTCGATTACGCCGTTGCGCTGTCCCAAAGTGTCCTCAGCCATCAATCGCACTTCGTAAGGCCCGTTTTCCAGCATGGTGGTGTCCCAGACACCCAGATAATTCTCTGTCGGCGTCGTACCTTCCAGAACCGGAATCCAGCCAGACGTACTGCCTGCCGGACGACATTCCATCCACCAACGGCGCAGGGATGAAGAGCGCACATAACCATGCAGGTTGACTCTTCCGCTGACACGATCCGCGTTATCCGTCACCCGGAAATCCACTTCCGGCGGTGTCAACCTATTCTGCGCGGTGACTGTCAGTGTTGCCGCAACACTATGATCCGGCAGACTGACGGTGACCGTATAATCAGCGTCAGCTACGATCTGCCCGGTTGTGTTGCGTCCATCCCATTCCTGGCTGATCCCGTTGCCACGGCCACTGAATTCGCGGACCAGGTTGGCCTCAGCATCGGTAATCCTGATGCCCCAAAGCGCCTCCATAGCCAGCCGCGCACTAATCAGCGTCGTATCATTCCAGCCGTCACCGTTGGGCGTGAACGGATTGGGATCCGCGCTCAATTCGGAGAGGGAATTGTCAACCGTAAAGGTTACTGTTTCCGAAAGTGTGGTGCGCCCGGCGCGATCCTCTGCCACAGCATGCAACCGATGCGTGCCATTGGCCAACCTGTAAGTCGCATAAGTGCCCTGATACGGTTCCTGATCAAGCTGCGCCAGCGCCTTATCGTCCAAATAGAAGGTGACTTTCACCCCGAGCTGATCATCAATTACTTCCGCCCCATAGGCCATTACTCCGCTGACGACGCTGCCTTTTGCCGGGCTGGTAATGCTCACTTTGGGAGCTGTGTCAGCATTGTTGACCGTAAAGGTGCTGCGGATCGAGGAGCTGTTCTCAGCCAGATCATTGCCGCTGAGTTCCAGTGTATATAGGCAATTATCCATGGCATGGGTATCCAGCAGTCCGAGGCTGCCTTGGCTGATCGGCCTTTTCCCTGAGCCAACTTCTTGAAATGCAGCCGGATTTGCCCCGCTTCCGATCGACAGCCGGTAACTGCTCAATAGTGCATCTTCGACATTGCCGATGACATTCTGATAACCTTGTACCTCTCCGCCGTCCACCGGTATTTGAATGCTGAGCACCGGCGGCGATATATCGAGCACAGTTTCACGCACTACGCTGCGTGCCTGTGTAGCATATTCCAAGTCAATAGCAGTAATAAGGAGACGGTATTTTCCTTCTGGTGCTACCGCCCCGAAACTGTCCCGCCCATCCCAGACAGCCCGGATAGCTTGTCCCCTTCCGGCATATTCCTTGATAACAGCTGCGCCAGCGTCCGCTACTAAGACTTTCCAATCAGCCGGACGCGTTAGTTCGGCAGTAACCGTTACCACATCCGCCCGACCGTCGCCATTTGGCGAAAAAGCCTCCGCCGAAATGTGGCTGCGAATAATACCCGGGCGCGTTACAAAGTCCTCAATCGGACAGGACAACAGAATGGCAGCCGCCACGAATGCCGCCGGATCAATAATCTCCGCATTGATGAACCATGCATCAATGACCCCGGCAGCCGGGACATATGAGCAGGCGAATGCGTCCATCGCCTGCTCCAATTGAGCGGCCCAGGTGGTCAGGGCTTTCAATAGCGGTACGTGCCGCTGGGAGGTTGCGAAAACATCCCCGGCCATCAAAAGCGCCGACTGGCAAATACCACTCCAGGAAGATTCCACAAAACGAAACGTCGAAGCATAACTGAACGGATCAAACACCAAATCGTTACATTATGCTTCTATGCGGCAATTTACATCATTTTGCGGCAATTTTCTACATGAAAATGGCTTGCTTCAGCTACAGAGTTTCTCCACTATCGCTCTTTAACCTTATTGGAATACAGATGCATAATTATCTCAGAAAAAGGAAAGCCCCGGCCAAGTGATTTCTCGCCGAGGGCAATACTGCTACCTCTGTTACTGGATCTTCACTCTCCCTCCAGCGCCCTGCGCATCCCTTCCACATCAAGTATCTTAATCGAGGCGCGATGGTAATCGATGAGGCCTTCGTCCCGCATGCGCCCCATCTCGCGCGACAGCGCCGGCCTGGTTACATTGAGGAAGTCCGCCATTTCATTGCGATCCAGCGGCAGTACAAACATCTCTTTGCCAGTCTGACGGTATTGCTCGAGCAGATAAACGACAACCTTTTCCCGTACACTCTTGAGCAGCAAGAACTCGACCTTGCGATTCAGCACTAAGGCCCGGTTCGTCACAATGGAGAGCATATTGTAAATCAATTGCTGATGATAAGCGCAGTGCTTTTGGCATTGCCCAACGATCGATTGCGCCTGGATAAACAGCACCTCGCAATCGCTCTGCGCCACCACTGTCGCCGGCCAGATCGGCGTATCCGAAAAGGCGGCCATCTCACCAAACATCATCGGCCGCTCCAGTAAAGTCATAATCAGCCGGGACCCCGCGACAGATTCTTTAGTAACAGCGGCGTTGCCTGCGACCACAATCCCCAGAGCGGAGAGGGGTTCCCCCTCTACGGTCAGCAGTTCATCCTTATGATATTTACGCACCACCGGCTGCAGACAATGCAGCATCGCGGCCAGTTCTGCGCGGGAAATGTCCCGAAACAGGGAACATTGATCCACCTTTTCCGCCAGATGCTCCATCTATAAAAACCCCTTACTGGCAATTTGCGCCTTTGCTTTTTGGTAACCATGGTTACCGACTCGTCATCCTTATTCTAGTATGCTTAAGGCAAGAAAACAAGTTGATTGGAGAGTTCGCAGATGAAACGCAATATAATCAAAATTGATGAAGAAAAATGCACCGGCTGCGGTTTGTGTGTCAACGCCTGCCACGAAGGCGCTCTGCAGCTGATTGACGGCAAAGCCAAGCTGGTTACAGACTCATATTGCGATGGACTGGGTGCCTGCCTGCCGTCCTGTCCCGCAGATGCCATCCATATTGAAGAGCGCGAAGCAGACGCCTTTGATGAAGAGGCTGTCAAACAGCGGATGCTCAGCCTGAAGGCGCAACAACAACATCAAGCGCATGAGGCTTCCGGATGCAATTGCGGCAGCGTAAACGACAGACACTGTTGCAATGACAACGCCAACAGCAATGCTTCTGCAGCACCCGAATCCCAGCTGCGCCAATGGCCAGTTCAGATTCAACTGGTACCGGCGAACGCGCCCTACCTGGAAGGCGCACATCTGTTAGTAGCGGCTGATTGCACCGCTTACGCCTATGCCAACATTCATAACGACTTTATGCGCGGCAAGATTACGCTGATTGGCTGCCCCAAACTAGATGATGCCAATTATGCAGACAAATTCACCGAGATTCTCAAGAACCGCAACATTAAGAGCATCACCATCCTGCGCATGCAAGTCCCATGCTGCGGCGGAATTGTCCACGCCATCAAAACGGCCATGGTCAACAGCGGCAGGATGATCCCCTGGAATGTAGTTGTAATCGATACTGACGGCAATATTGTTGAGGAGTGATCAAATAATGACTGTACCGCGCACATCCAAGCCAGCCGCTACCGCCACGCGCAAGCCATTTCCCTGGCAAAAGGTAATTCAGCTATTAGCGTTGGTAGTGTTCATTGTGCTGCTGGTCGTGGGGAAAAACCAGCTCTGGATGCTCTTGTTCGCTGCCGGCACCATCCTGACGATCTTCTTTGGAAGATTTTACTGTGGCTGGCTCTGTCCGATGCAAACTATCATGACCGCCGTGGACGGTGCCGGTCGCAAAGTACGCCTTAAAAAGCGCGCCATCCCCAAATGGATCCAGCATCCAGCCGTCCGGATCGTGGCCCTGATCTTATTCCTGGCACCGCTTGCCTTGACCGTGATCACGGGGCGTCGCTTACCGGTCCTACCGGCTTTGGTGATTATCGCCGCCGTACTGACTGTCTTCTTTCCGGCAGCCCTGTGGCACCGTTTCCTTTGTCCGTTCGGGACCATTCTTTCCTTGCCCGCGCGCGGCACGAAGCGATTTCTAAAGATCAACCGGGATAGCTGCGTCAGTTGCGGCGTTTGTCAGGTAACTTGCCCGGGTGGAGCGATCACCCAGGACGACGCTGGCCAGTATACCATTGATCAACGTTATTGTCTGCAATGCAGCGAATGCCGCGAAAATTGCGCACAGCAGTCCATTGACTTTGGAGGCTAACATGATGATTGTCGCAACACAGTGAAACGCTGTCCACAAGCGTCAAACAGCCCTGCGCTATCTGGCAGGGCTGTTTTTATGCGACACCTCATATTTTGATTTAATTTGCCCGGATTTTCTTCGCCCGAATTTACTTCGCCCGGAAGGACTTCAGAATCGCCTTAATATCCTTTTCCATCTCTTTAGCCCTCTTGTAATCATCAAGCGCCTGTTTCTTTTCGTTTTTATCCTTAACTTTCGGGTTGTTGTAGATTTGCAGCAACGTATTAATCGGATTACGTACATTCAGGAAAAAATAGAACTTTACGCCGCGGGAAACCCCGATCTGCTGCGCCCCCGCAATTTTATTCTTCGTAACGTAATCATGAGTGCCGATATAGAACATAGTCAAGCCCAGATTCTTTTTGGTTTTAGAATGATAATTTTTGCCTGCTTTGCTATTACCGAGAAAACTAATTTCAAGAAAAGACGATTGCTGATGGATCACATAGTTGCGATCCCAGCTGACTGGGAACTGCAATGAAAACTTGAATTTATCATTGCTATATGTTTTAAATTTCGCAGCAGCACCGTTTTTCGCTTCGACCTGGTATCCGGCAAAAGCAACTGCCAAAAGCAGCCCAATTATCAAAACGGCTTTTATTTTTCTGCCACCTGACATCTTTGATAACCTCCCTGAATAACACTTCACCAAAAATATCCTTTTATTCATGATTTCCACTTCTTTGTGGCAACTCCTCCCCGGTTCTCAAAAAACCAATTATTCCCGGAAACAACCTCTGATCGTCTGCATCTTCAAAGGATCCAAGCCTAGATTTAACTTCTTGACATTTTGGCAATCCCATTTACAATTTGTCAAAAAGACATTATAATATAGCTATGATAACACGTAATTTGGCAACCAAAATTCTCGCTCAGGCCGAAAAATTCCCGGTCGTCGCGCTGATTGGGCCTCGGCAATCGGGGAAAACAACATTGGTGCGCAGCCTGTTTGCTCAAAAAACATATGTCTCACTTGAAGATCCAGACCGCCGGGAGTTTGCCTCACAGGATCCCCGGGGGTTTTTGCGTGCTTTACCTGAAGGGGCCGTAATCGATGAGGCCCAACGGGTGCCCAGCCTGTTCTCTTACATGCAAACTGTTGTCGATGAGTGCAATGAACCGGGTTATTTTATCCTGACCGGTTCACAGAATTTCCTGCTGCAGGAGGGGCTCTCGCAATCACTGGCAGGCCGCGTTGCACTCCTGAAATTAATGCCGCTTAGTCTTTCAGAACTGAAAGCCGCGGGCTACCCGCTCACCAACCCGGAGGAGTATATTTTTCGGGGATTCTACCCCCGCATTTATGATCGCGATATTGCGCCTTCTGATTGGTACCCCAGCTATATTCAGACTTATCTTGAGCGTGACGTGCGTCTGCTCAAGAATATTGCGGATCTGGATGTCTTTCAACGTTTCCTGCGGCTATGCGCCGGACGCATCGGACAGATTTTGAACCTATCCTCATTGGGGGATGACTGCGGCATTTCGCATAATACCGCCAAAGCTTGGCTTTCAGTCTTAGAAGCCAGCTATATCATTTTCTTGCTGCGCCCGCACTATAATAACTATAGTAAGCGGCTCATTAAATCACCCAAACTCTATTTCTATGACCCGGGATTAGCTTGTTCCCTGCTCGGCATCAGCAACCAGAACCATTTAGCAACCCACTACCTACGCGGCGGCCTGTTTGAATCCATGATGATCTCCGAACTGATTAAGACGCGTTTCAACGCCGGACTGGAGCCCAATTGCTGGTTTTGGCGTGACCAATCGGGTCATGAGGTGGATTGCCTGCTTGAAACGGCCGTAAAGCTGACGCCTGTTGAAATCAAAATCAGTAAGACTGCCTCTCATGATTTCTTTAAGGGGCTGCATTACTGGGGCAAATTAGCGGACGTCCCGGCGGAACAAACCTATCTAGTATACGGCGGCGATGACACTTTCTCGCTGTCTCAGGGAAATCTCGTGAGCTGGCGCAAAGTCTCCGACCTGCCGAATACTGATCAATAAGAAAAAAACAGCATCAAAGAGGGCAGGGCTTACTGAGATCGGGGCCCCGTCAATCCGGCAGGGCGCGCGTTGAACACTCAAAAAAACGAACGAATTTTTCTATTAATGTTTCCTGGTAAATTAGGCATCTGTTTTTGGCCATACTGCCAACCAACTGCTCATCCCATGGTATCTGTAAAGACTGCAGCCGCTTTAACTGAGCTGTGTCAAATTGCGGCGCACTCGCGACGGCATCAACGCTGCGTCTGTGTTGCTCAATCGCCCATAAATAACTCGCTGTATCATAAAACCACGGTCGAAATAGCCGTTCATAACGCGCTGCTATGGCAACTCCGATTTCAAGTCCACCAATATCAAAATCGCCGGCATAATTAATTCGTACTCCGGATGCAGCCAATTGATCCATGAGTCTGTAGGCTGCAATGCTTGGCTGGCCGCTGGGACAAACCAGTGGCGGAAGCGACCGCAGCGAATGCAGTTGGCTATCTATAATCGCACTAAAAACAGAAGGGTTTTCAATCACCCAAACGTCCGAGATAGCCTCCCAGCCAACTCGAGCAGAGTCAAGTAAAAACCGTAGTGTCAAAACGAGCGGCGTTTTAAACCTGTGATGAAATATCATCGTCGAGCAAGCCAGCCAGGCGAAGCAAATATCTCCTGCGTTCTGCACCCTCCACCGTCCCGGCGGTTCCCGCCAGAAAAGCAATCCCGCTCAATAATAACCTTCCAGCCGGCTGATCAACATCCAGGGCATGCGGATCCCCGGTCAGACTGGCAGCAAAAACGGGTAACCGGATACCTTGGCGGCCATCTCTTTCTCCACCCTGCCCGTGCGCCAGGAACTTCCCCTCTGATAGTCGTAATAAAGCCTCTGTGATAATCACCAGTGTTTGCGCAGCCGAAACTCGATCCGTCTTGAACAGTGTCTGTAGCACTCGGTAACCTTCACCTTTACGTGCTTTCAATTCCGCCAGCCAAACTGCCACAGCAGTATTAGCAACGCGCCTTTCCGGCTGTGCAAACAGACTCTCCCAGGCGCTGCTTATTTGGGCTCGTTCTGCGGATTTAGCCACCAGCTCCTCTTCAAAATAGGCCGAGAGCAGGTCCTCAAGACTAGTGGCGAAAGTACTCTCGCGTAAGATCCGATCCACCTGCGCCACCGCAATCTTAACTGTACCTGTTCCTGCCAGCTTACATACGAGGAAACCTGACAACACCGCTCGCTTTTCTTTACCCAGATCGGTCAAATATGCATTTCCGGTCATTCGCCCCAGTGAGCGGTACTTTTCACGGATCGCGGCAAAGAGCCGGTCAAAACCGGGCTGCCTGAAATAATTATCAACCGGCTGCGCGCACCCACGCCACATAATGAGCATTTGAGGGTCTTAGCAGCTCATATATTGCCAGCCGGGGAACTGTATCATAACAACCCCACAGAATCTGACTGGTCATGATATAGTCCAAATCAAGCTGTGTTAAAAGTTCGAACATATCTCTCAGATTCTCTTCGTCAACACCGGCAAATGCTTCATCCAGCGATATGATTCGTGGTGCGGACGGCCTGGCATCCTGATAGCGGGAATGTACGGCCGACAGAAGCGGTACATACATCGCCATCGCCTTTTCCCCGCCGCTCAAAACATTAAAGCGCGCATCTGTCAGCTCCTTCCGCGGATCCTGCCCTTTTTGATAAAAGAGCGTAAAGTGAAACCAATTACGATAATCCAAAAGGCCGCGAATACGATCTTTTAATGTCTCGTCATCACTCAGATCTTCTTTTGCCCATTGTACCCGGGTACGAAAATGTTCGATTATTTGCTCGATCTGTTCAGTACGCAGCAACCGCACATCAGTCTTTAGGAGACGCACCAATTCTTCAGTATCCAATTCACGCCCGCTCTGCGCGGATTGAGGCTCCCAGCGCAATTGCAGCTTGAAACCGCCGGAAGTTACGCGGGCGGCCATTAACTTATTAATCCCTTCAACCCATTCCTCGGCTCTGAAGATTTTGCGTCGAATGGCTTCACCCACGCTATGCAGGATTACGCGTTCGAATAATTCACGATCCTTGGTACTTAATAATGAATGTTGTTCTTTGATGGCTGTTTCCAGCTCCTGCAGCAGGTGTAATGGCGTAATTGGGTTCTGCCGGTCACGCATAAAGACCACCAGAATACGCTCACCATCGCCGCCTTGAACAATGGCAGGAACATAGCCCTGCAACATCTGGTTTGTGGCATAAAAAGTATCGTAAACCGCATTTTTAGAACTTTCGGGCATCCTCTGCCCGAGTTGGCGCGACAAAGCTTTCACAATTTCATTGCATCTAAGTATGATTGCTTCCGTCCCTTCCGCCTCCTCCGCCCCTCCCTCCGGGGCGGTCGGGGCTACCAAGGAGGCCAGGGCGGCCACCAGGCCCAACTTGCATTCCCTTTGCCATCCAGCCAGGGATTCTCGAAAACCCTGTTCTATAGTTGCATAGTTTTGTTGTGCTGCTTGAAGTGCCACTTCATGCCGCGCTATTGCCAGTTGTTCTGCTTGCATGTCTTTTTCCAGACTGCGACGGCGATCTTGACATGCACTGCTGCGTTCTCGCAATTCTTCCAGTTCACGGTGGACTTCAGACAACCCAAGCCGGTTTAGAAGATCCTCCAAAGCTACTGCTCTTGCTGACAGGAGATGTAACCTATCCTCTAACTCAGGGAGGTTGTTCTGCTCCTCTGCGACCGTAACTGCTGCCGCCTCTTGATCCTCCAACAGGCGGTGATAATCATTACGATCGCGACAATAAATCTTCCATAAAGTCTCGAATTCACTGGTGACCTCATAGTAATCCCGGCAGCACGCTAATGCCCGTCTGATTTTCTCGACATCATCAGTTTCCAGAAACCAGCCGGAAGTTGCATTCTTAAATGCCAGTACGGCCTCTTGCCACATTTCGCCTGCAGCATACCAGATTTTTTGATCCTGTTCCAGTTGATCCTGACAAAACTCGTAAGCCGCCTGTAAACTACGTAATCCCATTTCGACTTTGCTCAAAAGAACAGGCTTTGGAAATCGCGCTAATTCCCCGGCCAGCTTCCCCATCCGCGCTTCCAGTACAGCCATAGATGCTGCCAGATCAGCAATTTGCACCTCTGTTCCGTTAATTTCCACCCGTAAGGCACTGATTCTTTCATGGCGCGTGCGACGCCGACTTTCTTCACCGATGAATTCAGCCCGGGGTTTGATGGCCGCCTGACCTATTAAAGACCCCAAACGGTAGGTTCCATCCATGCTGACCCGCACAGGATCAGGTACCGCCGTTGGGCTGGGTGAGGCTGCCGCCAAGGGAGCTGGATCAACCGATATCGTGCGCAGAATGCTGTCAATAGCAGCAGCGGACGGATACCCGTCTCCGCTGCAAACAACGGGTTTCAGATAATCTGCCAAAGTGCAGCGGGACAGTAACGGAGCAGGATCAATCCATACTTCTTCTTCACCGGCGTTGCATACTACCATGCCGTTTGTCTGAACCCAGGCATCCAAAAGCCCCGCTTGCTGCAGCACAGATTCCAGAACCGCACGGGTTTGCGCATCTACCTCCGGGTCGAAATCACAAAGCGCATAAAACGGAGCGCCTGTCCCCTGCCGACGCAGACGGGAGCGCTGGCGTTCCTCAGTGCGCAAAGGTTCAGGATCCTGCTGACTTTCCCAGCCGCGCAACTCAGCCAAAAGTTGCGTACGGTGCCGTTCCTGTCCCTTTTTCTCAAATTCCAGCGTCATATATTCCTGCTGTAATTTATACCTGTGCTCCTCAACCTTTGGCCTGATCAATGCCTCCAAAGCTAAAGTCCCGGTTTCACGATTAAGTGATACCTGCCTCAGGATCTCTTGCATCGTCTCTTCCGCCAGCCTCAGCTCCTGCAGGGCATTCTTCCAGTGAAAGACCTGCTCCTGAAAATCTTCAACCGCTTCGTCCCAGGCAGTTTCCTGGCGGCGCAGGCTGATCTCTGTTTCATCGCGGCGGCGGCGCGCTTCACCCAACTGTTTTTCGGCAATCATCTTTTCATGAAGTCGCTGTTGTACATTTTCTGCAAGCAGTAGTGCCTGTTCCAAATGTTGTGCCCAGTTTTTCAGAGCTCCCCGCCAGCCATCCCAGTCAATCTCACTGGCCTCATCGGTACCCGCACGCCATGGCTGGACATACACGTCGTGCGACAAAAAACGGGACTCCTGTGCCAAAGTATCCAATTCCCCCAAGAACCTCTGTTGACGTTCCTCAGCTTGCGCCAAGGCTGCTTTCAAGGCCTCGATCCTGAATAGGATATCCTTTAATCTCGCCTGTGCCTGATTCCATCTACGCATAACGCAAGCTTTATCATGTTCAAGACCATGGATCTGTTCCTTAACCCGCTGCAGTTCGTCCTCAGTACTGATGGCCTCATGTTGTGCGAGCGTGCTGATACGTCCCTCAATCGACCTTTCTTCTTTCAGGAATTCGTTTTGCTCATGCTCGGCCTTGGTGATTAAAGCCTTTGAAGACGCAATCTTACCCTTTATCGCATCTAATTCAGCTGCTTGTTTGTGACGCTCCTTATGACGGAACAGTACTTCCCGACTGGCTGATAACAATAAAGCCTCATTGTAAGTCTGATAAGCTTTTTGCAGCTTATCAGCTTCCTGACGATGCATTTCCAACTCAGCCAGGTGATCCGCAATCTCGTCCATTTCGCCCAGAACCTCTTCCAGGGGACGCAGTTCATCTTCTTGCAGCGTCGGAAGAGCACCGGTCAAAATCTCATAAATCGTAGTCGGTTTAAAATCCTTAGATAGTTTGGGACTGCGCAACTGGATCAGTAGATCGAGTAACTCCCCGTAACTGTTTTCATCGGCATAACCGAACAGATGCTTATTCACAAGGCGTTCATATTCGCCTTGCTCCGTGACAACCGTTCCCCCCTCACCGATTCTGGCAGCCAGTTCGTTACGAGTTAACGGAATTTTAGTTTCTTCGCCACTGCCGTGTTCGCTGCGATAAAGCTTAAAATCCTTATTGATACGGCGATTATCAGTAATTACAAATCCCCAGAAGTTAATACCTGCTACATTACGGCGGCCACGCAATCCGATTCCGATAGTGAGATAACGCTCTCGATCAGCGTCCTGGAATTCCAGATAAAGGTAAGCGGTGCGTTCATTATGACCATCTTCGCCATCAAGCAATAAATAGTACTCAATGCGCCGATCCCGCGAACCAAAAGGATCCAACCGCCATGGCCGCTTATCCCCATCAAGCACTAAGGGGATGAAACTCTGCATAGTGACAGATTTACCGGAGGAATTTGCTCCCCGTAATATGAGGCGACCATCTTCCAAAACAAATTCGGCGTCATCGTAATACCAGAAATTCAGGAGTCCAGCACGGTTCATTTTCCAGCGCTGAGGCATCCGCCTTCCTCCTCTCGGCGTTCTGCTATCGGATAAGTCCCTTCCCAGCGCGCTAACGCCGGGCTTAACAGCACTGTCTGCTCATCCGGACAACTGCCCAGTTTCCACTCAACCAGGTGAGCGATCACAGACCCAGACAAATCTGTTGTGGTTTGCGACTGGTGTTCTTTGCTCCAATATTTCCCATAGTGTTCGCGCAGCTTATTCAGCATTTGCTCCAAGGCGGTTAATGTAATCAAAACACTGCCATCCGCTTCCCGCTGGATCTGATACATGCTTTGTAATACCGGATTTTCGTAAGTGCGTCTGAGTTCACCTGCCAGCAGCAGACAAATATCAGAAACTACTTTCGTTGTGGGAAAAACCTCACATTCGCTCGCACCATTGGATTGGACCAGGATCAGTCCTTCGCCAAAACGCTGTCCTTCCAGGCCTGATATCGCACGCAAGTTATTACAAACCGCCTGATGCTTTGCAGTTATATAGGAATGCTCTTCCGGAGACCATTCGCTATCAAGGATTACGGGCTCCTGAATCAAACGCCGAAAAATGCTATGTCTTAGTTTCTGAGCCCGACCTTCTGCAGTTTCAGGATAGACTCCAGCGGCCAAATCATTGACATTCACATAGTGCGAGAGCTCTTTCTCGAAATGGCGTAATACAAAATGAACCACCTGTGAGGATTCATAAAGGATATCAAGGTCCTGCCGAACCCATTCACCCTCATCACCGTCTACTACTGTCAATATTCCCAGTTCTCTCAACTTACGCAAAGCACGAGCCAAGGAAAGTCTATGATCATAATTGGTCAGATCAATGCCTGCAATTTCGGCCTTGTCATGCAAAAAACCCGCAATATGTTCCAGGACAGCGCTCACCATTTCGGAGAGTAAGAACTGTTCACCATCACTCTTATCTTCTAAATACCACAGGCAAAAGGAAAATAAGCCGTAATCCCGCGGGTCGCTAAATTCAGCAAACCCCATCCAAGGGTAAGCTTTACCAGGTACTTTTTCCAACTTAATCACCTGACGGGTGAAGATCAGATTAAATCCGCAATATTCCTGAAACCATTCCTTTAATTCACGATAATTGCGTCGTATGGCATTATACATCTCCGGATCATCAGTTTTGACCACCCAGGTTCTGCCAAGCAGGGCTTGGGCACAAAGCTGCGTTTCTTCCAACCGATTTTCTTTGACCATATGGTTCCTGTTCTTCAGCCGCATCACTTAATCCGCCCTTCAGTATTACCCAGGCTTTGAAAATGCAAAGTGTAATCGGGCATCTCCAAATCACCATCCGAACTGTGCAAAACAGCCCGACACTCGTCAGCCGGGTTCTCAACCTTAACAACCACACCTTCGGCGATCCGGGCACGGCGCGACTTATTGGCATGACAGGCACCAATCCACGAAAGCAATCGATTGCGGACAAGCGGGTCAATAGTCTGCATATCCGAGATGCGTACTTTCCCCGCCGCCAGAAAATTGTGCAGTAATGCACGCTCATATTCCTGTTCCTGGAAGTGAACGCTCCTTGCCCGCTCTATGTCAGCCGCTTTACTGATAATGGGAGTAACACCGTTATCGCGCAAGCGCTGCCTGCTTCGGGAGCGCAAAGCGTAGCGGTTGGGTGGTTCCTCCCACATTGAGATGCCGGTAGACTCCGTACTTTTAGTCTCCATACCCTGAAAACGACGCGCGCGATAGAGACCAAAAGCATTAGCCGCTAATGTATGGGCCGTGTTAATATCAGTCAGGGAAAAAAACCATAAACCCAGATGCTCCAATTCATGTCTCCGACTCAAGCCGCTCTGCTGCCTTTCCTGAATGCGTCGTGCATAATGTACTACCCGGGTTATAGTATCCCGGGTGCGTTGTTCCAGAAAAGTGACTTCGCTGCGCTGCCCCCCTGTTCCGCAAAACCAGCGGATGATATTGTCCCAATCCTGTTCTATGCGGCGGATCTGTTCCTCCTCCGGCAGGGGTTCTTCATCCAATTGCGGAACAGCAGCCTGATCAGCCTGAAGACAGCTGAAAAACACACTTCGGCATTCCCCTGGCAATTTTCGCAGCGTCGCTTCAATTCTGGGCGCTTCGCGCTGTAACCCTTTTACAAAATCCTGCAGATAGGATGTTAGTGACGATTTATATACTAAAAATGTTTCTGTTAGCATTAATTCTTCCGCTTTATTTGTTTGAAGACTGGCAATGTAGTCCGCGGCTCCCCGGGTTAGATTGTCAAAAGCCTGATATATTACACGCCAAAGATTTAGTGCTTTACCGGGCGCAAAATTCCCTCGTGCAGTTTCGATCTCCAATAACGCGGACGCGATTTCTTCAAAATGACTGGGCTCCAGAGAGCCCCCAAATCCACGCAGCTTTTCCAGGCCCGCTACCATACGTTCAATTTCAACGGCATAAGGTGTCATCTGATAGCGAAAGCGCTTGCGCAAATATTCTTCTATCGAGTTCGAATGCCCGCCGTCGTGCCTTGGGACCAGGTTTTTCCAAGTCACCAGAGCGTCCAGGTCCTTTTGACATTGTTCCGGTGTATAACCGCCAAACTCATTCAGGTATTCGCCAGCGGTGGCCAACGCCAATACGCCATCATACACATCTTCCGGGCGCAGCCAATAACGCAGATGCTGATACTGATCATAAAAAAAGCGCATGATCGCCCGGTAACGCCCTACGTTTTGCGCTGTCAGATAGCTTGTCTCAATCAATGGTTTGCTTATTTCCAGGGGCAATCCAATCCACTCCAGATATCAAGGTGTCACCAAATAATGATCTCTTGCTCTCCTTGTTTCGAGAGTTTCCAGAATAGTTCCTGCTAATCTGCTGGCATTACCCTTGTCCACCCGCTTCCGGCTACTGGCTTTGCCGATCGAGATCTGCTAAAATTGATTTGCTGATGTGATCGATAGATGGGGATATGGGAGGTGAGTTTTTTGGACGAAGTACGCGGAACGAATGTCTTGCTGGAAAATGTGGTTTCTCAGTTTCAGGTGTTTGGTGAAGGCTTGATCGACATCCGCCGGATTGTGGACAGTCACAGTGATCGTTTTGATCGCCTCGAGACCAGACTGGATCGCTTGGAAATGAGATTCGACCAGCTGGAAGCGACCAGCAGCAAGGAACATCATTTAATGCTGCAAATGATCAAAGAACTCAACGAAGAATAGGGCAAGCTGAAAAGGGCCAAATAGCTTCATTCATGATCCAAACATTCATGATCTAAATAGGTCCGCCCCCAATGAATGCCCATGCTATAGCAAAATCGAAAATCCCGCTGACCGGATTTCAAAAATCGCCCGGTTGGCTTTTTTTTATTTCGGACGCGGCTGGCGTGCGCGTGAACACTCGGGAGTTTTGTGCGCCCTTGTGCGCCTTTGTGCACCCTCTTGACATTAGGTAACTGGTTATGTTTTAATTTAGGTAATGGGTTGCGTATTGAAAGGAGGCACATTTTAAATGAGTGAGCTGGCACAAATGGATGAGCTTGCCCAAAAAGCATTCATCTTTGCCGAAATCTTTGCAGTATCCAACAAGCTCCAGGCCTTGGGGGATAAACTCGATCGGCAAATTACCATCAAGCAATGGCTGCTTTTAGCCGCCATTTCAAAATCAGCAGTTGAGGCACCCTCAATCAGTGAGATTTCCGCCCTGATCGGAACCTCGCGGCAAAATGTAAAGAAAATGGCGCTCCTGCTCGAAAAACAAGGGTTTGTAAACATCCGCAAAGATCCGAACGATGCCAGAGTTTTGCGGGTGGTACAGACTGCGAAGTGTGTTGAGCATTTTAGAGCCAGATACAACATGGAACTGGAGTTTTTGGAAAAGCTTTTCAGTGGTCTGGATGGCGCGTTGTTGAGCGGATTATGTAATGGTCTGATCAAACTGACCGATAATATCAGTATAATGGAGGCGCAAAAACAAAATGAGGAGCAATAGAAAAGTAATGCTAATAATAATCAGCGTGATTCTTTTAATTGCGGCCATAATAGTGGTGTTCTTCAATATCCCCTGGTCAAGGGCAAGCCGGGAATTCCGCATCTTGGCTGAACGCTTAATGACCGAGGCCGAGGGCGAGGCCACTACCAGTACCCACACCGACACCGGCGCCACCTCGACCACCACAGAATCAGACGTATTTACGGAAGACGACATCGCGCACCTGCCGTTGTCGGTGCAAAATCACTTTCGATACTGCGGGTATCTTGGCACACCCAAAATGTCGGCTATGAGAATCAAGTTCAAAGATGTGGATTTTTTCATGGGGCTGAACAAGCCGACCATCAAGATTGATTACACCCAGTATAATTTCGTCGGCGCTTTGAACAGAATCGCGTATATTGACAGTTCCATGTACGGCATCCCCTTCGAGGGCATCGACGCCTTCGTCGGCGGTAAGGGATCCATGAAAGGCATCCTAGCGAAGCTGTTCACGCTGTTTAATCAGACCGGTCCGGCCATGGATCGCGCCAGTCTCGTCACCTTTTTGGCGGAAAGTTTAGTCATTCCCAACGTTGCCCTGCAGGGTTATATCACCTGGCAGGCAATTGACGATTTGCACGCGCAGGCGACCATTTCTTATCAAGGCATCAGTGGCAGCGGCATTTTTACCTTTGCCGAAAATGGTGCCATGATCTCTTTCACTACTGACGACCGGGAGGCCACCGACTTTGACGGTCAATCCAGACAGATAAGGTGGACGGCAATACTTGATGATTATGTCGAAAAAGACGGCATTAAAGTGCCTAATGTCCTTCAGTCCATCTGGCACTATCCTGAAGGCGATCTTCTTTACTTCGACAGCAAGGATATCGAGATCGAGTTTATGTGATTAAGCACTTGTCCTTAGCCCTTGGAAAAAGAAAACACATCGGCTATTATTAAATAGTACCGATAATATACAGAGGCAGCCTGCTTTACCGCGGCTGAAAACTCATGGTCAGAAAGGACATCTGATATGGAAAGAACGTTGATTCGTGACATTACTCCCGGCACCCGCGCCAAAGTGCGGGGGTTTGTGGAAAACCTGCGCAACAAACGCACGATGGCCTTTATCGTTGTCAAAGACATTACTGGTAAACTGCAATTGACGGTGGAAAAAGAGAAGTACCCTGAAATCGCCGCCGAGATTGACCGCCTTTCCATCCATTCGGTGGTCACTGTGGAAGGCATAGTGGTGGCCAACGAGTATGTCAAAATGGGTGGCATTGAAATGCTGCCCGATGCCTTCTCGATTGATTCGATTGCTGAAGCCCTCCCCATTGATGAGAATTCGGAAATTGACGTGCGCCTGGATTATCGCTGGATTGATCTGCGCCGCGAAAAGAATCAGCTCATTATGAAGGTACAGACCACCCTCAGTGCTGCATTCCGCGAGTTCTTGCTGGAACGGAATTTTGTCGAGATCCACACTCCCAAGCTGATTGGGGCGGCCAGCGAATCCGGTTCAGAAGTGTTTGAGGTCAAGTATTTTGATACCAAGGCTTTCCTGGCCCAGTCCCCGCAGTTTTATAAGCAAATGGCGATGGCGGCCGGGCTGGAGCGCATTTTTGAAACCGGTCCGGTATTCCGTGCCGAAAAGTCCTTCACTAACAAGCACGCCACCGAGTTTACCGGCTTCGACCTGGAGTTTTCCTTCATTGATTCCATGTATGATGTGATGCACCTGCAGGAAGAGCTGATGGCCTACGCGTTGCGCAAGGTTAAAGAGCAGCACGGCGAAGAGATTGTGCGGCTTTATGGCCCGGAATATGAAGTGATCGTGCCTGAAGTGCCGTTCCCTGTGATCAGGCTGAAGGATCTATATGCCGAGCTGAAGGAACGTTATGGCTATACCATTCCTGAGGAATTGCAGGGCGATTTAACCACCGAAGCAGAGCGTTTGTGCCACAAGTTCGCCCAGGAAAAGTATCACAGCGAGTTTCTCTATGTCATTGATTATTCCGCCAAAGAGCGCGCGTTCTACCACATGCGGAACGCAGAGGGCATTCCGCAAGGGTATGACCTCATCTGGCGCGGCGTAGAGATTACCACCGGTGCCCAGAGAGAACACCGCTACGAAGTGTTGCGGGCACAGGCCGAGGAGAAAGGTTTGGCTCAGGATGTCGAGTTCTATCTCCAGTTCTTCAAATACGGCTGTCCCCCCCACGGCGGCTTTGGCCTGGGACTGGACCGGCTGACCATGCTCTTCCTGGGGCTGTCGATCAAAGAGGTCGAGTTCCTCTTCCGCGGACCCAACCGGTTAACGCCGTAAATTAAAGCGCTGCATACTGATTAACAAATGCCCCGTCGTGCCGTCTGGCATGGCGGGGCATCATACTTAACGCGTTTTATGCACGCGCTTGATGTTCATAGTTTTACAGATGAATGCTTTTTGCGCCCATTTGAATTGGCCTTGGTAATCTGGCTTTTCGCTCTCAATTTCGCCCAATAATAATCATTTGCCTGCACCCGGGCTTTATGCATTTTGCAGATATAAGTCGATCTCTCAAAAACGGTATCAGTTGCAGCTACATCACAATTGAAGCCTTGGCACCAAGCACAGCCAGATGCGACTTGACAAGCCAGGCAAGCCTGGCTACTCTGGCTGATTGCATTTAATTCTTGGAACGCCATCAGCTTGTGCTGATCCAAGCCTTCATAGATGCTGCCGATCGCATAACCGCTGCGCCTGTTAAGCGGATACTCCACAAACCGCAAGCACGGATAGAGATTGCCCTGATAATCAATAGCCAGCGTCTTCCCTGCGCCGAACCGGCAAGAATTTTGCCGGACTTGCTCTTCCGTTAACGGATAGCCGATCGTGTCCGAGAAGAGGGAACAATTATGCGAACCCCATAGCTCATTGTCAATGATATAATCCGCCAGCTCCATCAACTGCATCTCAAACAAGAAAGCATCATCGGGTTTCCATACATTTTGGAAGACGACATTAGCGTGGACATCCTTGATCCCCAAATCCCATAAACTAATAATACTGTCTTTGAGATATTTAAGACCATTCGCGGAGAACGTAACTTGAAAAGATCCGTGGGGAAACTGCTTTAACCACAAAGGCACATTCCTGACACATTCTGCAGGCACTCCGGAGCCATCCGGTTTAGCCCTCTGTTGATCATGCTTAATCTGGTTTCCATCCACACTTAATCCAACAATGACGTGGTTATGATTCTTTCTGATATATTCTTGCACTGGCGGCGAATCATAGAGCGCGCCGTTTGAAGAAAGGCTGAATCTATAGTTGCCGAACCATCGATGGAATAACTCATGCGTCCGGAATTTAATGTAGTCCGTGATTTGATCAATTAGCTCGATTTCTAAAAGCGGTTCCCCGCCCGCAAAATTCCAAATCACGCTATTCTCGGGCATCGCAACGGGGCTGCTGTTCAATATGAAATCCACAGCAGCCCTAGCCAGGTCAAGGTTCATACGATTGCTTTTATCTTTGCCGGTAATGTAACAATACTTACAGACTAGATTACAATCCTCCGTGACCACAAAAGTAATCGCCTTGGCCCCGCTTCCACGCCAGGACTCGACATGCGATCCCATTCGATAGTCTTCCATAGAAATCCGCACGCCTTCCTTGAATGTTACCTTTTTTGATCGTCCGCTCTGCTAGAAAGATTGTCCAACATTTCAGAGCGCAACCTGATTTATGCTAAAACAAGAAGGGTTTTGAAGGTATCAAGTGGAATATATACAAATAACCAAAGACATTTTTATGTAATTATACCATCTTTTTGGTATAAAGAGGATATAACGAATACTACAAAATATTAGGGATATCCGGTTCGTGCAGAAGGTGTGGCATATCCGGCTCGGCCAGAATGTTCGGTATATCCGGTTCGTGCAGAATATTTGGTATATCCGGTTCGTGCAGAATATCAGGTATATCGTCTGGGGCCGCCTGTGAAACCAACGGCAGGACTAACAATGAAACTAACAATACAATTACCAAAAGTAAACCCTTTTTTCTCACGATATATACCTCCCCACTTTTTGTGAGTTCATTGTAGCATGCATCATAGCAAATAGCACCCCGAACAAAAGTCGTTTTGCATAAAAATGGCTTTATTGTAGTGTAATGGGAGGACACCTGATGTTTGAGTCTTACGATCTGGTCAAATTTGGGAAACATCTACGAAAGCTTAGAAATAACTTGGAGCTCACTCAAAGAGATGTGGAAAGCCTATCCGGCTTAACCGTCGATGCTTTACGTAGAATAGAAAATGGCGAAGTGGTGCCAAGGTATGATACCTTACTCTATTTATCACACGCTTATAAGAAAGATCTGTTGGCTGTTCTTAAATCTTACAGCAACGCGAACGAACTATTTAATTACTATCGTCGCTTGGAGGATCTACTTGTTTTTAATGATCTCGCCGCTCTGGAGCAATTGAGCTGTGAGTTTTCGAATTATGTGAAAAACAATCCGGAAAAAGGTACCTTGGTCAACGGAGCAGTTGTAAATCAATTTAGGCTAACGTTATCGGGGGTGAGCGAATACTATTCTTCCGATCCCAAAAAGAGTTTTGAATACTTCAATGCCGCGTTGAAAGTCAGTCATCCCGATTTTGCGCCGGAGCAATACGATCAGTTTCGATACTTCGAGTTTGAATCCAGAATTTTGCTCATGATTGCCGTTTCGCTCTCCGAACTACCCGATTTAAGTAATCGTATTCTGCTTTTCTGCCTGGAACACTTAAATGATGACCTTCATGCCACGATTTACGAGAAGTACTTGCGAGTAAAAATTTACTTCAACTTATCTTATAATTACCACATTATGGATGATGACCAAAACGCCTTAATAAGCGCCAACAAGGGCATTGAGTATTGTAACAAATACTATCTCTCTTATTCCCTCGGACCTTTGCTGTACCGGAAAGGAATCGCGGAATTTTTGCTGGGAGTCCCCAATTATCTGCAAAGCCTGCAAGCGGCTATTCTAATGCTTGACATTCAAAACGCTGGTGAACTGGCGGAAAAATACAAAACCATTACTAAGGAGAATTACGGAATTATCCTCTGAGGGTCTCGCCGCCTATTTTACAGGCCATTCCTCCGCCAGCATGGCATACAAGTATGTATCAGTCCAAAGCGGATTACCTTTGGCATCACGCTTAAAGAACTTATGTTTGATGAAGTGACCTTCTCTGCGCAGGCCCAACCTTTCAAGCAGCCGCCAGGAGGGCGTGTTTTCGG
>ENA-UOOK01002626-UOOK01002626.1-fermentation-metagenome-genome-assembly--contig:-NODE-2626-length-21682-cov-15.451565_pt1 | contig 21682 bp, 18 predicted proteins | sample MGYA00245777_ERZ724023 | MGnify/ENA primary metagenome ERZ724023 (study PRJEB28704, sample SAMN03018312) | fermentation metagenome | biome: anthropogenic terrestrial biome; feature: soil...
CCTGTGATGAAAAAAATCGCTGATTTCATGATGAGCCCTATGAGTTCTGAGGCACAAAAATTGAGTACCTCATGAATTAAATACTAAGAATACCATTTACTTATTATGTTTAAATTAGCGGATGCTGAAAACTTCCTAAAGTCTGAAGAGCTTTCAGAATGTAATCGGGAAATTTTGAGTAAGTATTTCAGATATTTGAGGCATGAAGGGAATAGCGAAAGAACAGCTTTAAACCATATGGAGAATATGATATGGATAGCGAAGGCTCTTCATGAGTGTGATCTAGGGAAACTTACAGAGGATGACCTTTATCTCTTTTTTGATGCTTTAGAAAACTACACTTACACAGACAGGGCAGGTAAGGTAAAGAAATATTCTGAGCCAACAAAGGAGACTCGAAAAGTATCTTTGAAGAAGTTCTTAAAATGGAACAAAAATTACGAGCTTCACGAAAAAATAAAGTGTAAGAGACTCAAAGGAAAGAAGCTTCCTGAAGACATCAAGTGTAAAGAAGATATTGTAAAAATGATTGAAGCAGGCAGCAATAGTCGGGACAGAGCTATCATAGCTTGTTTTTATGAGTCTGGCGCCAGAAGAGGAGAACAACTGTCTGTTAAGCTCAAAAATGTAGAGCTTGATGAGTACGGAGCTGTGATTACTTTCCCGGAAGGTAAAACTGGAGCTAGAAGGGTTAGATTGATTTTCTCTGCTCCATACCTGCGGGAATGGCTGGACGATCACCCAAGAAAGGACGATAGGGACGCACCTTTATGGTGTACACTGGACAAAAATGCTGGCCATATGTCTGTTACCGGACTTGTAAATGTGTTTAACAGGTGTGGAGAAAAGGCAGGTATTGAGAAGAAGGTGAATCCCCATTCCTTCCGACACGACAGAGCAACCCATTTGGCTGCAAATTTCACGGAACAACAGCTTAAAATGTATTTGGGCTGGTCTCCTACATCCACTCAACCGGCTACATACGTCCATTTGAGTGGGAAAAACATGGACGATGCTGTTTTAAAAATGTATGGTATTAAAAAAGCTGAGGATGACCCTGAATTTTTAAAGCCTGGAATATGTCCCCGATGCCGTGAGTTAACTACAGTAAATGCAAAGTTCTGTTATAAATGTGGGTTGCCTCTTACACAAGAAGCCGCAACAACATTAGAAACCATAAAAACTGAGTACATGCAGCTTTCAGATCTGGACGAAATTAGAGAGATGAAAAACGCATTAAAACAAGAACTTGAAGAGATTTCAAAGTTGAAGGAGATGATGCTTAAAGCTGGGAAATGACTTTCCCAACTAAGCGACTCTCCAGATTTATTTGAGAAGGGACCGAAAACCAAAAAAATCTATTAGACCTTGATATACCTCATCAGATGTGTTGTAATTTTTGCTGAAAATCGATGGTTTTTTATAATAAAATATTATTTTACTTGATTGTTCCAAGTCACTTAAAAACCATTTTAAAACTACTTCCTCGCGGTCTTTCTGGTCTTTCAATTCAGTGAACAAAGCATCACGTATTGCTTCATTTTCTTTTAATTTTTTTACGAACTCCAGTTCGTCGGGGGAGTCAATACCGTTTAGTATATCAAAATAAAGGAAGCTCTCTAAAAGCAAATCAAATCTTGACATCTTGAAGTCTAATTGCTGAAGCGTTATCAATTCCAATATTCTTTCCATTTTTGTATGCATTTCTCGATCTTGACCGATTGTTTTTCGGAAACTTTCTATTGAATTTTCATAATCTTTTGAATGGTCAAGAACCTCTTTTTCTAATATTACATGGTATACTTTATCTATAAGAATCTCCTTCATATGTTCTCTTGATAATCCGGGGTATTTTTCTCCAAATTTCTCATAGAATAATTCTGTCTCAGGATTTACTTCCATAAGTCCAGCAATTCTCTGGACAAGCTCTTCCTTTATTTTCATGAACTTTTCTCTCGAAATTTCTTTGTACAACCCAGAGAACTTTTCTTCCCACATCTTTGAGAATATTTCTTCCGAATTTTCGGCTTTTCTCTGAGCCAATTCTCTCATTGTAACCTGAAATGTTTCACTCGAAATTTCAAAATTCGGATTGTCTTTAATATATAGAGTATAAAATTCATTTAGAAGTTGTTTGATACGTAGATCATCCATAAATCCTTTATTATACAAGTAAATTTTCCAAGCTCTTGAAAATAGCGTTTCGATATTAGTCTTTATGCACATATTAAAAAAAGATGCTGACAGAAACAACCGAATATAAAATTGAAGCCCGGTGAGGGATGTTATGAAGTGGTCAGTTTCATTAAGAATAATCATCAAAGATTTTTCATATCTATTCAGTTCGATATCCTTAAAATGTGTTTGTATATTTTTCAAATTTTCGAGCTTTGTTATATCCCAAATGTTGTACGTGCGCCGACCTTTTTTTATAGTTTTTAGTTCAATACAATTAAATTCTTTATGCAATTCATGTAAATGCCTGTTAACGTTTCCCTGATTTATTTTTTCATTATTTTTCTTTAAATGTTCTCTAATTTGTGGCTCTTCAACTTGTCCTTTATTCTCAAGAATAAATTTTATAATATCTGGCTTTACTCCACTCTGAGATATATCTCCTTTCTTCCTAGCCATGAGTTATAATAAGTTTAGTAATATTTAAAACACATGTTTTAATATATGTTTTTTGATTTAGGATTACTCAATATGTAATTATTGAAAATTAAGTACATATATGTAATCTATTTTACTAATTACAAAGAATTTTCTTATACAAAAACTGACATATATATTTTAGAGGTAACTAAAATGATCCTTTCTTTCGGTGAACGTAAAATTCAAAAAACCGGATATAGTTTTCTCTGCCCTTTACCTGCAACATGGGCGAAGAATGCTAAACTCGATCAGAGTAGCAGAGTGAACATAGAAATGCTTGAAGACAATAGCTTAAGGATAACCCCGGTCCTTACCACCCGCCAAGATGAGAAAGGAACCGGAGCGCCGATCATAGCTTAAATGGAGTGCTCGGCCATGGAAAATAATACTCAAAACCTTTTATCATTTTCGGATTGGGCAAAACGGGTAAGTACTGAGCATCCCGACATCTTAAAACAGATGATTAAAAGCACTGATGTTCTTGACCGAGTAATCGCAAAACGAATTATGCAAATTGCACAGAGCTGTGAGAATGTTTAATCCTGAAGGAAGGCTGGAAGGATGATCTCTGATAATGCAATTCTTGAAGCTGCATTAAATTATACCCAAATGGGCTTAATAGTTCATCCCTTGTTAAGCCCTGATGCCCCGGAAATAAACCCTAAAACTAAGAAGCCACAGAGCCCCGGGAAAGGTGTCTTAATCAAAGCATGGGAAAGTGTGGAGAAGCCATTAACCGAGACAGAAATTAATAAGTATTGGGGACCCGGGAGAAATCCATATTTTGATAAGGCCAATATAGGTTTACAATGTGGTAAAAGATCAGGGATTTTAGTTGTTGATGTGGACGACTGGAATCCTGCTATATGGCAGGAACTTACGGAAGGCATGAACTCAGAGACTTGGCTGATGTCAAGTAGGACAAAGAGCAGAGGACATATATTTTTTAAATACACTGAAGCCCTGAAAGCTCAGAAACATCACGACTTAGGGATCGAGATTTTATCAGATGGTAGTAACGCAGTTCTTCCTCCAAGCAGGCACAAAAGCAGGCAGACTTACGAATTTAACCGAGGGCTCAAGACCCTCGAAGATATCCCGGAAATCTCTGAAGAACTTATAACCCGGCTTAAGGCGTTATTCGCAGCTAACAACAAATTAAAGGTGATTCTACAGAAATGTAAACCATGTCTTCGGGAAAAGTTCAAAGCGCATCAAGAAGCCCCTCACGTCAATGATTGGCATAGCAGCACAGGCAGACAACAAACTTTAGCAGTGATGGCGGACCTTAAAGCAAATGGCGCTAATTTTGAAGTTCTTGATCTCGCATGCAAATATATTTTTAGAGAGCAGTATAGCAGGGAGATAAGCGAGCATGAGTTAGGACCTGAAGGAAATAAAATTAAGAAGCCCTGGAAATGTAATACAATCCAAAGGGAATTGGGAAGTATCACACTCGATAAAAATCTTAATTCAAAATGTGATAATTGCGCTTTCAGAGGGCAACATAAGCAAGAAGAGGAAAAGAAAACAGTTTCATCTAACGACTTCTTAGACAATGCAGTAAAAGAGATGACTGCAGCAGAGATTGAGCTGCTAAAAACGAATTTTTCACAGAGGCAGTTAATTTGTAACCTTCCTAAAGATCACTTCATCACGCAATTTGTTGCGTATGCTGACCGTATGTCTGATGGCTATAGGGAGTACAAAATATTAGCGGGTTTCTGGTTGCTATCTTCTATAGTGCAGCGTAAGTCTAAGATAGATTTAGCAACTTCAGTTGATGGTATTCACCTAAATATTTGGACTACTTTTTTAGGTCTATCTTCGATATCAAGAAAGACAACTATAATTGAAATAGCCCGGCATTTTTTAGCCTATGCGATTGGAAAGCCTGTCACAGATACAGATTATTCTCTTGAAGGATATCTGGAAAGCCTATCACAAGAACCTATTAAATTTATGGTTAATGATGAGGTGAGTACAACTTATCAGAAGATGGGCCAGAAATATAATGCAGGATATTTTGAGTTTGAATGCAAAATCTATGACGGAAGCAGTCAAAATAAAAGACTTGCTTCAGGTGGAAAAAGAGAGCAAAAAACCTTTGATATCAAGGACCCTTATGTTACAAAATTAACAGCATCTACATTTGCCAAATTTAAGAGAAGTATTACAATACCAGACTTTGATAGTGGATTTGGCTTTAGATATGTTTATGCGGCTCCAACATATGAATTTAATCAACGGCCGTTGAGGTTGACTACAGACGAGGATATCACAGCAAGAAGCGACCTAGAAAAACGAATCGCGTTACTTGTTAGGTTTTTTAGAGATATGCCTCCCTTCACTATGGATATTGAGCCGGAGGCTATGCAATTCTATATTGATACTGACATTGATGTTAATAAACAACTTGCAAAGGCTTCTAATCAAGAATTTTTAGCTTCTGTTTGGAGTAGGTACGGAATATACATTTTGAAATTTGCCGCACTGATCGAAATTGGAAAGTCTACAGTATCGAGTAAGATTACTTTAGAATCTATGAAAATTGCAGCTGCAATGATCCTTGATTACTTTTTGCCTACTATCTGTGATGTTTACAACCTTCTAACAGTTGATCCAACTAACAATATGATTGATAGGATTATTGAGGCTCTAAAGGCTTCTAACGGTATTTGTGCTCATTCGGATCTACTAAGGAAGACAAAATTAAAATCAAGAGAATTTCACGAGCTTATATTGACAATGCAGGAATCTGGGCAGATTGAAGTCATTTCTGAGAAAAGCCCAGGCAATCATAAAACTCAATTTTTTTATAGGTTAATTGACTGTGATGCTGTCAGGCTGAGCTTAGATAGGGTTCAAGTTCGCCAAATTCCCCAAGTTCCGCAAATTCCCAGAGTATCTAACGAGGAAATACAAGAGAGAATTTGGGAGAATTTGAAAGAATTAAAAGAGTGTACTTCTACACATCTAGATGTGCAAACAAAACAGTATAATAATTCTCAAATTCTCTCAAATTCACCTATTGAAAATAGTGTAAGATACTCTGGGAACTTGAGGAATTTGGATAATTTGGGGAATTTGCCAACAAATAAAAGTGAACTATCTTACTATACCGATAGTTCAAGCAATGCAACCGCGTTCAGTAATCGTGACTCACAAGACCCAAAAAGGCACTTGAAGTCTGATCTTTCAGAACTTGAACGGACAAAAGTTGACTTGATCGATTACAAACGCGAATCACAAAAATATGCTGAATGGATTCACAGCTCTCTAATGGACCAATTCATCACGGACTACATGGAAGACCGCCAAATCACCAAAGGCAGGGATTATTTGACTACACTTGCACACTTGTGCAACAATACTAAATGGAAGTATCCTGCAGGAATCTTTGAAGGGTCATTCTAAAACTTCCACAAAAAATTATACAAACTTTTATGAGATGTCAAAAATCGAATTCTCTACAATCGTTGTAAATTGATCTGTATGCAGACTCAACCTATGGATCTCGATGTATGCCATTTGAAAAACGGATTTTTATTGCTGTCCTGAGCACTATATCCAAGTATATTATCTTCAAGTTGTGAATTTTTTAAACGGATTTAGGTATATAATTTTGTTTTCGTAGATTCTGTCAAGTTGATGGATGTTTTCATGGTTTAAATTAAGTGTCAAAAGTCGGCGGCTAAATTTAAAACAGTTAGAGAAAAAATGTTTGTATCATATATCAATATATTTATCCTGTCTAAAGGATACAAACCTAGGTTTTAAGTATAAAATAAGTAATTGTTGAGATATGGCTGAATTTAAACGGCGCTAATATATAAAATCAAAATATATAATATTGTGACAACTAATAAATTCTGTAATAAATTGGGATATATAAAATTTGGTTAAAAAATTAAATTAGGATAAGATATATAAGATAACAAACCATAAGCAAGTTAATTAAGTTCGATATATGTAGTTTGTTAACCCCTAAATTATATTGACTAAGTTACAGAAAAAGATGATTATGTGTTATTTGAATGTGAAAGGGAGAATGTGTGATGGATGGGCATGGAAGTGAGACTGAATTAACGGAGAAAGAAATATTCGAATTAGTAAGAGAGCGTTTTTTAGAGTCCTCTCAATTAGATGATGATATAATAGAAGCTTCAATTAGATTTAATAATGAACTTCATGAAGTATCAGTCAATGAATTGTTTAGGCAGTTTACAATATGAATAATAATGATGAGTCAAACTACGAGATAAAATTATTTACCCAAATTCTAGAAGATATTGGAGCTTCAAAACAAGCTGCATATGTCGAAGATTATTTAAATTATTTAGGAGCAAAATCATATATAATAGAGAAAAAATATGTTGATAAAGACTTTATAATCGATTTTTCAAATTTTTATTCTCGGTCTTTTGACATAGACCTCAAAGTCACAAAAAGAATCCATATTTTTAAAGAAGAGATTTCAATTGATAGATTTAACTCTTTAATCGAGAATTATACGGAAACCGAATTCAATGAGTTTAAGAAATCGTATCTTGGGTTTGTAATAGTAAGACCAATTACAGACTTTAAAGGAAATCCATGTTTAGGACGCACTTTGATAGAAACGTATCCACGTGAACCTTCTGGGGAAAATGTAGAAGAATATCGTTTTTATCTTACTCAAAATTATAATGTCTCGTTATTTGGCTTACCTCTATCAATTGAAACGCTTCCATTCTTACCGCAGGATACGGCAGTTGGTGCATGCGCCACGTCTGCATGCTGGGTATCGTTGCATCCCTTACATGCATTATTTGGAATACAAAAACGTTCTCCATACGAAATAACAGAATTAGCTGTTACTTTCCCTAACTTAGGCAGGAATTTTCCATCAACTGGTTTGTCTGTGCTCCAAATGAAAGGTCAATTCAATTCGCTCGGCATCGAAACTGAGTTTATTACAATTAAAAAAATAAAAGATAGTTGTCCTTTGTACAATAAAAATGATGATGTAATTGCGGATGCCGTAAAAGCCTACAATCACGCAGGTTTGCCTATAATAGCAACCTTAAAAATAGGACCTAAACAAATAGAAAGTAACACTGAATTAGGAGCTAGTAATCAAGTCAAAAATAACAGACAACCAGAGTATCATGCAGTGGTTATAAGTGGGTATCGTTATAATAATAATGGTAAGGTTATAGAGATTTATATACATGATGACCAAGTAGGCCCATTTCACAAAGTAAAACCGGATAATAATTTTTCTAAATGGATAAACAAATGGACTGTAGAAGGACAACACGAATTTGTTGAAGTTGATAAATTAGTGGTTCCAATTTACCCAAAAATGAGATTGAATTTTGGTCTTATATATCCACAGTATATAAAAATAAAACGCGCTATAGAAGAAACAAACGTGTTGTTCCATACAAATGCCGATGTAGGTCTATTTTTAACAAGTCTAAATAGTTATAGAACATATTTATTGAACTATAATTTTTATAATAAACTGGAAATTTTACAAACCCCAATGCCTCGTTTTTTGTGGATAATTAGACAGAGAACAAATTCTCAGTTGTCTAGCGACATACTATTTGACGCAACGGCAGTATATCCAAAAGAAATTTGTCGAATTATGTATGATATCAATCAAAAAGAAATCGTATCACATGTTGAAATTTCACACTGAGTTTATTGAATAATAAAAACTGAAAATTAGCTAGTTTTTACTTTTACACTTGGCATTGTGAACCAGCGTAATCCTTTTATTCTCACATTTTAATTCAATCCCACAAGCTTCCACAGTCGTTTTACCTTCTAGTCCTTCATATTTTATATTTTTAGGGTCCTTCTAAATAAGGGGGTAAACTGAAGGTTTATATTGCTTATTTTAGGTAATAGGCATAGAACCAGAGTTTCCGCAACAAAAGTACATCCTTAAAATTCGATTTTTAATAAAAAAGTCAATATTAAGCTTTAAAATCGATAACTGAGGTAAATTATAGCTTTGTTCTTTTATAAGTTAAAGTTCTTTGCAATTATGACTCCTGAACTCGTTTTCCATTATACTAAGTTCGGTGTTAAAAATAAGATACATTAGAGCCTTAAGGTTAGAATTAAGGATAAATGACCCGTTTAATAAGAAATAAATCATTATTAATCTGTACTTTAATCGGGGAAACACTACCACTATACTCAATATACTAAATAAGGCTAATTAGCCCTTAAAAAATTGGTGATTTTTTGAGGGCCCTATATATTTTAGATTCCTGCTTTATTCGTCCTCTGCACTCAACTTCTTATCCTTCTCTTGTGTGAATCTTATTCACCCTCAAACAAAACCCTATAATCCCTCAAAATCCATTAATTCCTGCTTTTTCTCCTATATTCTCGAATGTGGGAATGAATATTAATAGCGTGGATATTTGTTAACATGACCTTTGATTTTGTCCATGTTTTTCTTAGAGGATGAGTAACTAAACTCGCATACGGATAAACGCTATTATTTAGTTTTACCTTTAATTTGTCCAGGTTTTTTGTCTCGATTCATTCAGCAGGAAAGAATAAAAAATCACATAAGGAAAAGATAGACAGATACCTTATTTTGTTTCACTTCTGTTTCTCGTACAGGGCGTTTTTGTCTCGAGATGTCGCGTTATCCACTTTCAAAATGTGCATGTTATGACGTGAAAAAATTGTTTCGCTTCTTTAGACCGTTGAGTATAAGAAAATCATAATCTGTAAACCTTGCAGGCTCTTCTATAACCTTAATTTTGTTTCTAATTGTTTCGCTATATTTTCGTTATGGTGGAATAAAGAGCTTTTATTATAATGTGAAAATCGTTGCATTATATTGCATAATGAGTTTAGACAGTTTAAGCATACAAACCATAAGCGGCAGACCTGATGTGTTCTTTTATAACTTTAATTCTGTATCGAAATGTTACGTTATCGTTTAATAACTAGCTTTTATAATATTGAGAACATATTAACTTATATGGAATTGATATACCCTGAAATAGATAAATTATTGCAGGATTTAGTAAAATGGCAGGAAGATCAGGATATGGACCTTATCCGGATCCTGATGGAATGGTAGGCAGAACAGGACGCGCTTTTATATCTATTTTTTGAACGGCTTGCAGCTGAAGATACGAAGCTTTTAGATTGCTTATTTAGAGTTCTGGGAGTATTAAAAAGGGATCAATCGAGAGTTTTGCAAGTATCTAAACGGTTAAATTTATACATGGGATTAATATTCAGTGAAAATATGCACTATATGTATATGCACAAAAAAGAGCAAAAATCAAAAGCGGGATACACTAAAAGTGTAATGAAAATAAAACTTCATGCGTCTTCGGTTAAGTGAGGAATCATGATAAATTGATCTATTTCTGTAATATTTCTCAAAAGCATATATTGATGTGAAGTTGGAACAGAGCATCGATTTTAGTTTTGATGTTCGAAACTTGGGACTAATTTTTGCTCTAAAATCGATAACGTACAGACAAGAAAATTCATTAACCGATGACCAATGAATAAAACTTTAATTTAATCATGTTTACCCTCTAATGTGTTTACCCTATCATATGTTTATTCAGGTTATGTTTACTCTTCTGTGCTTCCTGTTATTGAATTAACTTTTCTGGAAGCCTGTAAAACATGAAGTTTTCTGCATTTTCATAAAAAAACTTCAAATTAAATTTACCCTTACATTGTCTTTTTGTAATGCCTTCGAATATCGAATTTTCACTTAAAATGAATCAAAATATGTTACATTTTTGTTAAATCGAAATATCAAATTAAATTAACCCCCACATTGATTTATTGAATAATGTCTATTCTTATCAATTTCATTCAAAAAAATACCTCTAAAACGTTGGGTTTTGTTGGGTTTTATCAAAAATCTTCAAAGAAAAATAAAAATATTTACAGGCATAATTATACCCTATGGAAAATTTTAAATGGACTCCACTTAAGTACAGGGCGGCTTTTCTCCTGGCTACAGAGCTTAAGAAATACTATGAAATAGCTGATATGCTGGGGGTTACGGTTCAAACTCTCTGGAATTGGCGACAAAATAAGGAGTTTTCCAGGGAAGTAAAACGAATTTCAGACGCAGAAACAAGGGCATGGTTAAAGAGCAGAGCTAGATTTTAATCTAAAAACTTAAAAATTCTGAAATTCCGGTTTTAGCTGAATCTTTTAAGGATTAACTACATTTTTTAAACAGCTTCTATTAGTATCGTTTTTGTGTGTGAAATTGTACTAAAAAATTAACCTTTTTAACCTTTTATTCATATAGAATATGGGAATAACTTTATTAACTTATAAAACGTTTTCTAAAGAAAACATGTCAGATAAGAGACAACCCTTTATAAAGAGAAATTATGAAAACCACTAACAGCAAACCCGAAATCTCTATATATTTCTCAAAACGTGAAAGCCTGTTAAGTTCCAATTCTGAAATCATTAAGCAGCTTCAGGAAAGGCTAAAAGCTAAACGCTTTAGACCTCAGGAAGGAGATAGTACAAAACTTGCATATATGAGGGTATATCTCCAGGCTATTCAGGTTCAAAACTCAATCCTGAAAGACACAGAACTTGACGAAATCAAAAACGAAATAGAAGAACTCAAAGAGGCTTTGAAATCTCAATCCAAAAAATAAGGCATGAATTAAAAGAACTTGCCGGTGAGGTACTTAAATATGACGCTGCAGCAGATTAAAAGGGAAATACAGGAGCTCAGGAAAGTCATAATACCACAAAATAGACACAGCGAAAATTTATCACCTACTCCTGAACTCTTGCGCTGTTCTAAAGAGTTTGAGATGGCCAAGGCACGAGCCAGGCAGCGGTTAGTAGACAGTAGGGAATCTGAATCCGAATTACTTGAACATGAACGCATGGGCTTTATCTGTGATGCTGAAGTCATGGATGCAAACCATAATTTCTTAAGGGCTTCATGGAACGCAGAGAACCCTGATAAGCCACAAATAAAAATTAATTATCTTTTCGATTGCCCGGTGGAAGTTGAAAATTATAAAAAAGCATGTAACTATTCAGGTTATAGTTAACGGCGCTCCCTTGAGCGCCGCTATAATACCCTCCAAAACAAGTAATCCGTTCTTTCTAATTGTAGAGATGTAAGCTCTCATTCTGCAGAAAGCTTGCGCTCCTTGTGTTGTTCTGAAAGTTCCTGATATCTTTTGCTGTAGTTTCATCATCCTGATATCTCTTTCTGCCTGATTATTCTCAAACGGAACTTTCAAATCTTTCAGGAATCTCAGGATCTTTTCTTTGTGTTCTATAAACCTATCCAACAGATTCCTTGCTTTTGTCTTTGGATTCTTTCCACGTTTTCCTTGTTTTTCAGGATTTAGAGATTGTGGATTTTCCTCAATCCCTTTCATGATTATAGCATCAAACCTTTCTTCCAATGCTTTAATTTGCTCAAAGTCCAGTTCTTTGACTTGCTCCTTACATTCATCAGTATACTTTTTCATCTCAGTGAGTAATTTATTCATTTCTTTAGCCCACTGCTGTTTATAGTTCTCTTCAATTCCAGTAAGTTCTCTCTGTAAATGAGCATTACAGAGAGCATGATCACAGTCATAAACGTTGTAAGGTTTCCATCCGTCGTGAACTGCTACTCCCTTAAACTCCGGAAGAATTCCCATAGCGTCTATTGCTTCTGCTCCTCTTTTTGAGTGAGGTAAATAACAGGTGTATTTGTCATTAGAAGCTACATGAAGCCAGTGTCTTTTTCCTTCGATTTTCATACCAGTTTCATCAAAATGGACAACATAAGAAGTCATTAATTTCTCTCGAATAATGTTTTCAAAACACTCTAAATTCTGGAAACATTCTTTTTCTGCTCTAATTATCGTAGCAGGACAGATTTTTATTCCCATAATATCCTCAAAAAACTCAGAAATTCTTTCATAGGGGATAAAATGGTGATTTTTACAGTAAATAGCTGAAGCTAAAATATTTGGACCATACTGAACTGGATATTTTACTGATTCAGGAAAAACAGCTTTATTTATTCTTCCACAGTGAGGACAGGTCTTAATCTGGCTTTTGTGTTCTGTAACAATCAGGTTTACAGGAGGAATATCAAAGACCTGTCTTTTCTCATAGGCTTCAACTTCAACATTCTCAAGAGTATGGCCACATTCTTTGCAGCAACTCAAAGAATGTTCTATTACCTACTCAGGATCATCAACCATTTCAAGAGTTGTTCCAGGATGACCATCTTGACCTCCAGGTTTCTTTCCGCTCTTTTTACGGAGACTCTTGGGATTAGGTTTCTCCTTGACAAAAAAATCAGTAGAAGGAGGGCGACTGCTGTTACGACTGTTTTGGTTTAAACGAGATTCTAAGGCTATCAACCTTTCAGTAAGTTCTTTAATTTGAGTTTCAAGACTCACAATGTAAGCAATGACTTCAGGGTTTGAAGCACACAAAGCAAGAATCTCTTCACGTGTAAGCATGATAACGAAACAAAATAGGATTCAATTTATATCCAATTTTTCCTCGAAAAGAGGAAAAATTGTAGCCTTTAAAAGGCTGCCTGAATAGTTACAAAAGCATTTGATAAAATGAATGCGTTATTAAACAAAGATAGAACTCCTGAAGTTATTGATGCAGAATATGAATTACTTCAAGCAATGTACGAAGCAGGGATATAATTCCTTTTTCCCGGGTTCAGATTTAAAAGTTGAAGTCAATATTCAATATTAAAAGTAATTTTAATATTGAATTAATTTTTTAATTCGATGGTTATATAAAAACAATATTAGAAGATTTTTGGGTTTATATAATTTCATAAACCTTAAACATAACTATTTTATATATCTTTATCTTCAAGATCACAACTACTGCATATTTAATTGATTGTTTTGTCGTGGGTATTGGCAATGGAAATAAAACCAGGAGATATCGTAGATTTACGCCACAGGCTTTGGCGTATCGATTTTGTAGATTATGGGAGGACAATTTTTCAAGCGACTAATATAGATGGAGGGAGGCCGAGAAAACAAAAATTCTACTACCCTCTCGAAACCTTGAAAGAGGCACATGTTCCTGAGCCATCTCTTGAAAAGATAGGGGATCCGGCAACAAACAAACTATTAATCCAGTCCTTCCGTTACTCAATTCTCCATGGTTCAGCTCCTCTACTTAGCCTCCAGAGAAGCAGTGTAATTCCAACTCATTATCAGCTCGTGCCTGTTGTAATGGCTCTGAACAAAAGTGAAAGAGTCAGAATGCTAATTGCAGATGACGTGGGTCTGGGGAAAACCATAGAAGCCGGCCTCATTGCTACAGAATTGATGGCGAGAAATTTGGTATCCAGAGTCCTTGTGATATGTCCGAAAAACCTGTGCGAACAATGGCGTGAAGCATTACACTCTTTTTTCCAGATTGATGCAAAGATTATCTCATCGGTTCACAGGAGAGTGCTTGAGAGAAACCTGCCACCGGGAGCAAGCCCCTGGAGACATTATCCTTTCCTTGTTTCTTCAATTGATTACGCCAAGAGAGATCCTACAAAGTACCAGATACTCGAAGTTCCCTGGGATCTTGTTATCGTGGATGAAGCACACCTAGCTTCAAAACCACATCAGATTGCTGAAAAGCAGAGTATATCGATGGAAAGATATAATTTTATTAAGGAACTCACAGCCCAAAAAAAGGTAAAGAATCTTCTTCTTTTGACTGCAACGCCTCACAATGGGTACACTGATACTTATGCAAGCCTTCTCGATATGCTCGACTGTGGAATTGTAAGTGGGCCTGTGAATGAGCCCAGGATAAACAGGGATGTTGCAAAGCAACATGTCTGCCAGCGACGACGAAGAGATGTAGAAGACTGGTTCAAAGAACATTCTGAAGAAGAAAATCCATTTCCTGTACGTGACCAGGCAGAAGTTGCCATAGACCTTGAGCATGAGGAAGAAAGAGAAATTGTTGAAAAGCTTGAAAGGTACGGGAAAAGTATTCTCACCCTTGCAGAAGGAGGCAGCTACAAAGTACAGACGACTGCTCACTGGGTAGTTATGCACCTCCAGAAAAGGGCTCTTTCTTCCCCAGGAGCTTTGAGGATTTCCCTTAAGAATAGACTCGAAAATGTAATTGATAAGATTAACAAAGAAGAGACATCAGATTACATGAGTATCAGTGTAGCTCAGGCAAAAGCAAATGCTCTGGACGAGGAAGTAGTAGATGAACTTACGGATGAAGAAGTCTCCATAAGGATGGACAAGACATCTTTTGGATCTCTTGATGCTTTAAGAGCTGAAGCTGAAGAACTTGAGGAGTTAATAAAGCTTGCCAGCAGGATCACGCCTGCAAAGGATAGCAAATTAAAACGGCTGGCTAATCCTAAGAACGGTATTTTGAAAAATGCACTTTCAGGCGTATATGATACCAAGAAAGCCATCATTTTCACCCGTTATAAGGATACACTGGAGTATTTGGAGAAAGAAATTCCAAAACAGCTCAGGAAGACAATTTCGTCCCTGCAGGTTATAACGGTACACGGAGATCTTACGGATGCCCTCAGGAACGAGCAGCTTGCAAAGTTTCTGCAGCTTGACCAGGGTATCTTGATTGCAACAGACTGCATAAGTGAAGGTATCAACCTACAGCACATGGCAAACCAGGTAATACATTATGAACTTCCCTGGAACCCGAACAGGCTTGAGCAGAGGAATGGACGTGTAGACAGATACGGGCAGAAGGCCAGGAAAGTATACATCCGAACTCTGGTAATGAATGATACACTTGATGCTACGATTCTCAAGGTGCTGGTGAAGAAAGCCTGGCAAATAAGGGAAGATTACGGTTTTGCACCTCCGTTTTTCGGGGACGACAATAACGTTTTCGATATGATCCATAACATTGGGGCAGAAAAGCTTACTGCTGCCCAGAGCTCGCTTTTTGAATTTGAGGGAAGATCAAGGAGAAATGAGGTTGAAGTTCCTGCTCACGAGAAAGTTAATCCTTTTGATAAAGAGGTTCTGGAAAATATCAGATCGGAAAGCTTCTACGGGCAGACAGATGTTGACCTTTCGGAGATTAGAAAGCGCCTGAAAGAAACTGAGGCTTCTATAGGGACACCGGAAGAATTCGAGAGTTTTGTCCTTAATGGTCTGGAGAAATTTGGCTGCAGGATTTCCAAGAATATGGATCTTCACAACACCAGGAAGATAGAGCTTTCAAATCTCCTTCAGGTAGGAGGACATGGAAGCACTATTGAAAAGGTAACCTTTGACCCTAAGGTGGCAATTGAGAATATTGATGTTGAACACCTGAATGTCGGGCATCCAATTATCAGGCGCCTGTTTGAGCTTGTGAAAAACTCCGTATTTGATCCCAGGAAAGAGGAATATGGAAGGACTGCGGTGATAAGCACTTCCGATGTTGAAAAAGTGACTGCAGTTTATTACTTCCTTGTGCGTTTTGCAGTGGGCACGGAGTCTGTCAGCATAATTGAAGAAATCATACCTGTTGCATGTAACCTTATTGAAAGAAAGGCTCTCTCACAGGATGAAATTTATAACCTTATGAGGGCAAAGCCTGCACCAAATCGCAGGCCAAAGGAAGATTATCTCAGACACCTGGAGCTTGCAATGAAACCTGAGATGTATCGAGAATCCTTTGAGAATACAGTTAGCGAGCATGTGGAAAGGATAAGGAAGGAAAGAACAGCGCTTAAAGAGAAGCTGATGCAGGACCAGAAAAACCAGGATTGGCTGGAAGGAATTGATAGGATTGAAAGGGCTTCAAGTGATCTTGTTGCTCTCAGACTGTACGAACCTGTGCCAAAAACAGAGGTGAAGGCATGAATTCCGAAGGTTCGGGATATATCAAGGTTTCAGGCGGGCTGATTACTTCACAGTTTATCTCATCAATGCAAAAAGAAAGGGTAAGTGTTGATTATGCTCATCCTTCCACGTTCAAGATCCCATGGAATCCAGAAGATACGGCACCAGATGAAAAAGAATATGAACTCAGGGTAAAGGATGCCTTTGAGAGCCTAAAGCGCCGCTGGGATATGTATGGGGAGAAGCTTAGGTCCATGGACCCAAAAGATGCTCGCAATTACTGGCAGAGGCCTTTACTTGAAGCTCTGGGCTTTAATATCACATATACTTCGGCCCGGAGGGAGATCAGCGAGAATCTGAAGTTTAGTTTTTCACATCGGGGCTGGAGAAAAGAGCTGGAATTGCCAAATCCGCCTGTGGTTCATATAATTCCTCCATCTCAGGGACTTGACGAGCGCCCAGTGCGTGGAGAACCGAGTGCTCATGACGCTTTGCAGGGGTTTTTGAATACCGAGGATGATAAATGGGCGCTCCTGACCAACGGGCTTTTCTTGCGACTGCTAAGGGATTTCCATCATACTACAGTTAAAGGATATGTGGAATTTGATATCGAGGCCATTTTCCACAACCGTCTGTACTCTGATTTCCAGGCCCTTTACAGATTTGCTCATGCAAGCCGCTTTGCTCCGGTACCTTCAAAGAAGACTTCCAGGAAAGTTGAGGTAAATGAGGAAGGCAAGGAAACTGCAGTCGAAGAAGAGGCTGCTGATATCTACCTTGAGGAATACTTCAAGCACAGCCAGTCTGTAGGGGAGTCAGTAGGTAAGAACCTGCGGGAAAATGTGGTTCGAGCTATCGAGGCTTTTGGAAACGGTTTTCTCAGGAATGAGCTGATGGAGAAGTTAAGGGCTGATGAAAAGGAATGTCATGCTTACTATGAAGAAATCCTGCGGGTGATTTACAGGATTATTTTCCTGCTCTACGCCGAACAACGAGGGCTTTTAGGCGGCCATGGTGGGCCGGGAAACGATCTTTATCTGGAAAATTACAGCATCACAGCGATTCGGGACTTTGCGGTTGAGACCATTGAAGACAACAATTTCCAGCACGACTCCCATACCGACCTCTGGGAAGGGCTGCTTATCACCTTCAAAATGATCAGTGAAGGGGTGGAAACCCTTGGGATCTATCCGTATGATGGCATGCTTTTCGACATGTCAGGGGATAGCTATGTGGGAAAATACGGCTGTAAAAACAGCGAGTTTCTTGAAGCTATTCGCTTCCTGACGCTTACAGAAATTGATGGTGTCAGGCAAACTATTTCTTACTCAGACCTCTCAGTAGAAGAGTTCGGCTCTATCTACGAAAGTCTACTTGACTACGCTCCCAGAGTCACCTTAACTCTTGAAGAAATAGAGGGCAGACAGTATGCCCCTAATCGCTTTATCCTTGACCCGAGAGGCTCGGACAGAAAGTCTACAGGCTCCTATTACACAAATCCAGGTCTTGTCCAGGAGCTCATCAAAAGTGCCCTTATCCCGGTTCTTGAAGCACGTTTACAAAATGCCGCTGACACTCGCCAGGCAAAAGAAAAAGCCCTCCTCTCAATCAAAGTATGCGACCCGGCCTGCGGAAGTGGAGCTTTCCTTATTGCGGCCTGCAATAAGCTCGGAAGAGAACTTGCAAAGATAAGGTCAGGCGAAGAGCTCCCAGCTTTTGAAGTGGAACAGGAGGCAAGACGTGATGTCCTTCTCCACTGCATCTATGGTGTAGATATAAACCCCATGGCAGTCGAACTTGCCAGAGTCTCTCTCTGGATCAATGCAGCCGTTCGGAACAAGCCGTTAAACTTCCTTGACCATCACATCAAATGTGGAAACTCTCTTGTGGGTGCAACCCCGGAGCTTATGAAAAATGGTATTCCTGATGGAGCTTTTACTCCGGTTGAAGGGGACGACAAGAAAGTAGCAAGCCACTTTAAGAAAATAAACAAGGAATTCCTCAAAGGGATCAAGGAACAGTACAGAAGCTCCAGTATTTCCGAGTGGGTAATAAGAGAAGGTTCTGCAAAGGTCTGCTCCGCAGAATTTGCAAAACTTGGAGATGAGACAGAATTAACCCCGGAGCAAGTAAAGGAGAAAAAAGAACACTATAAATCCCTGCTCACTAATAAGAAATACAACAGGATAAAGTTCCTTGCCGATATGTGGACAAGTGCCTTTTTCTGGGAACTGACCGACACTAAAGAAGAAGTCTCCACAAATAAAACATACCTGACTCTTGCAACTGACGAGGACCTGAACCCAAGCAGAGAATTTACAGACAAAGTCACAAGCCTTGCTCAGGAGTACAAATTCTTTCACTGGCACCTCGAATTCCCCGATGTATTTAGCGGAGAAAATCCTGGATTTGACTGTGTACTCGGAAATCCTCCATGGGAAGTCATCAGTTTGATCGAGAAGGAGTTTTTTGCTGAAAAAGATCCAAGAATTGCAAATGCTCGTAATGCATCTGAAAGAAAAAATATGATAAAATCCTTGCGTGACCATGACCCCTCATTAGATAGAGCTTTCAAGAATGCAAAAAGAAAAATTGAATCTGAAAGCTCATTTGTAAGAGAATCTGGAAGATTTCCTTTAACAGGAAGAGGGAAAATAAACACATATTCAATTTTTACTGAGAATAACCGAAAACTAATCAATGATGAGGGTTATTCTGGAATTATCGTTCCTACAGGAATTGCAACAGATAAAACAACATCTGAGTTTTTTGGTGACTTAGTTAGTAAGAATAACCTTCGAAGTTTGTATGACTTTGAAAACAAAGAAAATATTTTTCCAATTCATAACAGCTTTAAGTTTTGTTTGTTGACCGTATCAGGCAAAAACGCTTCAAATTCTGCATTTGAATTCTCATTCTTTCTTCATAATTTTGAAGAACTAAACAATAAAGACAAGAAATTTTCTCTTGATAATGAAGATATCAAATTAATAAATCCAAATACTCTTAATTGTCCAATATTGAGAAGTAAAAGAGACGCTGGAATAATAATAGATGTGTATAAAAAAGTGCCTATTCTTATTAACAGATGTAAAAACAATGAAACAAATTATTGGAATCTTCGCTTTTATATAATGTTTAATATGGCAAGCGATTCAAGTTTATTCAGAGAAAGAGAAGAACTTGAAGAATTGGGGTTCAAATTAAACGGTAACAAATTTAGTGAAGGCAGCGTAAAGTACCTACCATTATATGAATCAAAAATGTTTTGGAAGTATGATCATCGTTACGGAACCTTTTCTGGAATAAATTCAAGAGGTAATGTGCAATTACCGACTCCAACAATTGAAGAACATAGTGATTTAAGCTATATAGTTCAGCCTTGGTATTGGGTATCTGAATCTGAAGTTAAAAAAAGCTTGCCATCAAAAAAATGTTGGTTTATTGCATTCCGTGATATTGCAAGATCAACTGATGAGCGTACTGGAATATTCTCAGTAGTTCCTTATTCAGCATTTGGTGACAATGCACCTCTCATGTTATTTGAAGGGGTTAAAACAATTTTGATCTGCTGCTTATATGCAAATCTTAATTCTATACCTTTTGACTTTATAGCAAGACAAAAAGTTGGAGGGACCCATATGAACTTTTATATACTGGAGCAGTTACCAGCATTTAGTCCTGCATCTTATAATTCAGAAGTTATGAATATCATAATTCCAAAAGTAGTAGAACTAACCTACAACGCCTGGGACCTCAAACCTTTTGCTGAAGATGTCCTCGAAGAAATCGGCCCTGAAAAATGGAACAAATGGTTCCCGGAAAACCCGCTTGTGGACGGAGTTCCGCAGCCTTTCAAATGGGATGAAGAACGGCGGTTGCAGTTGAGATGTGAGCTAGATGCGATTTATGCGCATCTATATGGAATCTCGAAGGATGACCTGGATTATATTCTCGGGACATTTCCGATAGTGAAGAGGAAGGATGAGGCGAAGTATGGGAATTACAGGACGAGGGATTTGATTATGGAGTATTATGAGAATTATAAGGAGATTGTAAAAGAATAAAAATTTATTATTGCTCTTTTTGATCTTTATCTGGGTTAAAGTTCTCTAAAAATAACTCAAATTCCTCCATTTTTTGAGGACCATTTTTTTTCAATCTGATTGGAATAGGATCTAAATTGTCTAGTGCATTGGATAGTAAGTCCCAAAGACCATTTTTCCCTTCGTCGTAAGAGAGTCGATCTTTCAGACAATTCTTCATTACAATACTATAGTCGTTTTGTTTTTTTTCTTGGGAGATCGCAAAATCGAAGTATAATTTTAAATAACTGCACGTAAGATCTAATTTAAATTTATGCCTTAGATTCGTACTGTTGGAAATTTTACTTAAAGACTGCGTCATCGAAATTACTGAGCTTTTTATTATATTTTCGTTTTGATGGAATTCAGAATTATTGTCCAATTCAATACTATAATTATTTCTTTCGATGTATTTAATCCAACTTTCATACGTAGAAAAAATTGAGTATAAATAATATTCATACATACTTTTAAATTCTTCATTTTCTTCGTCACAATATTCAATATTTTCAACAATCTCTTTTACAAAATGATTTAAATAAAATAGCCACATGTGCCATTCAAAGTTTTGCTCTAGAGCTTTATTAACCATTTGATCGAAGAAAACGATACCATTATATATTGGAGATTCCCATTTTTTTTGTTCATAAGTGTCTGTAATAAGGTTCTCATAATCTAGGTCTTTTCTTCTTTGATTTCTAATGTACTCTATTACCTGTTCGCCAATCGGCGCCCAAGCTAAAAGATCAGAACATTTTTTAACGTCAGAAAATAAGAAGTTTAGTAAGTGTTTTCGCCTGCAAAATTTTCATTTAATTCTCTGTAAAATAAACTGTTTTTATTTTGTACCAAGTACTCTCCGTACAGTGACCAAACATATGTTTTATCGTTAATGAATTCAGAATCAAGAAGCTTTAATGCTAGTAATGGATTCTTATTTAACATTTCGGAAATAAATTCTTTATTTCTTAAAATCGTGTTTAAAAAATCACTTAATAACTTATTCGTATCATTGTTTTTTTCATTCTTAATGGCAGTGTTCCAAATTTGGGCTCTGTAGAAATCCTCTAAGTTCTGATTTTACCCAAAAATTTATAAAAATAAAATTGT
>ENA-UOOK01002628-UOOK01002628.1-fermentation-metagenome-genome-assembly--contig:-NODE-2628-length-21671-cov-31.381107_pt1 | contig 21671 bp, 26 predicted proteins | sample MGYA00245777_ERZ724023 | MGnify/ENA primary metagenome ERZ724023 (study PRJEB28704, sample SAMN03018312) | fermentation metagenome | biome: anthropogenic terrestrial biome; feature: soil...
AGATGGCGCCATCAACGGCTGCCTGTATTTCTTCGATAGGAGTTTTACAGCGTCCATCGACAAAAAGAGCAACATCAAAAGTCTCACCGGGATGGTCTAACAAATAGTTAGTAATAGATCTGGAAGACTTTCCGAAAATATCACTGAAGACATCGTCAAGCTTAAGATTGGAAACGGTCAAACAGTTGTGTGTGCGATTCTTTTCGCCGGTCAACATATTTGTTAGCTTGGAGCGGTAACGAATCAGGTCGCGCAGATGACGGATTTGAGGAGAAGGAATAAAGCTGGGTTTGATCATGTCACACATGAACAAATCACATATCCATTTAGCATCCTTGCGGTCAGTTTTGTTTCCCCTTTGAGGCTTGGTGTATTTAGGGTGAGCCAGAGTAACAAGATAGTTTTTTTCAAGTACGTTGAACACAGGAATCCAATACTTGCCGGCAGATTCCATACAAACTTCAATACAGGAGTATTTGGCAAGCCAGTCAGACAGCTCCTTAAGGCCTTTTGAAAAGGACGAGAAGCGAGCTTGCTTATACTCGGTACGGCCGTTTGTGTCGGTAATGCCGATGCAGGCAAAGATCCAGGTTTTGTGGACATCAAGGCCACAGCAGTTTTTACGAAAGATTTTGAACATAAAGTTCCTCCTGCGAAAAAATTTGCAGGGCTGGCAGGGACTGGCCGTCCGGCGAAATCGAGTCAACTTCGGAAGAGATAAGTTTACGGGCTACTGTTTTGCGCCATTCATTGATGCCTTAACGGACGACCGACACCATATAAAAATGCGGGGTTGCCGCTATACAGCTCCGCCACTCACCTCCTCGGGTTCTGTAGTATGCCAGCTACCTACAGGAAAGAGTATAACAGAAAAACAGAAAATAAAAAGCGATAGGGCATAAAGTTATGAAAATGTTTCATAACCCCATTGGTGCCTTTCGCAGAAAGGTGGATTTATAAAAATGAAAACAAAAAAAACACTGTCATTGGTTTCATGTCTGCTGGTAATTGTCATGGTTTTGGCCGCCTGCGGCAATAATCAGGAGAAACCGTCAGATGAGCAGCCTGAACAATCATCAGAAACACCGTCGGGAGATCAGGCGGATGCTCCTGCTCAGGTATTAAAATACGGAGTTGATGCAGAGCCTGTGGGATTAGATCCTCACACAGTATCCTCAAGCTCATCAATCAGAATATTCAGGCAAATTTACAACAGCCTGATAGATGTGGATAAAGATATGAATTTTGTACCCTCACTTGCGGAATCATGGGAACAGCCTGATAACTTAACCTATATATTTAAATTGAAAGAAGGCGTTAAGTTCCATAATGGAAGGGAAATGACGGCAGAAGATGTTAAATACAGCTTCGAAAGGGTTCTAAATCCGGAAACTGCAGCTATAGGAAAATCCTACTATGACAGTATAGATACTATAGATGTTTTGGATGAATATACTGTGAAATTTACATTAAAGGAACCTTTCGCACCATTCATGACAAATCTGACAAGTCTTTACGGAGCAATAGTTCCCAAGGAGGTTGTTGAAAAAAGTGGCAATCTTATGCAGACAGCATGCGGAACAGGTCCGTTTATGCTGAAAGAATGGATACCTGACAACAAAGTAATATTGGTCAAGAATCCTGATTATTTTGTTAAAGGGGAGCCAAAATTAGATGCTGTAGAATATTATATAATGGTTGATGAATCAGCAAGAGTTGCAGCACTTCGTACTGGTAATGTAGATATTATAAAACTTCCTGCATCAAGCATACCTTTAATTGAAGGTAATGCTGATATTAATATATTGGAATATCAGTCAAATGACTACAGTTATGTGGGATTTAACTTAGATTTGGACAAGTATAAAGATGTAAGGGTAAGACAAGCTATAAGTCTTGCAATCAACAGACAGGAAATAATCGACTTGGTGTATGAAGGAAATGCAAAAGTTACCGGATTTGTACCTGAAGCAATGGGTAGATGGTCAATAGATTATAAAAATGAAGAATTATATCAGCAAAATATTGAAAAAGCTAAACAGTTAATGGCGGAAGCAGGTTATGCCGATGGCTTTGAGACTACAATAGCTGTGGGTTTGCTGGATGATATCAATGCAACAGGTGAAATATTACAAAAACAGCTGGAGCAAATTGGGATTAAGGCAACTATACAAAACCTTGAATCGGGTCAATATGTGGATGCTTGGAAAAACAGAAATCTTGAAATGATGGTAGGTAGAAACGGAGCAGGAACTGACCCGGACAGAGCGGTGGCCTTTTTCTTCTCATCAGCTGGATCTGCAAATGTGTGGGGCTACTCGAATCCTGAGGTTGATGAATTGTGCAATCAGGGTAAGGTAATTGTGGATGAAACGGAAAGAGAAACCATATACAAGGAAGCTCAGAAGCTTATAGTTAACGATGTTCCAAATCTGTTTATAGCATCTCCAATGGAGTACTATTTTACAAGGACAAATGTTGAGGGCTTTTCTCCTACAACATTTGATGCTGAAAACTTTAGAAATGTAGTAATAAAATAATATTCGTTAGGGACGTGAGGCTGAAAGGATTGTCTGTTTCGGTCTCATTCTCCTTTTTATTTAAGGAAGTGGTAATATGTGGTCATACATAATCAAAAGGTTGCTGGGGCTAATTCCTGTTCTAATAGGTATAAGCCTGTGTATTTTCCTTGTTTTGCAGTTAATTCCCGGTGATGTTATATCGGGTCTTTTAGGTATAGAAGAAAATCCTGAGCTAAGGGCTCAGCTTGAAAAGAAATTCGGTTTAGATCAACCTCTTTATAAGCAGTACTGGGATTGGATTTCAAAAGCAGTCAGAGGAAATTTCGGGAGATCATTCAGAACTGACAATGAAATATTTCCGGAGATAATTGCACGATTTAAGATAACTGCTCAGCTGACTGTTATGGCTGCGGTAATATCCTGTCTCATAGGAATACCCCTGGGAATTTTGTCAGCAATAAAAAGAAATACGTGGGTTGACGGTATTGTAAGAATAATTGCTTTGCTGGGTGTGTCAGTGCCAAATTTTGCATCAGCTACTTTGCTTGTGTTGTTTTTATCTTTGGTATTGAACTATTATCCGCCGGTTGGGTATGTGGGGTTTTTTAATAATGCATCGGTAAATATGAAAATTATGATTCTTCCAGCCATTATACTTGGTACAAGTATGTCAGGTTCAGTCATGAGAATGACACGCTCCTCTGTGCTTGAGGTGCTGAGGCAGGACTTTATCAAGACTGTAAGAGCTAAAGGAGCTTCGGAGAAAATTGTTATATTCAAGCATGCCTTAAAAAATGGTCTGATTCCGATTATAACTTTAATAGGCATGCAAATCGGATCTCTGTTAGGTGGAGCTGTGGTGGCAGAGCAGATATTTTCAATACCTGGCTTAGGTCTTATGACTCTTACAGCCATTAATCAAAGAGATTATCCTGTTGTACAGGGGTGTGTTCTATTTATTGCATTTGTATATGTACTGGTGAATTTAATAGTTGATATACTATATACATATGTAGATCCCCGTATATCCTATAAGTAGGCGGTGACAAATGAAATCAATTAAAAGAATTTTAAAAGAGTTGTTTAAGGATCCCATGGGAAGAATTGGCCTCATAGGTGTGGTTCTGATTATTATGCTCAGTGTTCTTGCACCTGTTATATCTACTCATGATATAACTGAAATGTATACTCAGGACAAGCTCCGTGAACCATGCGGCGAGTATCTGTTCGGAACTGATAATTACGGAAGAGATGTGTTTAGCCGTATAATTTACGGAGCAAGGGTTTCACTTGAGGTTGGAATAATATCTGTAGGTATTGCAGCAATATTCGGACTTATATTTGGAGTGATATCAGGATATTTTGAAGGATGGGTTGACAATTTAATAATGCGTTTTATGGATATATTGTTTGCTTTTCCATCAATACTTCTTGCATTGTTTATCGTATCAGCATTAGGACCAAGCATTGCTAATACAATGATTGCCATAGGAATTGTAAATACGCCGGTCTTTACCAGAACTGTTAGAGCGTCTGTTATTTCGGTGAAATCAACGGAGTACATAACAAGTGCAAGAAGTATAGGTTTGAAACCCGCTTCAATTATATTAAAACATATAATTCCTAATATACTGTCTCCATTTACGGTACAAATTACACTGGCTCTGTCGGGAGCCATATTAACAGAAGCTTCTATGAGTTTTTTGGGATTAGGAATTCAACCACCGGATCCATCTTGGGGTTCAATGTTAAATGAGAGCAGAAAATACATGGAAATAGCTCCGTGGCTTGCGGTATTTCCTGCAGTATTTATAATCTGCACAATATTATCCTTTAACATATTGGGGGACAGCTTAAGAGATGTGCTTGATCCTAAATTAAAGTTGTAGGAGAAAACTATGGAAAATATATTGGAAGTAAAAAATTTAGGTATAGATTTGGTTACCAGGGACAGCATCAGAAGGCTAATAGATGACGTAAGCTTTGAAGTAGGCATAAAACAAAGCTATGGAATAGTAGGAGAATCAGGCTGTGGAAAAAGCATTACAGCCATGTCCATTATGCAGCTTTTGTCATATCCGCTTAAAACCGGCAAAGGAGAAATATTTTTTGATTCAGATGCAGGCAAGGTGGATTTATTATCTATGAAAAAAGAAATAAGAAAAATAAGAGGTAAGGAAATTTCAATGATATTTCAAGAACCAATGACTGCATTGGATCCCATATTTACTATAGAGGATCAAATAATTGAAACATTGGAGTTCCATACAAATCTGAACAAAAAAGATATGCGTGATTTGGCTTTGGAAATGCTTAATAAGGTGGGGATACCAAGAGCAGAGCAATTATTGGGAGAGTATCCACATCAGTTATCCGGAGGAATGCTTCAGCGAATTATGATTGCCATAGCACTTATATGCAGACCGAAGCTTTTAATAGCTGATGAGCCTACAACAGCATTGGATGTTACAATTCAGGCTCAAATTTTGGATTTGATGAATGAATTAAAAGAATCTTTTGATACATCAATAATCATGATTACTCATGATTTAGGAGTTATTGCGGAAACATGCGAAAAGGTTGCTGTATTTTATGCCGGTCAAATAGTAGAAGAAACAGATGTTGTAAGGATGTTCCATGGTGCTGCTCATCCGTACACCTCTGGGTTATTAAGAGCTGTTACATCTCTTGGGGATAAAAGCAAATCATTGTATACGATACCTGGTATGGTACCTGTAGGCGGTTATATACCAAAAGGCTGTCGGTTTGAGGACAGGTGCGACAGGGCTAAGAAAATATGCAAAAATAACCCTCCTGAGCTTTTAGAAATAGAAGAAGGACATAAATGCAGGTGCTGGCTTTACAATGAAAGTGGTGATGAAAAATGAGCAGGGTACTATTAGAAGTGGAAAATTTAAAAACATATTTTCCTGTGAAAGAAGGAGTATTTAAAAAAACCACGGGTTATGTCCATGCGGTTGATGATGTAAGCTTTAAAGTTAATGAACAGGAGACCTTTGCTCTTGTAGGAGAATCCGGCTGCGGGAAATCAACTACCGGAATGAGTATATTGAGGCTTATAGAGCCTACTGCAGGCAGTGTACTATTTGAAGGGCAGGATGTTCTGAAACTTTCAGCCGAAGAACTGAGAAAAAAAAGAAGAGATATGCAACTTATATTCCAAAATCCATATAGCTCATTAAATCCGCGTATGACAGTTAAAAGACTTATGGAAGAACCCTTAAAGACGCATTTTAAGATGTCGCAGAAGGAATTGGATGAACAGGTTTTCCAGACAGCGGATAAGGTTGGGATTTCCAAGGATCAGCTTGAAAGATACCCTCACCAGTTCAGCGGAGGTCAAAGGCAGAGAATAAGCATTGCAAGAGCCATAATAAGCAGACCAAGATTTGTTGTTGCAGATGAACCCGTTTCAGCGCTGGATGTTTCAATACAGTCTCAGATATTAAATTTGCTGATACAACTTCAGATGGATTTGAAATTGACATATATATTCATATCACATGATTTAAATGTTGTAAGACATTTGAGCAATTCCGTTGCGGTTATGTACCTTGGCAGAATTGTAGAAACAGGTTTATCCGAAGAAATATTTAAAAATCCAATGCATCCCTATACGCAGGCGCTGCTGTCAGCAGTACCTTCAAAAGATCCGCTAAATAAAAAAAAGCGGATAATATTGCAGGGAGATGTTCCCAGTCCTGTTAATCCTCCTGAAGGCTGTCCGGTATTCGCAAGATGTAACAGAGCAATGGATGTTTGTAAACAGCAGAGACCTGTGTTAAAAGCCATGAGCGGAACTCATAGAACAGCATGCCATTTATATTAAGATATTCGTCCTGACTATGGAGTTAATTAAGCTGACGATTATTAGTCTACATAATGAGGTGAAAGAAAATTAATACATTAAATTTACTGACAGAGCAGAGAAATATAAATACAATGGATATAGATAGCATTTCGACGGTTGAAATGCTTACAATGATAAATAATGAAGATAAGAAGGTAGCATTGGCTGTGGAAAAAGAAATACCTATTATTGCCAAAGCTGTTGATATTATAATAGAAAAAATATATATGGGAGGGAGACTAATTTATATTGGTGCCGGAACAAGCGGGAGAATAGGAATATTAGATGCATCAGAATGTCCTCCTACCTATGGCACAAACCCGGAACTTGTTCAAGCTTTAATAGCCGGGGGAGAAAAAGCAATAATTAAAGCAATTGAAGGCTCAGAAGATGATACGGAGCTTGGAATAACTGATTTGAAAAAAATTAATTTTAGTCAAAAGGATGTACTTGTGGGAATAGCTGCAAGTGGAAGGACACCCTATGTGTTAAGTTCTGTTAAATATGCCCGCAGCATTGGTGCAATAACACTTGGAATCAGCAACAATCCTGATTCGGAGTTAAATGAGATTGCAGATATTCCAATATGTCCTGTAACGGGTCCGGAAGCAGTAACCGGCTCTACACGTATGAAAGCCGGAACCTCCCAAAAAATGGTACTTAATATGATATCAACAGGGGTAATGATAAAATACGGAAAAGTGTATCAAAATCTAATGGTTGATTTAAAAGCTTCAAATGATAAACTTATAGAAAGGTGTAAAGGAATAGTGGTTGAGGCCACTGGAATTTCGCAAAAAGAAGCAGAAAATGTACTGAAAAAAACAAATTATAATTGCAAACTTGCAATTTTTATGATAATTTCTGAATTAGGAATTGAAGATGCAAAAAAAATATTAGACGAAAATAAAGGGTATATTAGAAAAGCGCTTAAGGCTGTAAAGTAGATATGGAGGGATAAGATGTCAATAAAATCGGGTGGTCTGGCAATGATAAAAAATGTTATGAATGATTTACCTATGTCAGAAAAGAAAACAGCTGCATTCATATTAAATAATCCTGGTCAGGTGGTTACGATGACAGCTTTAGAGTTGGGTGAAGCAAGTGATACCAGCAGTTCTGCAGTTATACGATTATGCAGGTCCTTGGGGCTCAGTGGTTATCAGGAATTGAAAATGCGAATTTTGGGAGATTTAAATTCATCTTATGATGTGTCATATATGGATATAAAAAGGAATGATACTGTTAAGTCAATTAGCCAAAGCCTCAGAAATAATGCAATCAAGTCATTAGATGAGACACTTCTGTTTCTGAATGAGGAAACAATTGAAAACTGCGTTAAGTTAATTGATAATGCAGAAACTATTTTAGTTTATGGCATGGGAGCATCCTTTATAGCAGCAAAGGATGCTCAGCAAAAATTTATACGTATCAATAAGCCATGCTATGCAATTGAAGATACACATATAAATGCGACTATGATAGCAAATCTGAAGTCCAATGATGTGGTAATAGGAATTTCATCATCGGGTGAGACAAATGAGACTATAAAACTTATAGGGTTGGCAAATTCAAGAAGTATAAATACAATAGGCATAACAAGGTACGGTAAGACATCTTTGGGCAAAATTTCAAAATATAATCTTTACACACCATCCAGTATAGAGACACCCTTTAGAAGTGCTGCAACAGCTTCGCGTATGTCTCAGCTATACATAATTGATGTATTGTTTATGTGTTATGCTACATCTAAATATGACAGTACCATCAGCTATCTTCAAAATACGGTAGATACAATAAATGAATTTAAAGAAATGTCATAATTGTATTTTGCTCTTTGCTAAGGAGATTATTAATTGTATAATAGCACATGTATACCATTTATATTATTGAAAGGAATTGAAATTAGCAATGAATGTAATAATTAAAAATAACTACCGGGAAGTGAGCGAACTTGCAGCTCAATATTTATTAAATACCATTAAATCTAAAAATAATTCGGTTATAGGCTTACCAACAGGTCAAACGCCCTTAGGCATGTATGGTATAGCAGTTGATGAATTTAATAAAGGAAGCATATCTTTCAAGGATGCTACAACATTTAATTTAGATGAATACATAGGATTAGAAAAAACAAATAAAAACAGTTATTATTATTTTATGAATGAACATCTGTTTTCACGAACAGACATTAATCAGAAAAATATAAATATTCCTGACAGCATGGCAAGTGACATAAATCAGGAATGCATAAGATATGAAAAGAAATTAAAAGAAGCCGGTTACATGGACATATTGTTTTTGGGGATAGGGGAGAATGGTCATATAGGCTTTAATGAACCGTCAGATTACTTTGAACCATATACGCACCTGGTGAAACTTAAAGAAAGCACCATAGCTGCGAACTCAAGATTTTTTGAAGGAGTGGAGGATGTTCCCAAAAATGCTATAACCATGGGGATAAAGACTATATTTTCAGCTAAAAAGATTGTGCTCATTGCTTCGGGTGTATCAAAATCGGAGGTAATAGCAAAGACAGTAAACGGTAAAATTACTTCTCATATACCTGCATCAATATTACAGCTTCACAATAATACAACTATAATAATAGATAAGGACGCGGCAAAAAACTGTGCATTTAATATTTCCCCATTAATCAATTCTTGACCACCTTGTCCGGCGGAGAACTTCAAAGGGTTAAACTTGCTAGCCAAATTGATAAAAAGGGATCTGTTTTTGTAATTGACGAACCCACAGACTGACTTCATCCTGATGATGTAAACAATATGTTTCTTATAGAACACAGTATTGAGGTTATGAAGGATGCTGATTATATAATAGAAATCGGACCGGAGGGGGGGCGAAATATCCGGTTTATTTAAGGATGCAAGGATATAGATAAAAATAATGTATTTCTACTTGCGTTATAAAACATGTGAAGCTTCCAGATGTTATCGGATATATAATTACAGGTGTTTTAACTGATCCCTGTGCTTTGAATTTTATTCCCCGAGAAATGAGAGCTTTTAATTCGATACGTTATCCTTAAAAATTTGTTTGACTTATAAAACAGGTATGTACTATAATGAAAATTGAAACAGAAAATCTTTGAAATTTTATATCCGTTCTTGATCCTTATTTGGAAGGATTTTTTTATTGCTTATAGATAATGGATGTTAAAAATAATGTAGGGAGGACATAAATGGTAAGTTCTATGAAGGAAAACTATCTGTTTTCAAGTAAAGATTTAATAAGGCTGCTGATACCTCTTATGATAGAGCAGTTTTTAGCTGTTGCCGTAGGTATGGCGGATTCGATAATGGTGGCAAGTGTGGGAGAAAGTGCGGTTTCTGCCGTTTCCCTTGCAGATTCAATAATGATTCTGCTTATAAACATTTTTGCTGCATTGGCAACCGGAGGAGCTGTGGTTGCAGGTCAGTACATAGGTCAAAGGCAGAATGGAAAGGCATGTGAGTCGGGAGAACAGCTCATAGCATTTGTAACTTTCATTTCAGTAGTTGTAATGGTAATTATGTATTTTGGCAGAAATTTTATACTTAAAACGGTATTTGGAAGTATTGAGCCGGATGTTGAGGCATATGCTAAAACCTATATTATGATTGTTTTTGCCAGCATACCTTTTATAGCTGTGTACAACAGCGGTGCGGCTTTGTTCAGAGCCATGGGCAACTCGAAAATAACCATGATAACTTCTCTTATAATGAATGCAATAAACGTGGTCGGAAACGCACTGCTTGTTTATGTTGCGAAACTTGGTGTGGCAGGTGTAGCAATTCCTACACTAATATCGAGAGCTGTTGCAGCTATTATAATTATTGTATTGTTAAGGAACAAAGAACTTATAATTCATATTAGGAAAAAGCATAAGTATAAATATGATAAGAACATGGTCAATAACATATTAAAAATAGGCATTCCAAGCGGCATTGAAAATAGTATGTTCCAGCTTGGGAAAATAATGCTTCTGAGTGTTATTTCGGGTTTTGGCACAGCATCAATTACGGCAAATGCAGTTGGAAATACAGTATCTGCTTTTGGAATACTTCCCGGTACGGCAATAGGATTGGGACTGGTTACTGTTGTAAGCCAGTGTGTCGGAGCAGGGGATTATGAACAGGTTAGATTTTATACGAAGAGGCTTATCAAGTATGCCTATATTTCCATGATAATAATAAATGGACTAATTGTTTTGGGAATACCACTGATTTTGAGAATCTATAAATTATCTGCAGGAACAGCAGCTATGGCAAGTCAGGTGTTTATTTTCCACGGAGTTTTTGCCTGCATTATCTGGCCGATAGCATTCACTCTTCCAAATACGCTCAGAGCTTCAAATGATGTTCGGTATACCATGACTGTTGGTGTAATCTCAATGTGGACGGTAAGGATTGGTATGGGAATAATTATTTCAAAATATATGAACGCCGGCATGTTTGGAGTATGGGTAGCAATGATTATTGACTGGTTTGTAAGAGCCTTTTTCTTTACATTCAGATATAAAGGGAGTAAGTGGGAACTTGGATCTTTGTCAGGAGATTAAATTATTACGCAAAAACCTTCACTTTAGATAAATTTTAACATATATTAAATTTAGCATACTTTAAAGGAAGGTAATTATGGAAAAGCGTGGAGCAGAGTTTTCAGATTTAATTAAAAAATTAGGTGATGACGGCAATGCAGATTGTGATGCTAATCCGGAAAATAACAATAACTGCAGAACGATAGCTTCGTACATTATTTCTTTGCCGCCAAAGCAATATACGCTTTTGTCATCAATGATTGGCATTTTGATGATTGATAACCTTAATCCAAAAGAGCAGATTTCCCTCGGGAAGTTTTTAATTAATATAGGACAGACAATATTATCATCAGCAGCTCAGGAAGAATTGAGTATTAAAAGAAAGAAATATTAACGGTTGATTTACTTAAAATTCAGATATATACTATATATGCCTGCAACCGGAAATAAAATGACAGGTTCAGGTATACTTTACTAAAAGTCGGAGGATATTATGAAAGCATATGATTTAATACATAAAAAGGAAATAGAAGTAACCTATGATAGTCTTGTAGAGCTTATGAGAAATAACAGGCAGGTAGATTTAATACTTAATGACAAAAAAACTGATGATGACGGATATTTAACATGGGATGCAGAGCATTGGACATCAGTTAATGAAAATAGATTTATGAGATGTTATTCGTTAGGTGAAAGACAATTAAGAGATTTTACCTCTCACAATATACATGATTTAAAAAATGACTTTAAACCGGATGAAGCCAAGGAAATTCAAATAAACTAAGAGATGACTATAGAGTTATATATTATCCTGACCGGTTCGGAGCAGACATATCAGAAAAACAATCCCGCCATAACCTACTAACGGATAATAATATTTGACCAGGTTCGAAAAGCCAAACTGGCTTGCTAATAAGGCTGCTATTGTCGTTAATGTAACAATCAGAACACTATTTAATGAAAATCTCTGAATATTTGTTATTCGTGATACAAATCCGTACAGGGAACCTACCGCAGTTGTATAGATTTCAGCAATCAGTACGACAGCATAGGCTAACTGTGCGGGATATGATATTTTACCTGCCACATAAATCATAGGTACTTCAAGATTAATAATTTCTGAAATATTGCCGGACAATGCAAGAAAAATCATTACAGAGCCCAGGCCAAGACCTAACCCACCCAGTATAGCACCGATCTTTACAGCTCTTCTGTCCTTAGCTTCAGCTCCAAGCGGTCCAAGTATGGCAACAGATATTATTATGTTGTACGATACATACAGAATTGATGATAAAAGCCAGTTGCTAATGATTATGCTTCCTCCCGAAGGAACCAATGAAGATGTGAAATCAGGAGGAGAACCTGTAATTGAAAATAAACTGGTTCCGATAACTGCCGCAAGCAGGAAGGGAACTACAAAGCTTATAGAATTAATTACGCCATTTATGCCGGTTAATACGGTAACTGCCGTAATAACAGCCATAAGTATATTACCCATCAGACTCGTCAGACCAAACTGCTGGATAAACAAGGCACCGGTTCCCGCTATCATTGAAGTAAAGGAACCAAAAAGGAAGAAAGTAATTATTGAGTCAATTATTTTTCCTGTCATACCATTATCTGAATACTTAATAATTTCAAGATGGGAATGTGCACCAAGCTTTTTTCCTAAATCCATTATAATATATCCAAATAATATAAACATTATTGTTGAAACCAATATGCCTGCCAGACCCATAATTCCAAATTTTGTGAAAAATTGAAGTATCTCCTGCCCAGTTGCAAAGCCTGCTCCCACTACTGTTCCTATGTAAGTTGCAGCTACCTTCAGTGATGTGATTTTTTTCTTTTTCATTCCGCCACATCCTTTCTACCATACTATATTGTATAGCTTATGTATTTATTTATGACACAACCAAAGCTTAGGGAAACGTTTAAATCAATATAATAAATCTTGAACATATCATAAGAATTATTTATTTGACATACAATTATTATCAAATTTGTCGTTGCATTTTTACAGATGTATTTTTTGAAGACTTTATAACTGCACTGTTTTCAACAGTAGGTGTAAAACATTGATTTATGCCGGTTATATAGGTGAGAATACTTTGGTGTATCTATATAAACTACTAAATTAAAATCCGTCTACAATAGAGTATATGATTCATGTCATTCTTCTTGAACATTTCAATGTATAATGATTATTTATTAAAATTAAATGAATTATAATTTTACATTATGAATTTGCTGAATATAATAGTAACATAAGTAAGCAATGAGGCAAGAGCTTGAAAAATTTAAAAATCAGAATATGCCTAAAGTATGCCTGATACGCTTTGCTAATAGAAAAACAATTGAAAGGAGTGCGTAGTATGCATATTTTACAAAACCAACTTACTTCGTCAAGAAATGAGGCTGATCAAACTGAACAAAATAATGAACGTACTGAAGAAAAAACTAATAAATCAAAGAGGAAACTTTCATTTTTTCGGAATGAATATATAAAGAATTTAGTTTTTATATTTACCGTGTTCTTTAAAATAGGGTTGTTTACCTTTGGCGGCGGTTTGGAAATGTTGCCTCTTTTTAGAAAGGAATTAGTCGAGAAACATAAATGGATTACAAACGACACACTAATGGATGTTATCTCCATATCTCAATCAATACCGGGAAGTCTTACTATAAACAGTGCTGCTTTTCTTGGAAGAAAAATTGCAGGAATATTAGGCTCTGTTGCAGCAATTTCAGGAGCTGTATTTGCGCCTATTCTCTGCATTGCTTTGGTCATTGTAATTCAACCCTGGATTCAGGGAAATATATATGTTGACCATTTTTTTGCTGGAGTGCGTGCAGCGGTTGCAGGACTCATCCTTAGTGCGTTGCTTGATCTTCGAAAACATGTTCTGCATTCAAAAGCAGACTATATTGTTATGATTGGTTCTTTCATTGCAATGGAGGTGTTTAATATACATTTTATATATATCATTATGACAGGCGTACTTTGCTCATTATTCTTATACCATCTTTCCTGTAACAACAGGATTTCCGTCGCAATTGTGTTACTGATAAATCTATTCATATCTTTGTGTAATTATAAGGTTTGGTATGTATTTTGGACAATACTTGTTTTGATTTATATTATTTATCAATATGAAATATATAAGAGTCGTGAGAAGTCAGGAAAATCAGAATTCAGTAGCTCCAAAACTGAAGAGAATCAAGATAATTTAGATAAAGAAAAGGGGAATGCATATGTTTAAACTATTTTTAAAATTCTTAAAGCTTGGATTCATTAGCTTTGGAGGAGGATATGCAGTTATTCCGCTTCTATATGACGAAATATCCGATATTTGGAATGTGACTAAAACTGAATTTGCAAATCTGGTTGGTATTTTTGAACTTACTCCCGGTTCCCTTAGTGTCAATGCTGCCGGTTACGTTGGGTATCAGGTGGGAAAAATACCGGGAGTGATTTTATCCACGCTTGGTATGGTGCTTCCATCATTTATATTAATGCTAATTATAACATCTGTCATGAAGCAATTTGAACAGAGTAAAATTACGAATCTGGTGATTCAGGGGGTGCGTTCTGCTGCAATGGGAATTACATGCTCATCATTGATATTCTTTATTGGAACATCCATCATCAGTGCACAAATACCTCAGACTTTATCCGATCCTTTGATAGTTAGTATTCCCGCATTTATAATTGCCATATTAAGTTATATAGGAGTAGCAAAAAAAAATATAAATCCCATATGGATTACACTTGGAGCAGGGATTTTAGGAATCATAATGTTTTAATCCTAATATGAAAAAAATTTTTATCATGAAGTATTATAGCCCAAATTGCTCAAACATGAATAAAATGGGAAATTGATCCACGTTTAAGCAATGTTTCAATAATAGTTGAAACAAATAAGGATATAATAAAGTAGAAAGTTCTGAAACTTTTAAAATTTATTTAACAAGGAGACTAATATGGAAGGTAAGTCAAGAATGGGAAGTCACAACCCTGGTGTTAAATGTGTTGTAAACTCATGTCATTATTATGCACAAGGGGATCATTGCAATGCTCAGCAAATTGAAGTCCAGCATCGAAATGCTCAAACCTCAAGCGAAACAGATTGTGCAACCTTTAAACCCGGTCAGGGAATGTCATAGAAAAGCGGCGGATATTTTCCGCCGCCTATATTTTCTAACAATGCCTTCTGCATCCGCAATTATTATTATCTTCTTCAACTGCGTCTTCAAGCAAATCCCCCAGGCACTCATAAACGAAATTGCAATTGCGCGGTTGAGGGCGATTGCAGTTACAATTACAATTGCAATTGCAATTGCAATTACTGCTGCTGTTATCCTCAACTGCATCTTGCAATAATTCCAGCAGGCACTCATATACAAAATTACATCTTCTGCCGGTATCCGGACTTGTACCGCCTTCGGGACATCTTCTTCTGCAAAATTCCTCTGCTGTAATGCAGTTAGGTCGATTTACTCTTCTGCCGGTTCCGGCAACATTATCGTTACAATACATAATAACACCTTTTCTTTTTTATTTTGAGGTCAAGCTCATTAATATCATATTCTTACGACAAAAAAGTGTTACCTGCTGTCTTTTAAAAAAAAGAAATTAAGCTAACAGGGGGAGTTTGATAGCTTTGCAGCAATTTAAAAAAACTGTAACATTCTAAATTGTAAAGGTGAGTATAAAATCAGTCAATGTTTTGTGCCTTATTTTTTTTGAAATTTTCAGACTGTGCAACAAGCATTCCTAAAAGCATGAGTCCGCAGCCGGCATAGCCTTTAACAGGAAGCCTTTCATCTAATAGCAGGGCACCTCCTATGGCCGCAAACACTGATTCCATACTAAGGGCAATGGCAGCATGAGACGGCTTTGCATATTTCTGTCCTATTGCCTGAAGCGTGTATGCAACCCCTGCAGACATAATTCCACCATATAAGATAGGAATTAAAGCATCCGACAGTCCAACAATGCTTACGTCCTCAAATATAAGTGCAACGATTAAGCTCAGTACAGAGCATGTGGCAAATTGAACACATGAAAGTTTTATGGCATCTACATTTTTTACGAATCTGTCAATTAACTGTATATGAACTGCCCAGAAAAAAGCACCTATGATTTCTAATAAATCTCCAAATTCAATGGAAAGACTTTCATTTATGCTTAGAAGATAAAGACCCACAACTGAAGTTAATGCTCCGATCCATGTTGTGAAATGAGTTTTTTGCTTTAAGAATATGCCAAGTATAGGCACAAGTACAATGTATAAACTTGTGATAAATCCGGCTTTCCCTGCTGTGGTGTAAATTAGTCCAACCTGTTGAAGAGACGCAGCTATGAACAGCACACTGCCAGCAAGTATTCCTGAGCTTATTGTGGTCTTCAGATCTGTCTTTTCATAATTAATAACTTCCTGTATACCGGTATTTTCAGCTTTTGCCTTTCTTCCGAAAAAATAAATTACCGGAAGGAGTGACAGGCTTCCCAGAGCAAACCTTACTCCATTAAAGGTAAACGCACCTACATGCTGCATACCTACTCTTTGGGCAACAAATGCGAAACCCCATATTGCTGCGGTTAACAACAATATCAGAACTGATTTAACATCTTTAGTGTTCATACAAATCCTCTCTAACATAAATATTGTATATGAAATAACCAATTGTACATGCAATATTCTATCATATAATTAGAAGTTATTAAAGACAAATTCTTATTAATTACCGGAAACTGTAAACTTTCTTAATTTCTTTATTGCTACTTGTTTCTTTCCTATTACGGTTCTGTAAGGGATGTTTAAAATTTCAGATATTTCCGAAACAGGAAGCCTTCTGTGATAATACAAATAAATAATTTCCTGTTCCTTTGTGCTAAGCTTTTTAAGGTTATTCAGCAGCTCTTTTATTTCTTCATCTTTGATTACTTGTTCAATAGTGTTTTTTTCATCGTTCTGAATATTAATATCAGATATATTTAGCTCAAATTCATGCTTTCTATTATTTCTATAATAATTCTTATAAAAAAACACTATTTTGATTTTAATGTATTGAAGGAAATGTACATTATATTTTTCATCGTAGTTTTGCAGAGATTCTAATATTAACAGATATCCTTCCTGCGCCAAATCTTCTGTTATTGGGTCACTTGGGTTCCAGTACATATAAATATTCTTATAAATAAGCGGTTTTAGCCTTTGAAGCAAAATTTCCTGACAATTCTTGTCCCCATTCAGAGACATTTGAATAATATGATTAATATCAGAGGGCATATCCGGTCTTCCTTCTTTCATTTTATTGTACCCTGATTATAGCGTTGTTGGGTTAAGCTGTAAAATGTTGAAAGAGACAGTACTGCGTGCCCATTCTGATTGAATTCCGGAAAAAAGTAGCATTAAAATTTCAACTTAAAATTTAAATAAAAGGGTTTGTATAATATGATGTATGATTTAAAATTCAATGAAATTGAAGCCTTGCTGCCTGTTTACGTGAAAGATAAGGGAAACTGCACTGAGATAATAACGTCTGAGGTTTCTTATATACAAAATGTAACAGTGGAAACATGTATTAAAAGGCTTGCCGACTACTATAATATAAGCCTTTATCATAACCGGATCAATTACGGAAATGAACTTTGCATTACCAATAAGGTGCCTGTGGTAATCAATGAAAACATGGTATATATTTATGTAAACGTGAGAGAACCAATGTTCAATCATGATTCAGCCTATGGATATTTGAGGCTGGACTCTGTAAAACATGTTTATCAGGAAGATGGTTATGCAGTTATTTCAATGAATTCAGGCAGAGCACTAAAAACAAGACAAAGCTTGAAATCAATGAAAAAAAGCATTCTTAATGGCAGGCTTGCCAGGGATATCTATAAGGAAAAGCACAAGGTTAAATAAATCCAAAGGGGAATTCCCCTTTGGATTCACAGTATATAAGCTATGAGCAGGCAAATAATGTGTAATCATAATTATTAATATTGTCTCATATACTATTAATAAATGTTGAAGAACCTATAGGGGGAATGCATATGGATGAAAAAGCTGTACAAAGCTTGTTGCTTGAAAATAAAGAAGTATTAAATGTAACTGGAGTTGAGAATGTAGATAACTTCAATGATGAAATCGTAGTGTTGATTACCAGTAAAGGCAGGCTGACGATCAAGGGGGAAAAACTTAATATCAGTAAATTAAATGTAGATGAAGGTCGACTTATTGTAAAAGGGGTCATTAATTCTCTTGTTTATTCGGAGTATGAGGGTCAAAGGGAAAAAATAAGCTTGGTAAAAAAACTATTTAAGTAGGATTATATGGATTACTTACCTTACTCTCAGGAATATATGCTTGCAGTATCAGTTATGGGAGGAATGCTCCTTGGGTTCATATGGGATATCTACAGACTTTTCAGGCACTACACTAAATTAGGAAGTGCAGGTACTGCAATAGGAGACATTGTTTATTGGATATTAAGTATATACATAGGCGTTCAACTCATATTTGATATAAGCTATGGAAACATAAGATCTTTTATCCTCTTGGGTTTTATTTCCGGTGCACTGTTATATTTTTATGGAATCAGCCGATTTATTTTAAAAGTATTCATTTTTATTGTTGATACAATTTTAAAAATAATTAAGAAAATAATTGATTTTTTAATTGGTCCTGTAAAATTTATCTATCATCAGCTGAAGAAAATCCTGTATCCGGTTAAGTTGAAATACGAATCAGTTAAAATAAAGGCGAAAAAAAGATATAAATTTTTTAAATTTAAACTTAAAAAGGTTTCAAAAAACAGAAAAATGATGTATAATAAAAAGAAACAGTTTAAAAAAATTAACAAAAGAAGAAAGGGGCAAGAGCGTGAACGAAGAGCAAAAAATTATAGAACTAAGAAGAAAAGTAAATAATGATGATTTCAGAAGACAGGAAAAAGAGATTAAAGAACAAAGAAGACAACAAAAGTTTGCAGCTTCTACTCCAAAAAAGAAAAAAAAGAAGTTCAACATTATTAATTTCATGTTTACAGTGTTTGTTTTGTATTTTTTATATACCGGCTTCACTCAGCAACAGATGCTTAATGACCTTAGCAGTGCAATAGACGAAAAGAAAATAGAAAAAGCAGAGGTAGAGAAGAAAGCAACAGAGCTTAAAAAAGATGTGGAAAAGATAAATGATCAGGAAGCCCTGTTGGAGCTTGTGGAGAAGGTTGCCAGGAATCAGTATAAAATGGTAAAACCAAACGAAACCATTTACATAGATAAAAATAAAAATGATAATAAATTGATACAGGGTATTGGATTTGAAAAAGATATGAAAAACTAATTTAATCGCACAGTTTGACAGTATTTTACAATCTGTTTCTGCTACTATAATAAACAGAGGGGTGGAAATCATGATTGGAAAAACAAACGAAAAAAAATATGCTTTTATAATTGGTGATATTTTTAAAAGTGAGGCTAAGCACATCAAAGAAAATTGGGTAATTCTTTTGATGTGTTTTTTCATTGCAAGGCAAAATATAATTGACGAAATATTTCCTTTTGCAATTGTAGTATTGTGCACATATTGTCAGGCAAAGGGAAGCCCGCTAATTATACTAACTGTAACAATTCTGGCTGTTTTGTCCTCAGGGTTTAACTTTACTTATATAATCATGCTAATTGCAGTTTATGCTTACTTTTTCAGCTTTAGAGGTGAGAAAAAATCCATTCTGTTAGTGGCGAGTTATTCGGCAATGGTATTGCTTATTTCTAAGACAACCCTGCTAATGGCAGATGGATTCACTGGAAAGTCCTTTATGCTTAATGTTTATGAAACCACATTTGTTTTCAGCTCAATTATTTTAATAAATGAACTCATGAAAATGATTGCAAAAATAAAAAAAGATGGCAAAGTACACATACATAGGATTAAAAGAGAGGAAAATGCAGATGAGTCAATTGTCAGTATAGATAACATTGACGGCCTAAACAAAACAATTAAACCCGGGGCTGAAGCAGAAGCGGCAACATCAGCTGCAGAAGAAAAGACTTATAGCGGAAATAAGAACATAAAAAATATTTCTGACTATAAAAAAACTAAATTTTTAAATATTTTTACCGATCAGGCAAAACTGAAAATTAAAGAACAGCTGCTTTGGCAGAATATTCATATTAAATTCTTTGAGGTGCTATCCTCAGGTAAAGATTCTGTTGTGTTGAGTGTAACTGTTAAAACCGAAAAATCATGCGAAGAGGCAGAAAGCGCAGTGGAACTTATAGTAAGAAATGTATGCGGTGTAAAGCTTAAATGTGTGGACAGGGTAGTTTCCTCTCCAAACTACTATGTTCTGAAGTTTAAAAATATAAAAAGAATAAAAATAAGAACATATACTGCTACTGCGGTTAAGGATGGAAGCGAAGTTTCCGGAGACAGCTTTGCATATGCCGGGAGAGCGGACAGGTACTATACAGTTCTTTGCGATGGTATAGGTTCGGGTGTGGAGGCATACAGTGAAAGCAACGGTGCGGTGGATTTGCTTTCAAAGTTTCTGTATACAGATTTTTCCGAAGAACAAATACTAAGAACTTTAAATTCAATTTTAATGATTAAATTAGGAGACGAAAGATTTGTTACATTTGACTTCAATATTATAGATTACAGCTCAAGAGAGGTTAGGGTATACAAGGCAGGAGCAGCACCCACATACATAATCAGCAGTAGAAATGTGGACAAAATTTCAGGAAAAAGCCTTCCTCTCGGAATACTGGACAATTTTGAGTACAGCTCTTTTAAGAAAAAAATAGAAATAGGAGACATGATAATAATGGTATCAGATGGAATCATTGATTCCATAGGTCTTGATGAAAAGAAGTCTCTTGATAGATATATTGAGTTAATAATAAATAAAGACCCACAGACAATTGCCAACTCCATATTGAGCTATGCCATCAGAGGACAGGATACAGTCATGGATGATATGACCGTACTTGTAACAAAAATAGGGTAGTGACAATTACTTGAAAGCACTTTGGATTGGAGAACCTAAGGTGCTTTTTTAGTTTGACGGGTATAAAAAAAGGGCCGATAATCATGAACTTTCTCAATGATTATACATCCTCTTCTTTAGCCTTTTCTGCCCAATCTTTATTTTTATAAATAACCCAAATTCCGACACTATTTACAAGCATTGCGCTCAATGCAAAAATCGAAATCCAAGTAAATGTACTAAACTCTTTCATCGGCTCATCCTCTTTAATTCTGCAATTATACAATTTTACGATCGTTTGTTTCTATATATAAACTAAGACCATGTTCGCTACCAAGATCTTCTGATATTGATGTATTTTCTACTAAAGCTTTAATAATCATGATCTTAGATCACCACCATCTTCAAAAAGCAACTCCATTGTCTTATTGTAGATTGATTTAACAGCCGTTCCCGATGCACAGCTTATATCCACGATAGTCAGTCCGTTATTAATAGCTTTTACAGCATCCGAATCAAAAGGTATTCTACCTATAAAAGGTAAGTCTTGCTTTTTACAAAATAGCTCGATTTGTTTTGAATTCTTAATATTGGTATTAAATTTGTTTATACATACTGCTATTTTTGTTCCAAATTTTGCTGATGTCTTTATGATTCGTTCCATATCACTGATACCTGATATGGATTTGTTGCTCTAAAATGCCCTCAGGTTTAAAAAACAAATATCCGTTAGGTTCTT
>ENA-UOOK01002632-UOOK01002632.1-fermentation-metagenome-genome-assembly--contig:-NODE-2632-length-21651-cov-29.426005_pt1 | contig 21651 bp, 17 predicted proteins | sample MGYA00245777_ERZ724023 | MGnify/ENA primary metagenome ERZ724023 (study PRJEB28704, sample SAMN03018312) | fermentation metagenome | biome: anthropogenic terrestrial biome; feature: soil...
GTGAAATGAGAGTTTCACGCACGGTTCTGTGAGAGGTTTAAGGTGAAATCCCTTTAATCTACTCGACTGAGAGGTCGGAAAACGAAAGTAGGAAGAAAACTACTCCGTTTTCCTCCTACTCGATTAATGATGAATAATGATTAAGAGATTCGAAAAGGAGATGAATCTTACTTATTATCTATTATTCGATGTTGCTTATTGTGCTGATGAGACTATTCCGTTTCTACATCGTGACTGCCGCCATCTCCCCATGGCTGCACGGTGAAGCCACTGAGCGTAACAGCATCTTTGCCCACGTTGAGCGTGAGGTTGTATTGTGAATTATTGGCAAATAAAATATTACTCTTGTGCTCCCATGCATAGGTCTTGCCCCCAATTTTTATTTTGATAATAAGATTGGAAGGAGGAGTCATTGGATCGCCGGTGTTGGCATACATGTTGGGTACAGTTTGCGGAATAAGGATGCACTCATACTTGGCTTCTGCCATTTTACTATCGGCTTCGCCTGCGGTATAGCTGGTGGAAAGGGGCAGAATGTCCTCTGGTTTAGAGAAGTTGATTGTCAGGGATGGTTCTCCTAATTTCCACATCACTCCGGTAGAGGATCCCCCGATACGTACTTCTTCGATAATATTAGATGCTGTACCCCCGGGCAGTAGATTGAACTCGGTTCCGAGCTTGAATGTAAGGTTCAGCTTTGTGAGGAAGTGATCGAGTTGTATTCTCATCTTGCCATCAACCGTGAGATCGGTGGAGGGATTGACGGATTTTTTGATCATCAAAAGGATGTCGGATTTCTCCATATTCGCTTTTACGGTTTGATCTGTTTCCACACCAATTCGGTGTTCGCTTGCCCAGTTTGAGTCCACCACATTATTGGGGATGCGGAAGGCGGTTACGTTTACGGAATTTACCTTGTTTTGCCAAAGCATCACTTTTTCCGAAACGGGAAGGCCTTGACTGATTGCACTATCGTCTTGCGGATTGTAAGACATCCATGAAGCATTAGCTTCTTTCTTCATCTTTACGAAGTAGGTGTATTTCCCTGTCATTTCCACAGGATTCTCCACATGCATGAAGAAGTCGGTGAGGTTGTCGGAAGTCATTCCGGCACGGGTTTGGGGTTGGTTTACTTGGGTTGCCACACGTATTACGCCGTCGGCAGGGAAGTTGTCTGCCTGCGGTGCAAGGTTCTCGTTTTTGTTGCACGCAGTAACGAGCAGCGCAGCGGCTGCCATACTTATAATTGATTGAATGAATTTCATATCTGTCCTTTTTTAATGTTGATATTTCGCGGGTTGAAACAATTCATCAACCCATATTTATGTTCTTGACTTCTTTCCAAATGAGTGGCTTTGTGGCATCTGTGCCGAAGCCAAAAACTTTATTCTCACCCAGTTCAATGTCCGTTTCAGTGGCAGTGCCGCCCTGTTTGTTTTCATTCCACTCCAGCTGTTTTTGGAATGGTTGCACCTTAAGAACGATGTTTCTGGCCATCTCTTCGGTAAAGGCATTTGCACCCATCTCCGTGATGCCGGTGCGGAGCTCGACTTCTCGGAGGGCAGCACATCCTTTGAAACAGCCCCGTTTCAACTCTCGAACCAAGGGCATAACCATACTTGTTAATGCAGTACAGCCCATAAAAGTCTCCTCTTTGATGGTGCGTACGTTTGGGCAAATCACCGTTTGCAGATTGACATTGTTGATAAAAGCTTCATTACCGATGACGGTAACCGTTTGGGGCAATACGATGGTTTTTAAGCCTGTGATTTGGTCGCCACTTGTACCCCCATTGAACTGAGAAGGCCTTATCTCCGTGATACCTGTTACCTCCCTCAAATCAATTTCCGTAGCTTCAGTATCGTGAAATACGGTGTGACCGTTCTGGAAGAGGTTGGCAGAAGAGCCGATAACCTTGAATTTATGTTCGGGTTGTCCTGCCGTGAGCACGAAGTATCCCGCAAGTACTTCCTTTACTTCGTCGAAATCCTTCGCATAGTCAAGGTTCACGATGGTAATGCCCGTTGTGCCGGTGGATAAAATACCTTGTTTTGTGGCATGGCCTTCGGGCAGGTCTTGCGTGGCGCTCCAGTCGGATACGGTAACTTCGCCTACTTCGAGCTTGTCTTTACCCACGATGAGGTTTACGATGTAATGCTTTCCGATTATCCAACCGCCATAGAGAGAAGTGAGGTCGGCGGATAACTGACTCTGCCCTTTCGGCTGCAAATTTATTTTCAGATTACCGAGCGTGATTGCCGAGACATAGGGCAAGAGGATGGTGTAAGAGCTGTTTACGCCTCCATCACTCTCGGTATAGGGTAGGTATTCCTTGGTGTCGGTAATGGAGGGATTGATGCTTGAAATAATGAAGCGTACATTCTCCACCTTGGTTTCCGGTTCGTACTCATTGTTGAATGCTTTGATACGGACGGTGACTTTTATGGTTTTGTGCAAGAGGCGGAGCGTTACCGCCTCGTCCTTGTTGTACGTATTCTCTGTTTCCGTCATCATCAGGTCTGCCTTTGCGATCTTTTCCTTGGTGTTTTGGTCGGTAGGCACGTGGGAGATGAATTTGCTGAAGTTCCCATCTGCAGCCAAAGCTTCCTTGGCTACGGAAGCGGGATAAAATGCATCGAACGTGAGTCGATCGGCTTTCCAAAGCAGATAGTGCTGCCCTTCAGCGGGAGCCCACTTGCCATTGCTGAGGCGGTAAGTGGTTTTACCCTCGTAGGCATCGGGCCCTGCCCCTCCTGTCGCCATAACATAGATTTCGTCACCCTCGGCAAAGGTGGTGGCATCGTCCACAAGAGGTGTGCTTCGGGTGCTGAACGGATTGCCTATACTTGCCGTGATGCGCACGGCGTTGTCGGGGAGATTGTCGGCGTTTGGCTCGACAACGTCCTTGTTGCAAGCGGTCAGCCCCATGAGTAGGGCTGCCGCTGCTATTGAAAAGAAACGATGAGATGTTTTCATACGAATGTGTATTTCTTTGAATGGTTCATTAATCTACGGCTTCACCGCCTGTGATGTCGGCAGCATTTTCCCAGTCGTTGATGATTACTTGATCAAGCTCAATGCGGTTGCGTCCCACGATAAGTTTGACGGTCTGCGTTTTGCCTTTTTCGAGTTGGAGTGCTGTGGGGTGCGTATATACATAGCTCTTGCCATCGATCACCACGGTGATTTTCTTCATCTCTTGCGGTAAAATCACGGAGGCATAAGTGTCGTTTGCCTTCACCACGGGAAGGGTGAACGGAGCGGCTGCACCTGTGGGCGTTACACTGCCTGTGAGGTAATTGATGGTGCCGGCATTCATCGCTTCGGCGCTGACGGAAGTTACCGTGTGTGTACCGCTGAACTCGTTGCGGAAGGTGAGCTGCACGGCAAGTTTCGACATGACGTGGTCGAACTTGAGCGATACAGGGTTGTTGGTGGCAGTGATGCCTTTTTTGCTATCCCCTGCATTGACGGCTACCAAGAGGTCGCTCTCCATCTGCTTGGCAGGATCTACCGCTACGGCATCCGCCTTGAAGTCGATGATAGCTTTCGAAGGATACACCGAGAGAAAGAAGTGAGGCATGGTCATGTCGTTCCACTTCATCATGGGAGCAGCCACCCACTTGCCTGTTGTGAGGGTGTTTACAGCGTTATTCACCACGAGCGTATTGCTCACTTCGTCGGCATTGCCCGTCCAGGAATAGACGCTGATCTTGTCGCCATCTTCAAAGGTGGAAGTATTGCCGTTGGTGGCAACACGGGTCATAGCCCCGATGTGGGTGCTTACGGTGATGTACTCAGGTTTGCCCACGGGTTGTACCTGTTCGTTGTCGTTGTTGCAGCCGGTGAGCGCAACGGCTGCCAACGTGACAGCAAGAAGAATGTTCTTTTTCATTGTGATTTTGAAATAATTTTTTTAGGAAATATCTATTGTAATGGGGTATTGCAGAAAAGACGAACGGCACACTTTACTCCGGGATTTTGTTCTCCTATCAAAGAGCAACCGCTTCTTCCGAAAGCCATGACATAAGCTCTGGTCCAATTATTTACACCCTTATGAGTTGATGAAGAGTTGATGTATCCTCCGGTACCCATACTAAACAATGTCGATCCGCCATCTGCCTTATATCCACACATAGGAATAATTCTTTCGAAGTAACCTTTGCCCTTGTTTTTACGCGTAGCCCACCATGATTCATTGGCAATGTCGTTTACTGTTCCTTCAAACATCTCACCCAAATAGCAGACAGAGATTTTGAGTCCGGATTTGGTATTACCCTCTGTGAATTCTCTCACTTTCTCATAACGATAGGCACACAACAGTGAGTTGTCCGGAGCCGCAGGAGCCGAGGGATTCAGAGCCGTATTGCTCTGTTTAAGTCTCAAGGCATAGCAAACACCGTTACCGCTGCTGAAATAATCGGAGCTATAGGTCTTCTCGTCATTTACAATCTGAATAACTTCTTTACTATCTCTTTCGTCTTGAGCTTTACTATAATAAACACGGGTCGAAACGAGGCAAGCAATTTCATCTTTGCTGGGCAGATGCCATTCCCTTCCTTCCCAATCGACGGAATTGAGATAACTAAGAGCTGTATATTGAGGGAACAATCCTCCGCACTTATCATTGTCATGACTTATCGCGAATCCATTCCGGGATTCGTTTACATTGTAATATGACACATATTGAATAGGCAAAACGGGCAGCTCGTCAAACATCACTTTACCATTGTTCCATATTCCGTATAGATTATAGGCTTTCCCTTTAACAAGCGCAGCCTGGCGTGCCGGCTTGCTGTTCACGGAGAGAACGGAGCCGACTATTAATTGTATTGCGGGTGGAGTTTTTCCATTGGGCATCACCCATTGCACAAATTCTACATCCGATAGAGCCGGAATAGCCACATTTTCCGGATTAGTCGGTGCATTATTCCCTTCTGACACAGTCTCACTGATAGCATCGAACGTAGAGCCGGCAGAATAGAACCAAGAATCTCCTGTATAGGCTAATCCAACTGAAGTATTTATGGATTTCGAAGAACTATAATTAGAAAGATATATGCTATGTATAGCACCAAGATGTTTCATGTTTATGTTACCTATCTCCGTTGATGAAACTTCAACTTTCCCAAGAAGAGGTATGGAAGCCGCATTTTCGATATTTTGAAAGCGTGTAGGAGACACATTTATACTAATTTTTGCTCCCTGAATTTCTGCTTCAGCTCCATGCACAAAATATATAGAATACGGTTTTTTTATACTTTCGGGAACTTTAACAAAGAAAGAGGCTTGCTTACCATCTTCATTGATATGGCTTACTGAAATTTCTCCTCCGGATACCGGATTTTTATCTTTTTCCTTGAAAAAACAGTTAACCTTATCTCCGTCTGCCCATTTGACAACAAGTGTTTTTTCAGTGGCATTCCTTTTCATTGTAACACGGGTTTGCGATTTTTCCTCGGGCATTGCGGCTACAACCAATAGTTTGCACTCGGCATCCTCAGAGCCCTTAAACGGTTGTAGTAACTCATTTTTAGAACAGCCGTTCAAAATAAGAAAAATGGCTGCTAGCGAAAAATATCTTTTCATTTTCATTCGGTTATCAATTTCATTTTATGTTTGTTGACTTTTACCAAGGCTCCGTAGGCATGTCTTCAGGCCCTGCGGTTCCGGTTGTACTTCCGCCGAGAATATTTTGCTCAATTTCAATATCAAAAATCTTAATTTCCGGCGCTTCATAATCCTCACGTAGAAGACTTATTTTCAAATCATTCTTTTTCATTTTGTTATTTTATTTAATGAATAGTGTGTGCCCATGTTTCCTTGCCATGTTCGTCCACGTAGATGAGCTCACACCAAGTGGCGTTTTTATCTGGCCACATATCTCCAAACTCGGCTTGTCCCCTGTTGTCTCCATAGCCGATGTAATGAACATAATTCCTCACCCTGATATGCAGTTTAGATACGTTGTACATCTTGTCAATATTGACATAGAGCGTACCTACGCCGAAGTGCCAAGAGTCGTTGCGTGCTGGGTTATAATCCTCACCGGCATGGCTATTGGGATAATTTTTGTAATCTCGCCCGAAGGGTGTGCCATTTTCCCCAAGAAAACGCATCTCTCCCTTAGCGGTAATTTTAAGAGCAGAAAGACTGCCGCAACCCGAAAAGATATAGTCATGGAATCGTATTGCTTTCGGGAAGGATATGGCAATCAACCGGCTGCAACCTAAGAATGCCCTCGTGTCGATTTGCTCTACTTCGGGAAAGACGAGTACATCCTTCACCTTCATACCCGTTATCGGTTCTGCCCCTATTTTCCCGATGAATGCTCCACCGGTAAGTGAAGAATAGGCAAATGCTTCAGGATAAATCTGTTTCACTTGAGGAAATCTGACCTTGCCATTGACGCCACCCGATAGACTTGCCTTCTTGAAAGCGTGTTCGCCTATCTCCTCTGCTATGGGGAAGTCGGCTTCTGCCATGGAAACACATTCTTCAAAGGTGTTTTTATTGATTTTCTTCACTTTCGGAAAACTTACGGCAAGGAGGCTACGACAGTTCTTGAAGGCATTATCTGCCACTTCCTCCACGCCGGACGTTGCAATTCGCTTGAGCATCTTGTTGTCTATGAAAGCATCTTTGCCTATTGTTCTGACGGAAGCAGGGAGAACCAACTCTTCAAACTTGGTGAAATCATCGGCTTCGTTCATTACTTTGAAAGCTCTATCCGTTATTGCCGTAAGGTCGGTAACGTGAGAGAGATCGAGCGAGCGCACAGTTGTGTGCCTTATCATGTTGTTGTTCGCATCAAGGGTCAGTTTGCCTGCTGTATTTCCGTAAAACACAAGGTCGTGTACCTTATGCTTATGGCTCTCTGCTGAGCGGATGGAGTCGGCAATCTGTGCCGTACCGTTGGTGGCCCTGTCCAGATAGATATGTGCCAAACCGTCCTTGACTATCATTACCGGGATATGCGGGCCTACGGCATCGGTTATCGTCACCTTACCTCCCCAAGGCTCTATGGTGAATTGTTCCACTTCCGCCTTTTTCTTACCTATTTTGAGATTTATGGTTGTGGCCTTTCCTGCCGAAAGTACGGGCTTATCGTTCAGTTCCATCGTAATCTTTCCTGTTAGCAATCCTTTGGACTCGTAGACACTGATAGTGGCAAACTTATGCCCATATCCGGCATACCATACTCCTAATGGAAATAGGCAGGTGGCTTCGCCCTTGTTGAGCATCAGTTCTTCGCCTCCTTTGGGGAAGAAGTCTCTCACATCCGTGTGATGCGTGTGCAGATTGTCAATGGAAACCCAAGCCTTATCGGGATCCCACTGTTCATCGAGAGATGTAACGCGGATGTTTACTTTCGCCATTTGTCGTTTGAAGTTCAAGTCTATGGTCTTGTCCTTATTCTCCTTCTTTACAGCCACACGGCAAGTCATATGGTCTGCCCATGAGATGTCGTTGTCGGCATTGGTGCTCCGTTGATCAGAGGGAACGACAAAGCGAGCGTTTTCATTGACCCACGATGCTTGGTTGGAACCGTCCAACTCATTGGAATGCTCTGCGGGATAGTAAGCATCTACAATCAGAAGGTCGGCACTCTGAATCCAATGAATGCCGCCGTCTAGTGGTGTCCATTCGTTTCCGTTCTTGCGGAAGTGCGCCAACTTCTTATGTGGTCTGTCTTTCACATCATAGTACGATACCGCTACCACATCTCCATCCTTAAACTGAGTTTGTTCGTCCGCCGTACCGGTGGGCGTGGAACGAGTCGCTCCAAAGGTATTTTCTATCTGCGCCCTGATGCGGAGTGAATTTGATGCGGGTTGCTCAGGAATTATTGTTTCCTGTGTGCATGATGCCAATAGGCATGCAAAACAGCTTATTATCGCAAGGGTATATTTGTTCATCGTCTGCCTCCTTCCCGAATTGTGCCGCTTAGTGCGGTGGCGCTTCTTGTTGCAAGTGTCATTTGTAATACGATTTCATACTCTTTGTTGGTCTCGAAGCGGAAGTCTTTCTCCCCGCACGTCCAGTTGTAGGTCTTACCTTCGAATTGGAACGAAGCCTTGAATGTGCCATCGGCAACGGCTTGCGGGATGACCATCAGTACGTAATCGGTTGTGAGTATGTCATAAGGTGTCCACTTGTAACGGGTAAGGGTAATGGGCTCGGATACGACACCCTCGGGTCTGTTGATTTCGCTCGAAGCTGCTACCCAGTTGAGATACCTACCATTAGCCACTGTCCCGAACAGCCCTTCCACTTTCAAGTCACTAATCGGAGAGAATTCGGCAATCATATACTTTCGAGTATCGCTCGTTAAGGGGATTTGTACGGTGAACTTCACCTTTGCAAAAAGATGGCGGAATGCGAGACGCAACTTGCCGTCCGGACAACTTTCTTTGGGTATAATGGTCGTATTGGTGTAAACCGGGTCGTTAGCTAACATGTATCCCCCGGTATACGATACATCTCTATCCAAAAGAATGTTATAGGGGCGTGTCCATCGGTCAGCTTTCTCAATCATAAACTTATTGAAATGAGCAAACCCCCAATGTACAGCCTTGATACGCACAGGGTCGCTTCCGTTCTTGAAGAATAATTTACGCTCGTTGATAGTTCCCAAGTCGTAGGCACGCCAATCACTATAGGAGTGATCCATCTTCACCATATAGGAGAAATTAGGGTCTTCAGGATTCTCCACAAAGAGGAAGAACTCCCGAATATCTCCGGCTGAAATGCCATCGGCATTGACTCGGGTTGTAGGAGCGAAGTTTCTCAAATCGAGTTCTATCTGCATGGGGATAGGATTGGAGTCAATAGTGGGTGCTTCTTCTTTTGAGCATGAGGAAAGTCCTACCCATATTACCCATACGAGCAAGAGTTTAATGAGGCTATTTCTTATCATAAGGCAGACTATTTATCAGGGTTTAAGATTTCACCGCTTACTGTCCAGCCCTCTTCCCAATCGTTAATCTTGATGGGATTGACGTGCATGAAGGGCTTCAGTTCGGAGTATTTCAGTTTCAGGGCGTATTTCCCTGCCGATTTCATCAGGGGAGCTTCGCATTCGCATTCGCGCAGCATACCATTCGCCAATCGAAACGTAAGATGCAGGTAGGTATTCGAGGCATTGCTCACGGTAGGCATCAACCGTGTGGGGGCTATTTCGAGCTTTCCGTTCTTTGCCGTAGTAGGTTTAAGAGCTACGAGCTGCTTGTTATCGGTTGCTTTGCCCCAAGTCTTATCGTTGTCTTTTTTTGAGGGAATGACTCCATCGGCGACATTCAATACCGAGGGTTCTAATGTCGTGCCCTGAGGAGCGCCTTCCACTTCGATGCTTAGCTCGGCGAGGACACGACGCAGAGGGAGTTGTGCCCGAATGTTTTTTCCTGTTTCGGTTTTAACTTCCGCTACACTGTAATGAGCGTGTTCGGGTGAAGCGGCGGCCTGATCAAGCTTCATAATGAGATTTTCTAACGTTTCGGCTTTGTCTGAAGAGAAAGGCGTGCGGAGGTTGATTGACGTAACCACCTTGTATTCTCCCGCCTCAATAGGATGGATGTAAAGAGCTACCTCTTGCTTCGTGCTGTATTGTTTTTGGGAGATTAGCTTTCCGTCGGATTGATATATCCAGACGTTAGCCAATTTGATTTCTCTTCCTGCATCGGCAGGATCTGCCCAGCTGAGAGCGACAGAGATGCCGTGATCGTTATTGACGGGCTCTTTCTCGCAAGCGGTGAGCAATAGTGCCACAAAGCACAGTAGTATATGGAATTGTTTGTTTTTCATTGTTTGTTCTCCTTTGTTTCTTTAGTTTCTGAACGGCGGGCTTTTGCGGCATTCTTTTCGTTGAAGTCCCGCCCTTTGCCAATCGTTTGAATGCGAGTAGTGCTGATGCCACGAGTCGTAAGCCAGTTTTTTACAGTTTCGGCACGGCGTATGGAAAGACGTTGGTTTACGGAGTCGCTGCCGACGGTGTCGCACCAGCCTGTTATGGTAACATGAGTCTTGGGATTGTTTTGCAACAGGTGTAGTATCTCCTGCATCTTCGGCATCTGGGATGTGCTAATCGTAGCGCGGTTGAATACAAAATAGATGGTGGGGAATGATAATTCGACCGGCTCTTGAATAATGGGTTCGGCCTTTTCGATCGTATGCTCGACAGCTATTGTTACGGGCTCTTGGGCTTCTTCACGTACAGGCTCTTGCTGCTTGGGTGCGGCTATCGGTGTCTCCACAGCTGCAACATACGAGTTTTGAATCTTCGTCGGAACGTCTTTGCCGAAAGCCCAGGTTAGCTTCACACCTCCTTCGTAGAGATGGTTTGCCTTGTAGAGATGCTCGGGGATGTGATCGAAGCGAGTGCCGCTAAGATGGGTAAGGTTGCCATAAAGTCCCAACTCCAGATGCTTGGATATACGGTAACTTGCCTGTGCCCCTGCCCCTATACCCAAATGCCATTGGGCATCGTTTGTTATCACGGTCTCATTGCCGTTGATGGTAACCAGATCGGTTTGGGTGCGAATGGCTGAGACCATAAGCGAAAGTTCCAGACGCAAACGACAAGCGTGCGAAGAGAAGAAGCCCAAGAGATTGACATTACCTTGCAGTCCGAAATGTTGCATCCCGATTTTACTCGTCAGATTGGTGTAATCCCAGCCTTCGGCATCAATAACCGGAGCGAAGTAGCGAACGATATCACTGCCGAGCCAATAGTTAGCATTTACATCGTTTTTGCGAACGGCAAGATTTAGCTGTCCTGGCTTGACAAAGGCTTCCATTGACAGGATGGAGTTGAAACGGTAGCCTCCGGAGATGCCTGCTGACAGACCAACGCGTGTTTTATCCGCGCCAAACGATGTAAATGTACTCGTGCCGAAGAGCGTACCGCCCTTAACTCCTACATACCAACCATCGGTGGTATGTAAGGTTGTTACGCCTCCCTTTGTCTGAGCAGCAAGGCTCCCGCCGGACAATAGGGAAAGCAAGAAAAATAGAGATAGAACTTTTGTCTTCATATTCAATTTATTGTTTGTTGGCTATTCTATACGTAGAGGCTGATAAATAACTTAGTGTATGGTAAATAGCATCGTTTTAAGTAGCATTTCAGTCTCTGTCTTTTTTTTTTTGATTATTGCTTTGATTGTTCTTCTTGACAGATCGTCTATCAGATGCTTATGAGCCAACGCATCGAACGGGCTATTAAAAGGATGTAGATAAACCACATCACAACCGCGAACCAATACGCAGAACATGATGTTGTCAATCTCCGAGGTTATTCTGCTAGAAAGCTCCCCGTTGGCATCTTTTGAAATATAAACCCAATGAGTCGTTCGCATATCTCGTTTTTTTTCCTACGCTGCAAAAATAGGATTGGGTTGCTTAGACCATGTCCTGCTCACGCAAAACATTGTCTCATACGAGCAATATATTGATAATCAATGGCTATTATAGATGGACTAAAAGAAAAAATGCCACACCTTTGGGGAAAGGCATGGCGTTGGGATGTTGTGAGGGAACGATTCTTTAGGAACGACTTCAATCGTTGTCTTCAGAGGTCGATTCGACTTTCTTTTCTTTAGAGATCGCTCTATATTCGGATGGAGACATCCCGTAGTAATCTCTAAATAGGCGGCTGAAAGTACTTCTTGAATTGAAACCTGAAAGAAGTTCTACCTCGCTTACGCTTTTTAATGGATCATTTGTGAGCATGGCAGCGGCATAACGCAGGCGGTATTCGTTGATAAATTCCGTGAGGGTTGCGTCATCGGCGTATTTCTTTACGGCATCGGCAAGGTAGGTGCGATTCGTGTTGAGTTTGGCAGCCAGCATTTCACGCTTTAGATCAGAATCTTTAAACAACTGTTCTTCCGACATTAATTTGCATAATTGCTTGAAGAGCCGCTCGTCGGCTTCCAATTGCTCTTCCGGTTTCTCGACCATCGAATTCCAAATTATCGCCTGAGCTTTCTCCGTCTGCGCGATGGTGTCATAGAGTATGCGGTTCTTTCGACGTAGCCGACGGGCATAGATGATATAGATGATGACCAAGACGAAAAGCAATACGCTACATACCAACGCGAAGTAAAAGCGGCTGGTGGTGAGTTTCTTTTGCAAGGTCAGTTCGTCTACCTTATATAAGGTGTTCAATTCATTGAGCTGCTCTACCGTGCGTGCCGACATGAGTGAGTCCCTAACAGGGATAATAGCTTGATAGATGTGTGCCGCTTCGGCATATCTTCCGGCAGACATCAAAAGCTCTGCGCGCTGTTCGCGAGCATCCAGTAGTCCGCGGTAGTTATCATTTGTCAGATTGATCTGTATTCGTTCCTCATTACAAGCTAACGCCTTGTCGTATTCCTTCTTCAATTCATAATGTCTGGAATAATCCCTGAGCAACATCAACCGTGCTATAGACGCATTTCTCTCGGTCAGTTTCTCGGCTTCAAGAAGATGCTGTGCAGATGCATCCATATGTCCGGTCTCCATCTCTAAGCACGCCATGGCTAAGTGGTAATACCTGTATTTGCAGTCTAAAGCAGAAACATCTTCACCTCTACTTTTATAATGGTTCTTCAAGGCATCCAACTTCGCCCTCCAAGAGACACATAGCTTTTTGAGTTTCTCGTATTTCAGGTCTGCTATCAGTACTTCGCTATAATTCTCGTAGGCATACATCAGCACTGTAGGTTCATTTTCGTTAGAAAGCAGACGTATTGCTTCATCGTATGCTCGGGAGGCTTCGTTTGTATTCTGCATATGATGGTACACATCGCCCATACTGTAAGAAGCAACCCCAAGCCCGTACCTGCTATTTCTTTTTCGAGCATCTGCATACATTTTTTCTACTTCTTGCAATGCTGTTTGATACTTGTTTTGATAAATGTACAGATCTATCAGAATACTCCAGCCATCATAATAGGAAGACCACAGTTTGTGTTCCGCGAAAAAAACAAGCTCTTTGGGTAATGATGTGGTTAGTTGGTCTGTCATATTGTAGTTGTAGTAACAGACAAGTTTGCTGTTGCGGGCGAAAGCCTCTTCCGACAGATTTCCCTGCTTGTGGGCTTCTTGTATATAGGTATTCAGACAATTCAACTCTTGGATAGAGTCATCCAATGCAAATACAATGGCGCAGAGATTGCTGTGTGCCTGTAATAACTCTTTATTTTTAAGGTGCTTCATCTGTTGTCGAATGGAGTCGACAGGGTTGATGGCGCTTGCTACTGCGAAGCAACCGACCAAGACGGATATGAGAATGCTTTTTTTCTTCATTTGTTTATGATTGGCGCAATATGAGTAGCATCAATCCATGCTCCCTGTGGGCTTGTTAACAGCATGGGATGTTAGATAAGACTTTGTTCCATATATTGTTATAGCGAAATCGGATATTCCTGATTCCGGACAAACTAAATATCCACGAGGTAGGTTCTACACGTCGCGAAGGTAGTACTTTAATTTATCTCATACAAAATGTTATTTACTATTCTCTGGTTTATCCGGAAAAAGACTTACTTTTGCGCTAAATTTTTTATCCGGAAAAATGAAACTATCTAAAATACCATTGTTGGGACGCGTTGTTATCGCCATTGTCTCGGGAATTATCCTCGGTCAGTTTGTGCCGGTGTGGTTTGCACGAATCTTTGCCACGTTTAACGATTTATTCGGTAATTTCTTGTCGTTTATCATTCCGCTGATTATTCTCGGCTTAGTTGCTCCCGCTATTGGCGAGTTAGGGAAAGGAGCGGGGAGACTCTTGCTGATCACAACCGTTATTGCGTACATGTCTACTCTTTTTTCGGGTTTTTTTACCTTTTTTTCGTGTCAGGCTGTTTTTCCGAATATAATAACCGGCGCAATCGACACCGGATCGGTACAGGGCATTGATGAAGGTGCTGTGAAAACGTTTTTCAGTATAGGGATGCCTCCTATTATGGATGTGATGTCAGCTTTGATTTTGTCGTTTTGCATAGGGATCGGACTCTCCCTCATCAAGGGTGATACGTTGCAGAAAGCTTTTTCTGATTTCCGCGATATTGTGACGATGATTATCCGTACGGTAATCATTCCGTTACTACCCATTTATATTTTTGGAATGTTTCTCTCCATCTCCATCACCGGACAGGTTTACTCCGTGATTATGCTTTTCCTGAAAGTGATTTCGGTGATTTTCGTGTTACATATCCTGCTGCTGGTTATCCAGTATGTGGTAGCAGGCGCCATCTCGCGTCGTCATCCGCTGAAAGCGTTAAAGACGATGCTGCCTGCTTATATGACGGCATTGGGAACGGCTTCTTCAGCGGCAACCATCCCTGTGACGCTGCAATGTGCCCTCAACAATAAGATCAATCCCAGTATTGCTTCTTTTGTAATTCCACTGTGTGCCACCATCCATCTGGCGGGGAGCGCCATGAAAATTGTTGGATTTTCGCTAGCTATTATGTATTTCTTCGGCATACCGGTCGATCCGGGCACTTTTATCGGGTTTATCTTTATGGTGGGGATTACCATGATTGCAGCGCCGGGTGTTCCCGGCGGGGCTATTATGGCGGCCATCGGGATTATCCAGAGCATGTTGGGCTTTAACGAACAAATGATCGGATTGATGATTACGGTTTATATTGCGGTGGACAGTTTCGGGACTGCCTGCAATGTTACAGGCGACGGAGCCATTGCGCTGATTATGGATAAATGGGCAGGAACTTCGCGGACTTAAAACGGATTATCCGCTCTTGTCCCGGTGCCTTTGCGGAGTTTTTCTATCTCTAAGCGGAGAACCCTGTTCTCTTCCAGCATCTCCAGGTATTTGTTTTTATACTTTACGGAGTTTTCTTCCAAGGTGTCGGTTGTTTGTTCGACAGCGGCTGGCTGAACCGGAGTGCTTGTCATCTTCCCTTTCCCCGTGATAAGCCAATCAAGGTTTAGGTCCGGAAAAGCTTCCACGATATTGGACAGTTTGTCCGCACCAATCGAAGTTTTTACCTTACTGATATATCCCCGCGAAAAACCAACCCGCTCTTCAAATTTAGTTTGTCCCAGTCCTTTTGATTTTATGAATAATTTTAACCTGTCTATGAATTCCATATTTTGTATTGTTCCTCAGGTAATTATCGATTTTTTGTTATTTAGAAACAGTATAAATTACACCATAAATTCGCTTTTTACTTGCCATTACTGAATATGTACAGTATATTTGCATTGTTAATTAATGTTTAATGCGTTGCAACAAAATTAGACATTCTACAAAGATATGAATAATCAGGCAAATACCATAAAACCGGTTACTAAAATATCGATACCCGATACACTATTAAGTTTAAAGGTAGGTGAAACTGTGATGATATCTGCGAGAACGATTAATTCCAGTTCTGTCAGGGCTGCCGCATCCCGTTTAAAGAAAATAAAGAAAGCACAGTTTATTGTAACCGAACAAGGCTTGATAAATGAAATTAAAGTAACCAGATTAAAATAATGAATATGAGTAAGTTCAATGTTTTTATTGTCTTTTTTGTTCTTTGTTCATTATCTATTTATTATTGATTTGTGGCCGGTAAACATGTCCTTTCAAGGGTTGAAAGTTATTCTGTAAAATTGAAATTATGTTAGCAATATTTTATTAAAGCTAAATTTCACTTTATGTTAAATTGTTTCCTGTTCAAAAAACATTTTGGTTAGAAATCAGTGGTTATTGTAAATGTTAGCTGAGGCTTCCGGAGTATGCTTATTATTAAATGTTGGTTGTGCCTGAACACTTTTCCACTGTTCATCCGAAAATGAAATATGTAGCGGCTCGTGCTTTGTCCGCACATTTGTGTAATTTATTAATTCTCTAAAACTAATCTAAGCAAAAATGAAGGTATGAAAAAACAAATTTCAGCCATGAAGTATGGAATCATGCTCGTCTTTTGGTGGATTTGTTCCGTGGGATTGTATGCGCAACTGCGTGTGCAGGGTACGGTAACCGATCTGGATGGGACCCCCATGATTGGTGTGAACGTGATTGAAAAAGGAACCCTGAACGGTTCAGTTACCGATCTCAACGGCAACTATACGCTGACGGTTGCTTCTGCAGAGTCGGTGTTGCACTTCTCCTATGTGGGGTATGTTGCTGAAGATGTAACGGTAGGTGACAACCGGCAGATTAACCTGGTAATGAGGGAAGAAGCCGAAAGCCTGGATGAGATTGTAGTGGTTGGCTATGGCACCCAGGTCAGGAAGGATATTACAGGTTCAGTAGCAGTGGTAAATACTGAGCAACTGCTCGCCTCTACAGGATCGTCTGCTACGCAACAACTACAGGGTAAGACGCCCGGTGTTTACATCGGACAAACTGGCTCGCCCGGATCCGCTACTATGGTGCGTATCAGAGGTGTAAACACGATTAACGACAACGGTCCCCTGTATGTAATTGATGGGGTCTCAACACGCAACCAGAACCTGAGCAGCCTTAACCCGAACGATATCGAGAGCATGCAGGTGCTTAAGGATGCCTCTTCAGCAGCCATATACGGAGCACAGGCGGCCAACGGAGTGATTTTGATTACTACTAAGCAGGGAACCGGATCGGGTCAGCCAAAGATCTCTTATGATGCTTATTTCGGATTACAAAAGACCGGCAAACGGTATGATCTGCTCAACGCTGCTGACCGTCTGGCAGTGGAGTGGGAGTCGCAACAGAACTCATTCTCCTTGCGCGGTGTGGAAGGGATTCCCGAACATGCACAGTTCGGTAAGGCAGTCAACCCCGTCATTCCGAACTACCTGACTACTACCGGTGCAGGGGGGCGTCAGGATATCAGCTTAGACGACTATTCCTTCCCCAACAACCAGATTGTGCCTTACTCCGATACCGATTGGTGGGATGCCATCGATCGCGTGGCACCGATGCAGAACCATCAGCTGACCCTCACCGGCGGCGGTGCCAAGGGGCGCTACCTGATGGGTTTGAACTACTTCAACCAGCTGGGTACGGTGGAGTACTCCTACTACAATCGCTACCAGACCCGTATGAATACCTCGTTCGACGTCCGTTCATGGTTGCGCCTGGGTGAGAACCTGCAGTACACCTGGACCAAGGATGTAGGACTGCATAACAACACCTCGGAAGCCAATCCCTACTCGTGGACTTACCGTTCCTCACCCTGGGTGCCTGTAAAGGATACCTTTGGCAACTGGGGCGGCTCTAAGATCGCCGGTACTGGTAACTGGGTGAACGTGGTGGCACAGGAGGAACGCAACAAGGACAACTACTGGTCCAATACACGCATCTTTGGTAATATATGGGCAGAGGTGGACCTGATAAAGGAGCTGACTTACCGTACTAGCTTCGGATTAGATTATACCAATGCCTACAGCTACTACATTAGCAAGAAAAATCCGGAGTTTTCAGAGAGCCCTGGCACCAACCATTTTCAGGAGGCATCCTCCTTCAACTTCCGATGGGTATGGACCAACACCCTCACCTATGACAAGGTGTTTGACGAAGTACATGCAGTGAATCTGATTGTGGGAACGGAAGCGATCCGCGATGGACTGGGAAGGGGCATGGAAGCCCGCAGGTATCACTACCTGATGGAAGATAACACCAACACCTGGGTGCTGGCGATGGGTGCCAACGACAACCAGCGAACCAACAACTCATGGTACAACGGTGAGTTTGCTCTTTTTGGCATCTTTGGACGTGCTGACTATACCTATGTCCATAAGTATCTCTTCACGGGTATTGTACGGCGCGACGGCGTGTCCCGTTTTGCGAAAAAACACCGTTACGGGGTATTTCCATCAGCATCTGTAGGATGGCGCCTCTCGGAAGAAAATTTTATGGAAAACACCCGTGGGTGGCTCGATGACCTGAAAATTCGAGTGGGATATGGTCATACCGGTAATGCGGAGATACCTCGTGCCACCAATTTTGCGATGCTCTTCGGTACAGCACCCGACCGTACCAATTATGACCTGGGAGGTACCAATACAGGTTCGGAGCTGGGTTACCGGCTGACTACCTACGGAAACGAGGAGACTCGCTGGGAGGCTACCAAGATGACAAATGTTGGTGTAGATATCACTTTCGGTGGTAACCGCTTCAACAGTACCCTCGAGTTCTACAACAAAGTGACTTCCGACATGCTGATCAGCGCTGCTTACTCAGCGCTGGCCAACGATGAGGTGGGTCGTCCCTATATCAACTACGGTGATATGCGCAACAGGGGTTTCGACTTCTCATTCAATTACCGAGACAAGGCGGGTAACCTGGAGTGGGATTTGGGACTAAATCTGTCAACCTATCAAAATGAGGTGCTGGGACTTTCCACAGCAGAAGATTACGCTTTATGGGGAAACGGTTACCGACTCTCTACTAGTGTGACCCGCACGACGAAAGGACGTCCCATCTCCGATTTCTTTGGATACAACATTGTGGGCTTCTATGAAGATGAACAGGATGTGCTCAGTTCACCCATACCTTACGGTACGACTGCTGACGTGATCGCGGAGAACCCGGGTTCGTATGTGGGTAAGTTCAAGTTTGAAGATGTGAGTGGCCCGGACGGTAAACCCGACGGGGTGATCAACTCCTTCGACCGCAAGGTGATCGGCAGCCCGCATCCTGACCTGATGGCCGGATTTAATGCTACACTGAAATACAGGAATTTCGACTTTACTATGTTTTGGTACTCTACCATTGGAAATGATCTGTTTAACAATACCAAGTACTTTACCGATTTCCCGCTCTTCGGCGGTAACCGTTCCACACGTTTCAGGGATCTATCCTGGAAAAAGGGAGCTGACAATTCGAAAGCAACACTGCCGATTCTGGACTCGAAAGACAACTGGGGTGGTGCCGTTGCATCTTCTTACTACGTAGAAGATGGGTCATTCTTGAAATTGAAAAATTTAGTGATAGGATACAGCATACCTAAGCATATCCTGGAAAAAGTTACTATCTCAAACCTGAGGCTCTACCTGCAGGCTGAGAATATCCTGACCCTGACCAAGTATTCGGGTCTTGATCCTGAGATTACCAACATGGAGACGGGAGCCAGTAGCGGCGCCGACCTGAGAAGAGGTCTCGATGCCGGTGGATGGCCCACCACCATGCGGTTCCTATTCGGTGTCAACTTTGAATTTTAACCCCTCTAAAATGACAATGCAATGAAACGCATACATATTTTATTCCTTATACTTTCTATGGGGGCTCTCTTAAGCTCCTGCGGCGAGGATTTCCTTTACAAGGCTCCTCAGGGCAGTATCGATCAGGATGCACTGACCAACCAGACCGGTATCGACCTGCTCACCACCACAGCGTATGCCAATCTGACAGAGAATGGTTGGGGAGCCTCTCCCTCTAACTGGACTTTCGGTAGCATGTACGGCGGTGATGCCAACAAGGGGTCCGACGCCAACGATCAGTCGGTACTCAACGAGATGGAGACCTACAGCACACTGCCTACCAACAGTTATATCTCTGAGAAATACAACTGGGTGTACAAGGGTGCCAAAAGGGTGAACATTGCACTGCAGACTATGGAACACGTAGAGGACATGGATGCAGCTATCCAGAAGAAACGTAATGGTGAACTCCATTTCCTCCGTGCCCTCTTCTATTTTGAAGGGATCCGTGTATTTGGACCTTACTTGCCGTGGGTGGATGAGACCAATACCGATAACGACCCGAAGGTGCACAATGACATGGATATCTATCCCAAGGTGTTGGCCGACCTGGATATTGCCATCAGCGACCTGCCCGACACACAGGATACTCCGGGGCGTGCAAACGTATGGGCAGCCAAGGCGTTAAAAGCCAAGGTGCTGATGCAAAAGGGTGACCTGACAGCTGCTAAGCCCATTCTGAAAGATGTGGTGGATAACGGAAAGACATCAAATGGTTTGAAGTATGACCTGGAAGAAGATATGAGTGCTAACTTCGACACCTACCGTGAAAACGGTAAGGAGTCGATCTTCGCTATCCAGTTTTCGGCTGAGCGTGATAATGGCAATACAGGCATGTCGATCGCCTACCCGCACGGTGGTGCCGGTGCTCCCGGAGGATGCTGTGGCTTCTTCCAACCCTCGCAGGAGCTGGCCAACTCTTACAAGGTGGGTCCTGATGGTTTGCCGCTGCTGGACAACTCCTACCGCAACGCTCCCTACACGTCGGAACGTGCAACTAGTGGTGAATACATCGCCGTCAGCAATAAGACGATCCCCGTTGATCCACGTATTGACCTGGCCATCGGCCGTTTTGGTGTACCTTACAAGGATTGGGGTGTGCCTCAGAACAACTGGGTGCGCGACGTAGCCAATGGTGGTATCTACCTGCCCAAGAAGCATGTCTACACCAAAGTTGAATTGGATGCCGGCCTAGCAGATGGTGGTCTCAGTGCCGGCTGGGCTCCCGGGTCGGCCATGAACCTGCAATACCTTAGCTTTCGTGATATCCTGCTGCTCTATGCTGAGTGTCTTGCCAACGATGGTGAGTTGGCGGCTGCCATGGGTGTGGTGAACCGTGTTCGCACGCGTGCCGGACAGAAGGTTAATTTCGTCATGCTCAACGGTGAACCGGCCGCCAACTATCAGATCGCCAACTATCCATCCACCCATGCTGCCTTTACCAACAAGGAGGTCTGCATTGATGCGGTACGGATGGAGCGCAAGCTGGAGCTGGCCATGGAAGGACAGCGCTGGTTCGACCTGGCTCGCTGGGGCGGTAACTATATGAGCAGCAAGCTGGCTGAATATATACAGTTTGAGAGTCAGTTTCTTGCCAAGTTTGCAGGAGCACCGGTGCTCAACCCTGCCCGTACCATGTTCCCGCTGCCGGAAGGACAAATCCAGACCATGGGTGTTGATGAAGAGGGAAATCCTTATTTGGTTCAGCCGGAACCTTGGAGATAATTAATAGTCTGGGAGATCAGAAGCAATATGATACAATACAGAGAATCAACTGTGGTGATTTTACTACTGCTTTTCACTGCATGTACCATGAGCCCTCGTGGACAGCAGTTCACCTATACCTTCAGTATGGAAAGCATTAATAATTTTCGTGTTACGCTGCAGCTTAATCCTGATTCATCGTGGATGGTGGCACGTTACAACTATTTCTTTGACCGCTTTGGAGGTTCTTCTTCTGTATTAGAGCGTGATGGAAAACTCACTGACCAGGAGCATGCTGCTTTTGTGAAACTTCTGAAGAAGAGTGGAATAGAATTTATGAAAGAGTCGTATGGTTTCGACAGTGAAGAAAATATTGGATGCTCGGTCATTTACATGCTGTCGCTAACACCAGAGGGAGGTAAGACGCGCTATATCAACATCCGGGAAAATGCAGAGGATAGATTTTCAGATGCGTTCAGAGAGATGATCCTGTATTCAAGTTTGTTTCTAAATAATAAACTAGAAACTGATTCTGCTTACTAAAAAAAACCTCTTCGTGGGCATGACTAGTCTTAAAGAACCGTTACCGGTTTATAAGACAAAAATAGTTTATTATTCGGCAGGACGGTCGACCTTCCTGCCGGATTTTTTTTATGGCGTTCTTATTTTATGTAACGCTATCTCAGGAAGAGATAGTTCGTGACCACCTTTCCAGCGGATACAATAAAATTTGCCGCTGAAACTTGGATATCTCAAAAGATTCCA
>ENA-UOOK01002633-UOOK01002633.1-fermentation-metagenome-genome-assembly--contig:-NODE-2633-length-21649-cov-6.789617_pt1 | contig 21649 bp, 18 predicted proteins | sample MGYA00245777_ERZ724023 | MGnify/ENA primary metagenome ERZ724023 (study PRJEB28704, sample SAMN03018312) | fermentation metagenome | biome: anthropogenic terrestrial biome; feature: soil; material...
GAAGAAGGGACTGCCGCAAAACTTTCGTTTTGCGGCAGCCCCTTGCCACGCGTCGTTCAGGCCCTCTGCCGGGCCTTCTGCCGGGAAGCGATCCGCTCTTTTTTCTCCCGTTCCTCTTTTTCGCGTTCCTCGCACCTTTCCCTGGCGCTGCTGGAAGCCCAGATCCTGTCGGAGACTTCGGCCCAGTCCTTCGCGGCGTCCGCGCATTTCGCCGTCAGGGAATCCACGCCCTCCGGGTGCACGAGGTCGGTCGACTTTGCGCCGCACCGTTTCACCATTTCCACGAGGCGCTCCGGATTGTCCAGGAGCGGGCAGGGGCGGAGCTGGTTGTGGTTGAAGGGCTGGTTGCGGCGGTATTCCATGAAAAGCGGGGACCGCAGCGCCTCCAGAAGGGTTTTCTCCTTGATGTTGGAGTCGGAATACTGGATGAACGCGCAGGGCTCGACGTCGCCGTTCGCGTTGATATGGAGGTACGATTTTCCCCCGGCGATGCAGCCGTTGACGTATTCGCCGTCGTTCCAGAAATCCATCGTGAAGATCGGCTTCGTCTCGCGGAATTTCCGGATCTGGTCGTACATGTACTTGCGCTGCTCCGCGGTCGCGATCAGGTCGGTGGAAGCGCCCGCGCCGACCGGGATATAAGTAAAGATCCAGGCGAATTTGCAGCCCTGGTCGATCAAGAAATCGAAGTATTCGTCGCTGCCGATCTGCTCCGCGTTTTTCCGCGTGTAGCAAAGCGACGCGCCGAAGGGGAGCTTCTTTTCCCGGAGGATCTTCATGGCTTTCAGCACGGCCTGGTAAGTGCCCTTCCCGCGGCGGAAATCCGTCTCCTCCTCGTACCCCTCGATGCTGATCGCGGGCACGAAGTTCTTCACGCGCAGGACGTCGTCGGCAAACGCCTCGTCGATCAGCGTCCCGTTGGTAAAGGCCAGGAAAGTGCAGTCGCTGTGCTTTTCGCACAGCCGGATGATGTCCTTTTTCCGCACGAGCGGCTCGCCGCCCGCAAGGATGTACATATAGCTGCCGAGTTCTTTCCCCTGGCGGATGACGTCGTCCATCTGCTCGTAGCTCAGGTTGAGGCTGCGGCCGTACTCCGCGGCCCAGCATCCGGTGCAGTGCAGGTTGCAGGCCGACGTCGGGTCCATCAGGATCGCCCAGGGTACGTTGCAGTCGTACTGCTCGGAGACCTGGCCGAGCCGCTTGCTCCCCATGAAATTGATCAGCATGTTCTCGAAGGATTTCTTCCGGAATCCCTCGTCGACGTCGGTATAGAAGCTTGAGATGAGGCGGTTCCAGTTGCTGTTCGGATCCGCCATGGCGCCGTCGATGATTTTGTAGGAGATGTTGTGCTTTTCGTTCCGGTCGATTTTCTGGAGCCAGCCGACCACCTTCCGCACGTTGGTCTGCGGGTCGCTGTCCAGGTAGTGCATGACCTGCTTCAAGCCGAACATCTCGAGCTCGTCTTTGAAATTCCCCATAACAAATCCACCTTTCCGCCCCGATTGCAAAATTCCGTATCGAGGTCCCTGCCAACACCTTACCACTTTTTTCGGAAAAAGTAATTATACAATGTTCGGTGATTGTAACGGAATCATACAATGTGCGATTGTTGTAAGGCGATCCGCCGCGCGGGGGAAAGAAGCGGCGCGCAGAGGGGGACGCTACGCCTTCTTCGGCAGGCCCTTCGCCTGGCATTCCGGGCAGTAGCCGTAGAGGTTCAGCCTGTGATCCGTGATCCTGAAATGGGTCTGTTTTTCCAGCTTTTCCACGAAGGGCTTCAGGGGGCAGGCGTCGATCGCGATCATTTTTTTGCAGCCGAGGCAGATCAGGTAATGCTTGTGGACCATCCTGTTATATTCGTAGAAAGCCTTTTCGCTTTCATTGATCTTTGCCTTCACCACCAGGCTGTTGGCCACCAGGCTGTCAAGCTCCCGGTAAACCGTCGAAAGGCTGGCCGGGATCTTCAGGCGGCTCAGCTCCATGAAGATCTGGCCGGCCGTTACCGGCTGGGGCTGCCGCTCCAGGATCTCGAGGATCGCCGCCCTGCGCTTCGTATTTTTCAAGCCCTTCCGTTTGAGGTCGTCACGGCGGTTGACACTGTTTCCCAACATACCACCCCTTTCTATATAAGCAAACGATGTCGGTTCGCATGTTATTGTTTCCCATTCTTTTGATTGGCGGTACAGAATCACGCGCGTACAAAGCAGGATAAGCCGGGAACCGCATCGCTTCCTCGGGCCGGAAGGACCCCGCGATCAGCGATTCCGCCGGCTTTCCACGGCAGCTCTTCCTCGCGGGCCTTCGCTGCTGTCTGCCTGCCTGTCCCCGCTTTGCGTCCATATCCGCTGAGCCACGGCGCGCCGCCGCGTCCCAAAATCTTCCGACAGGAAAATTGTAGCATATTTCTCCCTGATTTTAAAGACGGATAGTCCGCGCGGAGAAAGCCGCAAAGCCGCCTGCCGAAACGCAGTGGGAAGAGCCCCCAATGCGTGCGCGAAACGCAAAACAGGGCCCTTCCCGAACGGAATCCGTCCCAATTCTTTATGGCTTCTCCGCGAAACCCATGCCGGAGCTCAGGCTCACCCTTTCAGGCTGTCGTAGATCTTGCTCAGGTTGCTCTCGACGCGCTCCAGGTAGGTTTTTCCACCCTCGCTGCTTTCGACGGTGTAAACGGTCTCGACCTTCGCTCCGACTTCATCGGCCAGCGTTTTGGAAACGTCGGGACTCGCCATTTCCTCCGCGAAAACGGTCTCGACCTTGTGCTCCCTGCAGTATTTGACGAGATCCGTCAACTGCTGTGCGCTGGGCTCTCCCTCGGCGTAAACGTCTTCCACGCTGTTCTGCTCCAGCCCGAAATCGCGGCAGAGATAGCCGAAAGCGGCATGTCCCGTCACAAAGCTCTTTTTGGGCGCGGACTTGAACTTCTTGTCGTATTCCGTATAAAGGCTTTCCAGGTTGGAGACGAAGTCTTTGCAGTTTCTCTCGTAATCCTCTTTGTTGGAGGGATCCGCTTTCACAAGGCCGTCTTTGATGTTCGTCACTTCGGTCTCGGCGCCCTTCAGGCTGAGCCAGATGTGGGGATCGTACTGACCGTGCTCCTCAATTTCCCCCGGATCGGTGTTTTTGATCGGTTCCGCGCCTTTCGAGGCTTCCACCGTAACCAGGTCCGGGTTGTTCGCGGACTGGATCGCCTTGTCCGCCCAGGACTCCATGCCGAAGCCGCTGTACACGAAGACCTTCGCCGTGCTGAGACCGGCAAGATCCTGTGCCTTCGGCTCAAAATCATGCGGCTCCGTCCCGTCCGGGATAATGGTGGAGATCTCCACCTTGTCCCTGCCGACCGCCTCGGTGAACTCCTTCATGGCGTTGAAGGTGACGGAAACCTTCAGCTTGTCCGCCGCGGCTTCGCTTACCTCCGAAGACGGGGCGGCGCTCGGCGCCTGCGAGCTTGCCGGGCTCGTCCCTCCGCACGCCGTGAGCCCCATGCCGATTACCGCCGCCGCGCCCAGCAGGAGCGCAACATACCGTTTTAACATTCTCGTCAGCCTCCAGGATGATCATAATATGCAAATGCGAACCGTTTGTATTTATCCGCACCTCTATCTTAGCCCGGAAGGAATTCCTTGTCAATAGAAATTTGGTCCGGGGATTTTCCGGCCGCCCGAAATTTCTCCCATCCGCCGCCGCCGCAGTCCTTTTCCCGGATTCCGCCGGAGCGTTTCCGGTCGTCGAAATTATTGTTTCCAAGAGATTTTCCTTGCAAACGGAAACCGTTTGTATTTATAATGAGAAAAGGAAACCGATTTGCCGGCCCGGCAGGTATGTTTTCCACGATTGCGGAAGAGGGAAAGTCATCATGATCCAGGCAAAAAAGTTATATTTTTCCTATACGGGCTCTCCGCCGTACGTTCTGAACGGGATCGACCTTGAGATACACGCGGGGGAATACGTTTCCGTCGTCGGGGAAAACGGATGCGGAAAAAGCACGCTGATGCGGCTCATTCTGCGTTTTTTGAAACCGACCTCCGGGGAGATCGCCACCCGCGCCAAGCGGATCGGGTATGTCCCGCAGAAAAGCGATTTCTCCAATTCCGGTTTTCCGATCACGGTTTACGAGATGCTGAACTCCTACCGCAGGCTTCTGAAGCTGAAAGATAAGGGAATTCCCCGAAAAAGCCTGGAGCGCGTCGGGATGTCCGCGTTCTCGGACTCCCTGATGGGGAACCTTTCCGGCGGCCAGACGCAGAAGATCCTGGTCGCCAGGGCCCTGATCGGGAACCCCGACCTGCTGATCCTGGACGAGCCTTCCACGGGCGTGGACGTCGGGAGCCAGAAAGAGATTTACGGCTTTTTAAAGGAAATCAACCGGAAGGGCCGGATCACCATCGTTTCGGTAGAACACAATCTGGAGGCCGCCGTGGCCAATTCCACGCTGATCTACCATCTCGTCGACGGCAAAGGACACACCTGTTCCCCCAGGCAGTACGCCGACGAATATCTCAGGGAAAACAGGATAGGTGGGTAAAATGCTGCAGTATGGCTTCATGCGGAACGCGCTGTTCGTTTCCGTGTTCATTTCGATTCTTTGCCCCTGCATCGGGATCTTCCTGGTGCTCCGGCGCTATTCCATGATCGGCGACACGCTGTCCCACGCCTCCCTCGCCGGGATCGCCCTCGGGCTGCTGTGCGGCCAGAACCCCGTGCTGGGGGCGTTCGTGTTCACCTCCGTCTGCGGCGCGCTGATCGAGTTTCTGCGGACGTATTTCAGGAAATTCACGGACCTGATCCTCACGATCGTGCTCGCGCTGAGCGTCGGCACCGCCATCACGATCATCAGCTCCGGGAAGCTCCACGCCAACGCGGATTCCTTTCTGTTCGGGAGCGTGCTCACCGTGACGCCGTTCGACATGGTTATGGTGGTGGTCCTCAGCGCGGTTTCCGTGCTGACGCTCGTCTTTCTATACCATCAGATGCTTTATATCGCGTACGACGAGGAGGCCGCCAAGGTCGCCGGGGTAAAGGTCAAACTGATCAACTACGTCTTTTCCGTCCTCGTGGCTTCCGCGATTTCCGTTTCCATCCGGATCGTGGGCGTTCTGGTGCTCAGCTCGATGATCGCGCTGCCGGTCGCAACCGCCCTGCAGCTGGAAAAGGGGTTTCGGACCACCCTGCTGTTCTCCATCCTTTTCAGCTTCGTCGATATTATGGTGGGGCTGTTCGCTTCCTATTACCTCAATGTGGCACCGGGGGGATTCACCGCGCTCGTTTCCGTCGCCGTTCTGGTGCTGGTCCTTCTGGCGAAGAAAATCCGCATGCGCATCCGCGGCCGTTCCGCCGCCGGAGCCTGAACGGGACGGCCGCCGACCCTTCCGCCCGGCGGCAATATTCCCGGAGGGGACTTTCCGCGTCCGGTCCACCCGAAGGGCTTCCGGAAGGGAGCATCATGCCCCAAGGATAGAAATAAAAGGAGGCCTCCATGAAAGAGCAAACCCTCAGAAACTGCGAACTGCTGATAGAAAACCGCGATGCGGTCAAGTCCGTTTTTCCCTGGGACAGCGGATTGCTCCACCTCGCCTGCGCCGGTATCTTTACGGGGAAAGGAAAGACGGCGGACGGGGCGGTTCTGGTGAACTGCAAAAACCTGCTCAAGAAAAGATGCGGCTTGTTCTCCAACTTCCGCGGCGTCGCCCGGTCTCCGATCGCCTCGATGCTCGCGGCCGGCGAAGACGATCCGGAGCGGACGTTGGAAAACGGGCTGCTGGCGTATCGGCTGCTGAAAAGGGATTTCCTTGCGTCCGCCTATCTGCCGCTTGCCGCAATGATTCTTGCGCAAACGGCGCAGCCCTCCCGGTATGAGGCGATCGCCCTGAGAACGCGGACGATTTACGGCCGGCTGAAAAAAGAGCATCCGCTCCTGACGTCGGGGGAAGACAGCGCGTTCTGCGCGCTCATGGCCCTTTCGCAGAAGACGGATGACGGGATGATAGAAGACGCGGAGCAGTGTTACCGCGCTTTGAAACCGAATTTCTTTTCTTCAAACGCCGTCCAGTCGCTCAGCCATGTGCTGGCGCTCTGCGACGGCCTGCCCGCCGCGAAGTGTGAAAAGACGATGGAGCTTTTCGAGAAGCTGAAAGCGGCGGGGCACAAGTACGGAACGGATTACGAGCTGCCGACGCTGGGCGTTTTGGCCATGTCCGGCGGCGCTTTGGACGAAATCGTCCAGGAAATCGCCGAGATCGACGATTGGCTTTCCCGGCAGAAGGGATTCGGGCTCCTCGGCGGCGTCCCCCGCAAGCAGCGGCTGATGTACGCCGGGATCGTGGCGCAGAGAGACTACGTGAAGGACGAGGCCATGCAGGCCGCGGCGGTCAACGGCACGGTATCGCTGCTCGTCGCCCAGCAGGCCGCCATGTGCGCCGCCGTGGCTGCAAGCTCCGCGGCCGCGGCCAACGCCTCGTCGTCGAATTGAGCATCCGCGTTGCGCGGAACTCCCGCCGCGTCACCGGCAGTAGATCGCTACCGCATCCCGCAGGAAGGCCGCGCAGCCGGGGGCGATTTTGTCGTAGTACGCGGTGAAGCGCGGGTCGTCCACATACATCCGCGTCACGGCGATATGCGCCTCTTTGCTGTAGTTGTCCCAGTAAAAGCACAGCCACCGCTTATGCAGCCCGCAGGCTTTCTGCGCCAGCTCCCCCGCCGGATCGCCCTGCGCAAAGGCCGCCTTGAGGGTTGCGTTCAGCTCCGCCGTCAGCTTTTCCAGCCCGGCGTATTGTCCGCGGCTCATATGCAGCACTTTGGCGCTGGAGCGGTCAACGCAGGCGTCCCCGTATTTTGCCCGGATTTCTTCTCCGTATTGCCGCTCGTTGCTGTCGACCAGACTGTGAAGAAAGCCTTCGAATTTTTCTTTGTCGCTCATGGTCGTCTCCCCTTTCATGGTTTCGATGGTTTTTTGTACATTGGCAATCAGCAGGTTCAGCCGTTCCCGCCTTGCGAGCAGGGCGGCCAAATGGCTTTGAAGCGCCGAGAGGCCGTCGAAATCCCCGGACGACAAAATTTTCCGGATCTCCGCCAGCGGAACGCCGAGCTCGCGGTAAAACAGGATCTGCTGGAGCCGGTCGACTTCCTTGCGCCCATAGATCCGGTACCCGTTCGGGCTTACCCGGGCGGGCGAAAGCAGCCCGGATCTGTCGTAATACCGCAGCGTCCTGGCGCTGACGCCCGCCAGCTTTGCCAGCTTGGAAACGGTGTATTCCATTGTGCCACCTCCCGCAATTCGCATGATAGACTATGACGCAACGTCAATGTCAACAGTTTTCTGAAAAATATTTTCATGCCGTGCAAAAGCAGCCGGGCTTTCGCCCGGCTGCAAATTTTTGGCTGCGGTTCCGCGTTCCGGCCGGCGGCGGTACGGCGCCGGGATCAGTGCAGGAACGGGTACATCAGCAGATACCGCAGGTTTCCCAGCTTGATTCTGCACGCTGCCGGGAGCGCGTGATAAAAAGAAATCCATTCCTTCCGCTCGCCGGCGGTCAGCCCGCGTTCGCCGAAACGCACTTCCAGATACAGACGCGTCACTCTGTCGAAACTGACGGAACCGAATCGCAGCTGACCGCGGACCTTGTCGGCAAGCTCCTGCGGCGTGCCCGCGGAAGGAACGCGGAAACCGAGCTTCGCGAGCACGGCGGCAAAATACCCGTAAAGGGACAGGACCAGTGTTCGGTCGTCCCGCCTGCGGATCACGGCAAACCACAGCGCGCGGTAGGCGGCTTTGCCGGCGTACGGGAAAAGGACCAGAAGCACGATCAGAGCGGCAACCAGGAAACCGGCGGAAAAGTCCGCGCCGGCCCGGTTTCCCGGGAGGACGCCGGAGGATGCCGCCGGGGACCGCGGCGAAAGGGATGAGGGGGCAAAGGAAGACGCCGCGGACGAAGCAGGCTCGGAAGACGGTGGCGGCGCTTCGCTGGACGGCGCCGAAGAGGATCCCTGCGAGGGCGTCCGCTGCGCCTCCGCCTGAGTCAGGGGCCTCGGAAGAGCGGAGGCCGGAGTCGGATCTGAGGGAAGGAAGCCGCACAGCGGGGAATAAAACTCCACCCAGGAATGCGCCTGGGCGTTCGTCACCTCATACAGCCCGGATCCGGAGACGGTGGGCGAGGCATAGCCCTCGATATAGCGCGCCGGCACGCCGCTCGCACGCATCAGCATCGTCATCGCCGTGGCAAAATGCTCGCAGTATCCCTTCTTGGAATTGAAAAGGAAGTAGTCTACGAAATCCTGGCCTCCCCACGGCTGCGGGGGAGAAAGCGTATAGGTGCAGTTGTCGGCCAGCCAGCGCTTGACGGCTTCGGCTTTTTGAAACTCGTCGGAGCAATTTTTTGTGATGCTTTTTGCGAGCGCGACCGTGCGGGCGGTAAGCCCGGCCGTCGAACCGAAAGCGGTCTGTATTTCGCCGTCGATCTGCCGCTCCGCCGCAAAGCCATCGGAACGGTTCCCTTGGTTTCCGGCCCCGTTCAGGAAAACCCTGCTGCTGAGATCCGGCTGCCAGTACGTCAGCGAATATTCAGTGCCGAGCGGCAGCGGCCGCGCCGTTTCCAAATCGGGATAGGTGTGCTTCAGCGCCGTCTCGTCCCCCCGGCTTCCGATCCCGCCCGCTATCACGGCGGGTAAAAAAAGGTATTTCTGGCCTTCCGTCTTCGTCGTGACGCTGATCTGATGATAGCTCAGAAAAAGGATCGACCCGCTGAAGGGGTTATAGAGGAAATTCCTCTGGCGAAATTGCCCGATGCTCGATCCGGAAGTGAGCGGCGACAGGCTCTGATGATAGACGTCGTCGCCCTCCGACGAAGGCGCGGCCCGCCAGGATTTTCCCGTATAGGTGTCGTAGATGCGGCCGCGCAGGTAGAACGGCCCGTCCGCGCGGACCTCCAGCACCGGCGTCTCGTTCACTCTGGTCCGCAGGCCGATCAGCCGGTTCGGGTCGTAATCCTCAAAGCCGCTCGTGGAAAACAGCGAGCCCTGCAGCCGCGTTGTAAAATCCGAAACGTCGATCCTCGGGTAAGAACGGAATATGGTCTCCAGGCCCGTGAAACCGATCTGCGCAACGGCGAGCACGGCGGCCAGCACGCCCATGGCGGCCGCCGTCGTGCGGAGCAGCAGCCTGCCCCCTCCCGCAGTCCTCTTCAGGCCCGCCTTCACGCCCGCGCGGTAAAAAAGCACTGCGCAGCCTCCCGTGACGACAAGCAGCGCCGGCAGATTTTCGCCGTGCCCCGTGTAAGAGAGATAACCGGAAAGCGCGGTGGTTCCCGCCCAGAAAATCGCAACCGTCAGACGCCGCCTGCCGCAATGCGCGGCAAGCAGGGAAACGAAAGCCGCAAAAACGCAGAGGCAGGCCGAGACGAATCCGCTCGACCGGATCTGCGCTTCCCCCGCCGCGGAAAGCCCGGACGCCGCCGGCGGACTGCCGGCGGCATCCGAAAACATCCGATAGAGGGACAGCATGACGACGTCGGCCGTGGCAAGGAGCACCAGGAACCACGTCGTTTTTTTAAAAAGGAGATCGAGAAACACGGCGGCGGCACAGCCGAAAAAGATCGGAAGGACATTGTCCTTCATCATCTGAGAAGGAACAAAAGGGGCCAGAAAGCCGTAGGCGCAGGCAAAGCCCACAGCCACAAGCAGCCCGTATTCAGCGGCTTTGTTGCCGATGGAATCTCTTTTCATTGTTCTCTCCCGTCCATGCGGAGATCCGCTCGATGCGCAGGCGCTCTTTCTTTGCCTGCCGCGCCGGAGGGGCCGCCGTTATCGAACACGCGACGCCATGCTCCGCGAGATGGTCAAAATAAGCCTTCCTGGTTTCCCGCTCGAAATCCGCCGGCGCAATATAGTGAAAGCAGGCTCTGCGGGAGACGCCGGAAAATTCGCACAGCCGCCGCGCGAGCCCTTCGTCCAGGTGCGCGCTCACGACCAGCAGCCCGCCGGCATCGGGGAAAGCTCCCGCCGCGTCGGTCAGCGCTTCGGCGGCCGGCTCGGACGACGCGAGGCTTACCGCCGCTTCCGGCAGGTCGGCGTCCGATTTGATCCACAGCGTCCGGAGTTCTTCCCCTTCCCAAAAAACGACGCGGACCTTCGCCCCTCGTTCCACGAGGCCGCAGACCGACCGGTAAGCCGACTCGCAGAGCTGGTCGCGCGCGCACAGCGCTTCCTCCGCCGGGCCGCGGACGGGGCGAAGATCGACCGCGACCGTCACAAAGTCTTCTTCCTCCTCATAGAGGCAGGTCATCATCTGACGGGTATGCGCCGTCAGCTTCCAATGAACGTTGCGCAGCAGGTCGCCGGGAGCGTACTCGCGGACGCCGTTGTAACTGCCGGAACTGCGGCCCCCCTGCGCCGGCCGGGACGCGTTTTCGTCCCGGCCTCCTTTTTCACCGGCCCCGGGGGCGGCGGGTTCCCCGCGGGAGGGGACCACGACGGCGACGGCGGGCCGTTCGACCGGCAGCTTCATGCCGAAGAGCCCCACCGGCCCATAAATCCTGGCTTTCCGCATCCGCATCCGGTAGGCCCCGATGTGGTCCGGCGTCATGGAGAGCCGAACGGTCCCGACCGTTCCCGGCGCTAGGTCGAACGACACCTTGCCCGCGACGGATTTCAGTCCTTCGGGCCCCGCCAGACACAGCGAGATTTTCAGGCGGCAGACAAGAAGGCTGCCGCTGTTCCGGTAGGCATAGGAAAACACAACGGCTTCCCCGCGCTGCGACTCGCGGAAAGGCGTCGAACCCAGGCCGCGGACGCGCCGGCGGGCGCGGCGGACGCACAGGGCGTCTATGGGCGCCAGCAAAAGCAGGAACAGCAGCGGCGTATAGCCGAAGCGGTTGTTGAGCAGGTAGGCTTCCGCAATGGAAAGCGCAAGCAGGGCCAGATAAACCGGCAGACCGGGCGGCTTGATTTTCCTATCCATATGCGCTATGCTCTCAAAGAGGGAGCCGGCGTCGACGCCAGAATCCCGTCGACGATCTCCGAGACCTTTCCGCCGGAAGCTTTCGTCCCGCGGGACGGCAGCAGCCGATGGCAGAGCACGAAGGGCGCAAGAAACTTCACATCGTCCGGGATGACGAATTCCCTCCCCCGGTACAGCGCGAGCGCCTGCGACATCTGAAACAGCATGATGGAAGCGCGCGGGCTCGCGCCCAGCGCAAATTCGCCGCCGGTGCGGGTTGCCCCCACGACGGCCAGGATATAGCGCCCCACCTCTTCGGAAACATGGACCGATAAAACCTTTTTCCTTACCATGAGCACATCGCCGGCGCTTGCGACGGCCGAAAGGTTCGCGGCCTGATTGCAATGCGAGTTGTACAGGATCCGAAGCTCGTCCTCCGTTTCGGGATAGCCCAGGGAAACCCGGATGGTGAAGCGGTCGATCTCCGCTTCCGGCAGCGGATAAGTCCCCTGATATTCGATGGGGTTTTGCGTCGCGAGGATCATGAACGGCTGGGGCAGCGGGTGGCTTACGCCGTCGACCGTCACGTTGCCCTCCTCCATGATCTCAAGCAGGCTCGCCTGCGTTTTCGGGGAAGTGCGGTTGATCTCGTCCGCCAGCACAAAGTTGCTCATCACCGGCCCGGGACGATACTCGAATTTTCCCGTGCCGGAATTATAGATGGAAAACCCCGTGATATCCGAGGGGAGAATGTCCGGAGTGAACTGAATGCGCTTGAACTCGCAGTCCACCGACCGGGCAAGCGCGCAGGCAAGGCTTGTCTTCCCGACGCCCGGAATATCCTCGATCAGCACATGGCCGCCGCTTGCCATGGCAAGCACAACCAGCTCGATCGTCCGCCGTTTCCCGATGATGGCTTTCCCGACGTTTTCCACCACGTCGGTCAGCACTTTGCGGGCCTGCCGTATATCGTCCATGAAAAAAGCCACACCCTTCCCGCTGATTCTCCCGGTATGGACCGCCCCTCCGTTTTCTCGACCGCATCCGCACCCCGCGGGGAAAGCGACCATTCTTCGAAAGGCTTATGATGAAAAATAAAGGATGTTTCTATCATATCATAGTTATCGAATAAAGCGCAACCCGCGGAAGTGTGCGCCGCCGCCTAATTTTTCAAGGAGATGGTACTGCATGTATTCTTTTCATCCAAGTGAAAACGAACCGGTTAAAACCGATGTCGCCGTAGTCGGCGGCGGTCCGGCCGGCTGCTTTGCCGCCGTTGCCTGCGCCCTGACCGGCGCGCGCACCATGCTCATGGAAAAAAACGGCGTGCTGGGAGGAACGGCCGTTGCCGCCGGCGTCAATTTCCCCGGCCTTTTTCACGCGTGGGGAAAACAGATTATCGACGGGCCGTGTTGGAAAGCCATTTTACGTGCGCGGGAGCTGGGCGGCGCTTCCATTCCCAAGATCGTACACAGCCCCGAGCATCACTGGGAAGAGCAGATTTTGATCAACCGCTTCGTCTACGCTTATGTGCTCGATGAAGCCTGCCGGAAAAGCGGCGTGGCGGTGCGGCTTCATACCATGGTATCCGGAGCGGAGGAACAGGACGGTCGCGTTCTTCTCCTGACGGCGGGAAAAGAAGGGGTGCGCCTGGTTTCGGCCAAACGTGCCGTCGACGCCACAGGAGATGCCGATCTTGCCGGAATCATGGGGTATGCCCGGCAAAAGAGCCAAACGCTCCAGCCTGCGACGCTCATTCACGATCTCGGAGGATATGATTTCAACGCGCTCGACGAAGGCGCTCTGAACGGATATGTGGCACAAGCCTTCCGGACTCACGAGCTGTTTCCCGAAGACTTCCAGGGCGGAACTCTTCTCGATTCCCTGAAAAACAAGCGGATTAACATGCATGTTTCCATGCGAAACGGAGCGTCCTCGGAAGATCGCACGAAAGTTGAAATGGACGCAAGATGTTCGCTGATGCGCATTCGAAACGCCTTGAGAAAAATGCCGGGACTGGAAAACCTGCAGATCGTAAATTTCTCCGACGAATGCGGCGTCCGCGAGACATATCGGATTATCGGCCGGAAAACGATCACGAAGGAGGACTACCTGAACGGAAAAAGATATAGCGACGCAATCTGCTACTCGTTTTACCCGATCGACCGCCATGTCCCGACCGGGATCGAGCAGGCCTTTTTGAAGGATGGAGTCGTGCCGACTATCCCGTACGGCGCGCTGGTACCGGAAGGCTCAAAACGGCTGCTTGCGGCAGGGCGCTGCATTTCCGGCGACGCAGAAGCGAACAGCGCCTACCGCGTCCAGGCGTCCTGCATGGCGGACGGGCAGGCCGCCGGAGTCGCGGCGGCTCTTTCCGCTCTTGGGAACGTTCCGGTCGGGGAAGTGGCGTATCAAAAGCTGTGCGCCGGGCTGACCGCGCTGGGCGCTATTGTTCCCACGCCTCAGAACTCTTAAATATATTTCAGGCAGCGCCGCATAACGGCACAACGAGAACCGCAATGTGCCGATGAATCGGTTGCGTATGGAGGCGTGTTCTCCGTATGCAGGAGACAGGTGCTGCCAACGCCTGTTTCTGCATTGCGCTTTTTGGGGCTTACAGGTAAATTGTCGCTTTTTGGAAGGCAGTCAAGGGACATTCAGCGGTTCCGGAAAAATATGGCGCCCGATCGCCTCTTTGGGCCTTTTCCATGCCGCCCGGGTTGTGATAAAATAGATAGAAGACGTTTTTGCGATTGAAATTTACTGCGGGGTTATGGTGATGGAAAAAACGGATCGAAAAACAACGCCCGGATGCGCAAACTGCAAAGAGGGCATCTGGTGCACGACGAGCGTCCCGCTGTTCGGCGCTCTTCCGGAAGAGGTGCGGCAGAGCCTTACGGAGCACGCCATACGGACAACCGGGGCAAAGGGCAGCACGCTGTTCCGGGTGGGGGAAAAAGTGGACTCCGTCCTGATCATCCGGAAAGGAAGGATCAAGCTCTGCAAATACGATGCCGACGGAAACGAATACATCCTCGACATCATCCACGACGGGGACGCCATCTGGGAAAACCTTTTCCTTGAAAACGCCGTTTTTCCATATTCGGCGGTGTGCCTGACAAAGGTGGATTTTTGTGAAATCAAAAAGAGCGAGTTCATCCGGTTCCTCGCGGACCGCCCGAGCATCGCGATGAATCTCATCTCGCTGCTCTCGCTCCGGCTGAAGGACTCCAACGAAAAGGCGCTCCTGCTCTCCATCCGCAACCCGGAAGTGCGGCTGGCGGGATTTCTGCTGGACAGGGACATCCGGTGCGTCGGGCCGGAGATCAAGCTGAAGCTGGAGGACATCGCCGCCAGCATCGGGCTGCGCCCGGAGACCGTCAGCAGAATCCTGAGCAGGTTTGAAAAAGCCCGCCTCATCAAAAGGCTCGGGCAGGGGAAGATCCTGGTCACGAACCGCGGCGAGCTGAAGAAGATCTACGAGGCCAGCCGGTCGGTGAAGCTGCCCGCGAAAAACAAAACGAATCCTTGAAGGAAACGGCCGTGAGGGCCCGCCGCCTGTGCAGCGCAGGCGGCGGGCCCTCCGGTTTTTTTTCATCCCGCCGCGCCGTTCGGCCGGCGGGCGGAATCCGCCGCGGGGAACTTGATCCTGATCAAAGAAAAGGGGCGGAAACGGGAGTATGCTGAGGGCAGCGGAAAGGAGGGACCGCTTATGATCAGAGGAGCGATTCATTCGACAGAATCCTTCGGTTCCGTCGACGGCCCGGGGATTCGATTCATCGTCTTTTTGAAAGGATGCAGGATGCGCTGCCGCTACTGCCACAACGTCGATACGTGGGACCCCCGTTCCAACGACCTGCGCACGGCGGACGAATTGCTGGACCAGGCGGAGCGGTACCGCGGCTATTGGGGAAAAGAAGGCGGGATTACCGTCAGCGGCGGGGAACCCCTTTTGCAGATCGACTTCCTTCTCGATCTGTTCCGGAAGGCAAAAGCGCGCGGGATCAATACCGTAATCGATACGGCCGGCGAGCCTTTCACGAAAGAGGAACCGTTTTTTTCAAAATTCCAGGAGCTGATGCGGTACACGGATCTTCTCCTGATGGATATCAAGCATATCGACCCCGCAGAGCACCGGAAGCTGACGGGCCGGCCGAACGACAATATCCTCGACCTGTTCCGCTATCTGTCCGAGACCGGCAAGCCCGTCTGGATCCGGCATGTGCTCGTTCCGGGGATCACGGACGACGACGGCTACCTGCGGAGAACGCGGGACTTTATCCTCACGCTTAAAAACGTGAGGAAGATCGAGGTGCTTCCCTACCATTCCATGGGGGAATACAAGTGGAAAGAACTCGGCATCCCCTATTCCCTCGAGGGCGTGGAGGCGCCAAGCGCGGAGCGCGTAAAAAACGCCGAACGGATCCTCCGCGGCGAAAGCGGCGCTGCGAACGCGCGGGAGAACGCTTTGCCGGCCCGGTAACGGGAAAAACGACTGCGCTTTTTTGATTACGATCAAGGAATCGGCGGATCGTATCGGTTAAAATATAGTCAAAGTCAGAATTGCAGCGGAAAGCTGCACGCGATCTCAGAAAGGAGCAATGTTATGAAGCGGGAGTGGAGAGGTTTCAAAGGCTCGCATTGGACGGACGACGTCAATGTGAGGGACTTCATTCAGAACAATTATACGCAGTATGACGGCGACCAGAGCTTTCTGGAAGGTCCGACGGACGCGACGAACAAGCTCTGGGGAAAAGTACAGGAGCTTCAGAAGCAGGAGCGGGCAAACAACGGCGTGCTGGACATGGAGACGAAGGTCGTCTCCGGCATCACCGCTTACGGCCCCGCCTATATCGACAGTGAAAATAAAGGCCTTGAAAAGGTCGTGGGCCTGCAGACGGACAAACCCCTGAAACGGGCGTTCATGCCCTACGGCGGAATCAAGATGGCGGAGGAAGCCTGCACGACGTACGGCTATACCCCGGCCCCGGAGCTGCACAAAATTTTTACGGAATACCATAAAACGCACAACCAGGCGGTTTTCGACGCTTATACGCCGGAAATGAAAAAGGCCCGCCACAACAAGATCATAACCGGCCTGCCGGACACCTACGGGCGCGGGCGCATCGTCGGCGATTACCGCCGGATTGCCCTTTACGGCATCGACTACCTGATCGCAAAGAAGCAGGACGACTTTGCCAACTGCGGGTCCGGGACCATGACGGACGACGTGATCCGCCAGAGGGAGGAGCTCGCCGACCAGATCCGGGCCCTGAAGCAGATGAAGGAAATGGCGGCGGGATACGGATTCGATATTTCAAAGCCGGCAAACAACGCGCAGGAAGCCGTCCAGTGGCTGTATTTCGGATACCTGGCGGCGATCAGAAGCCAGAACGGCGCCGCGATGAGCGTCGGCCGCGTGTCCACGTTCCTCGACATCTATATCGACCGCGACCTGAAGGAAGGGACGCTTACCGAGAAGGAAGCGCAGGAGCTGATCGACCATCTGGTACTGAAACTGAGGATGGTGAAGTTCGCGCGCATCCCTTCTTACAACCAGCTCTTCTCCGGCGATCCCGTCTGGGCCACGCTGGAAACGGCGGGCCTCGGAACGGACGGCCGCCATATGGTGACGAAGAACGACTACCGGTTCCTGCATACGCTTGAGAACATGGGGCCCGCGCCGGAGCCGAATCTCACGGTCCTCTATTCCTCGAGGCTCCCGGAAAGCTATAAGAAGTACGCGGCTTCCATTTCCGTGAAAACAAGCTCCATCCAGTACGAGAACGACGACGTGATGCGTCCCATCTGGGGCGACGACTACAGCATCTGCTGCTGCGTCTCCGCCACGCAGACCGGCAAGGAGATGCAGTTCTTCGGCGCCCGCGCCAATCTTGCCAAATGCCTGCTGTATGCAATCAACGGCGGCGTGGACGAAAAGACCGGCCAGCAGGTGGGGCCCGCTTACAAACCCGTCACCTCCGCGGTGCTTGACTACGACGACGTGATGGCGAAGTACGACGTCATGATGGACTGGCTTGCGGGGCTTTATGTGAACGTTCTGAACCTGATTCAGTATATGCACGACAAGTATTATTACGAAGCGGCGGAGATGGCTCTGATCGACACCGATGTGAGAAGGACGTTCGCAACCGGCATCGCGGGCTTTTCCCATGTGGTCGACTCGCTGTCCGCGATCAAATACGCGAAGGTCACTCCCGTGCGCAATGAAAGCGGCGTGGCTGTGGATTTCCACATCGAAGGCGACTTCCCGCGTTATGGAAACGACGACGACCGCGCCGACGACATTGCCGTGTGGCTTCTCAAGACCTTCATGAAGAAGATCCGCAAGTACCATACCTACCGCAATTCGGAGCCTACGACGTCGATCCTGACGATTACGTCCAATGTCGTTTACGGCAAGAATACCGGCACGCTGCCGGACGGAAGGCAGGCGTGGACGCCTCTGTCGCCCGGCGCAAACCCGTCCTACGGCGCGGAAAAGAACGGGCTGCTTGCGTCCCTCAACTCCGTTGCGAAGCTGCCTTACGAGTACGCGCTCGACGGTATTTCCAACACGCAGACCATCAACCCGGGCGCGCTGGGGCATACGGAGGGAGAGCGGAGCGAAACGCTCACACATGTCCTCGACGGATATTTCGACCGCGGCGCCCATCATCTGAACGTCAACGTATTCGGTACCGAAAAGCTGAAGGACGCGATGGAGCACCCCGAGAAACCCGAGTACGCAAACTTCACGATCCGCGTATCGGGATACGCGGTAAAATTCATCGACTTGACGAGAGAGCAGCAGCTCGACGTTATCTCAAGAACCTGCCACGACAGAATGTGATTTCAGGAACGCGGCTTTGGCCGGCGCCGCCCGTTGGTTACGGGCGGCGCCGGCCGCTTGTTTTCCGAAGGCTTCCGCGCGTTCCGCTTTCCTATCGGGTGTTTGCCAGAACCGCCGTCAGCCTTTCTTGGCCTTTCCGTCTGCAAGGGCAGCGGCACATCCGTCATTCATTTCCGCTCCCCTGAGGACCCCCTGCCGACGGACGAAACAGAAAAGGCGGGACGCAAGGGCCGGCCTTTTCTGTGTGGAAAGTTCGGTCATATGTAGTTTCCCGATGTGCTTATTTTATGCGGCTGTACCTCTCGATTATTAATTGGATATTTTCCGGAACCGCTTTCGTGCCATCAAGATGAAGGATTGGGCAAGTTAATGTTTTTGCCCATTCGTCAATGGCCGAAAGGTCGCGGGTTTTAACAAATTCTAAAAATCCTTGTTCTTTTTCATACATATCGCCGCCAACTAAAACACGTTCTCCATATCGTTCTAATGACCTGCGCTCCACACGCTCTAAACGTATATGAACCGGGACAGACAGGAATACCCCTAATTTATACATAGAACTAATTTGATCTCCATAATCACCTGTTACAGCAGAAAGCACAAATGAATCACATCTTTTTATATCAACGAGCATCCGTTCGATCACTGTATCTTTAGAGCGTGGCTTGGAGTAAGGAATTTCTGATTCTTCGAAGTAATAATTTTCAACATCTAAATGTTTCATGTTTAGTCTGCGAGCCAATTCAAATCCCAATGTAGTTTTACCACATCCATTTGCGCCAAAAACAATAATTCCATTTGGCATTCTCTTACACCGCCTAATATAAATAATGTGTATGAATTGATTTTATATCATAGGTGGTATAAAAGCAAAAGAATATAAGCCGCTGGGGCTCAAATCCTTTCGCTCGCATTTTGAGCGTGTCATTTGCCCAATTTAGGTGCAGGCTTCAAGCGCGCGCATACAAGCCCGGAAATGGAAAAGAGCCCGAACGCGAACTGCGTCCAGACTCAGTCTGGAAAGTCAGGTCATAAAAGACGCCCAGTCGTAGCTTCCCATTATATTCGTTAAGCAAATTACAGATTAAACCGTGTTTTTATTTTTTGCGCGACAATATCAGGTGAAAGACGGGAATTGTCGATCTTAATGTAATTATCGAATGGGATTTCGCCGTTTCTGCTTTCCAGACGATACTTCTCATCATCACGGATCAGTCTCTGATTGGAAACCGCAATGTCTCGTTTTGATGCTTTATTGCTCAACCGGTTTTCGGTTGCATTTCTTTTAAGACGCGTTTCCCTTGAGGCGACAAGCTCAACATAATAAAACTCAGTAGAATAGGGTCTGAATATGTTTTTCACGTGCTCAATATAATCCCAATCGGACTTCTGGTCAAACGCCCACATATAAGTAAAGATAAGTCCGTAGTTTTTCGACGAAGCATATTCTTCAAAAATCACTTCTCTTAACCGGGAAACAACCTTCCCGTCGAAGTAACCAAAGATTTCAATCACCGGTTCTATCGTCATGTGATTATGAAACAGACGCAAATCGGTTATTTTCATTAATTCCTGCCCAACAGTCATTTTCCCGACAGCCGCATTGCCAATTATAAATACCAGTTTCATAAAATTTGATCACTTCCCCTTTTATAAATAATGCGTATAAATTATATTTTATCATAGGCGGATAAAAAGTAAAAGGACCTGAACCACGAGGGTTCAAGTCCCTTTGCCTGCATTTTGATTGGCGGAGACGGTGGGATTCGAACCCACGGGCCCCGTGAGGGGCTACCTGATTTCGAGTCAGGGCCGTTATGACCGCTTCGATACGTCTCCATTCGATGTGCGGCATCGCACCGACATACATTTTATTTTACCGGCGTCGGCCGCAAAAGTCAAGCTTTTTTCCCCGTACAGCCGCACAAAATGAGGATTTCCATAACCGTCCGTCAAACTTCGGGAAAGTCCGCAGAAGGATGGGCGCTTTTGCGGGCGGGGACCTGCCTGGAGGTAGGGAAAGGATTGCCGGGCTTTTGCGGCGGGAGTATAATAAAAGAAAAAGCGGGGGAAGGAAAGGGAATGGACGGAAACTATATCAGCGCCGTGCAGCTGACGCGGCCGCTTCCGGAAGGCTCCTATCTGCGGGGGCTGCCGGCGGTGCGGTATCTTCTGGAAAACCGCGAGCTTCGCTTTCCGAAGCCGGTCACGTTCTTCGTGGGGGAAAACGGAACGGGAAAGTCCACGCTGCTGGAGGGAATCGCCGTCGCCTACGGCTTCAATCCGGAGGGAGGAACCAGGAACTTCACGTTCTCCACGCGGGCCACCCATTCGGAGCTGTACCGTTCCCTGACGCTGGTGCGGCGGGCGTATGCAAGCGACGGCTTTTTCCTGCGGGCCGAAAGCCTCTACAATCTGGCGAGCAATATCGACGACATGGACGGCGCCCCCTCTCCGGCTCCCCGCGTGGTGGACAGCTACGGCGGCGTCTCGCTCCACCGCCAGTCGCACGGCGAGAGCTTCCTCGCCGTCGTCCGGAACCGCTTCGGCGGGAACGGCCTTTACCTGCTGGACGAGCCGGAGGCCGCGCTTTCGCCCGCCAGCCAGATGGCGCTGCTCGCGGCGCTGCATCGCCTGGTGGAGAAAAACTCGCAGTTCATCGTCGCCACGCATTCGCCGATCCTGATGGCGTATCCCGGCGCGCGGATCTACGAGCTCACGCCGGACGGCGTGCACACCGTGGATTACCGCGAGACGGAGCATTATCAGCTCACGCGCCGGTTCCTGGAAAATCCGGAGAAAATGACGCGCATCCTTTTTGGGGAAACGTGAAAGGAAGGAAAATCAATGGGCTTTTCTGTCGAGTTGGGGGACATCACAAAATACCGGGCGGACGCGATCGTGAACGCGGCGAACACCACGCTGCTCGGCGGCGGCGGGGTGGACGGCGCCATCCACAGGGCCGCGGGGCCCGGGCTCCTGGAGGAATGCCGCGGCCTGCACGGCTGCCCTGCCGGCGGGGCGAAGATCACGAAGGGGTACCGGCTGCCCGCGGCCCACGTGATCCACACGCCCGGACCGGTCTGGCGCGGCGGCAACGAAGGAGAGGACAAGCTCCTCGCTTCCTGCTACCGGAACTGCCTGCGCGTCGCCGAGGAGAACGGCTGCCGCAGCGTGGCGTTTCCGTCCATCAGCACGGGCGCGTACCGATTTCCGCTTTCCCGCGCCGCCGGGATCGCCGTCCGGGAGATCGCCGGCTTCCTCGCGTCCTCGAAGGTCGTGCGCGACGTGACGGTGGTGTGCCTCGACGCGGAAACGAAATCCGCCTATGAGGCGGCGCTGGCGCGGCGGAGGGACGCCGCGGGCGCCGGCCCGAAGCGGGAGAAATCGTGCGGGGCCGTCGTCGCAAAGCCGGGAAACCCGCCGCTTTTCCTGGTCATCCGGCACAACCGCGGCCACTGGGCCTTTCCGAAGGGCCATGTGGAGGGGGCGGAAACGGAGGAGGAAACGGCGAGGCGCGAGATCCGGGAGGAAACCGGGCTTGCGGTGGAGCTCGACACGCGCTTCCGCAGGGTTGTCGCCTATTCGCCGGAGCCGGGCGTATGGAAAGACGTCGTGTATTTCCTCGCGCGCCCCGTGACGGAAACCGTGACGCTGCAGGCCAGCGAGATCCAGGACTCGCGGTGGTGTCCGTTCTCCGAAGCGCTGAAGCTCGTCACGTTCGACAACGACAGAAACGTCCTTGCCGAGGCGGAGAGGTATCTCGAAGGGAACATAAGCTGATTTTCCCTTCCGCCGGGGAAAACGGGGAATGAGAAGTGAGGCATTGAACTGGTGGAAACAGGCTTTAAAAGACCTGGAAACTG
>ENA-UOOK01002634-UOOK01002634.1-fermentation-metagenome-genome-assembly--contig:-NODE-2634-length-21635-cov-14.902224_pt1 | contig 21635 bp, 20 predicted proteins | sample MGYA00245777_ERZ724023 | MGnify/ENA primary metagenome ERZ724023 (study PRJEB28704, sample SAMN03018312) | fermentation metagenome | biome: anthropogenic terrestrial biome; feature: soil...
GTCATTACTGCATGGACTGCCAGTACGGAGTTGATATCCCAGGAGTATTTGAAGTTTACAATGATTATAAAAAAACAGAAAACAAAGGCCTTGCTGCAGCAGCTTATTTTGGGATGAATGAAAAAAAGAGAGCCGACAACTGCCAGAAATGTGGAGAATGTATGCCAAAATGTCCGCAGCACATAAGCATTCCAGATGAATTGGAAAAAATACACAAGGAAATGCTTGAAATAAAAACTATCTAAAAATTAATATTTTTAATACCCTCGTCTATTCTAAAATGCAATCTTAGAATAGACGAATTTTTTATTAATAGCCTTATTAACAAAAAATATAAAACATTACATCTCTTTGATGTCCCAACTTTTCGCTCATTAAATTAAATAAAAAGCATATGATTATATGACTATATTTTTGAGGTGAGTTATGAAAAAGAAAAGCATTATTGTCGGAACATTAATTCTGACCATTGCAAATACAGTTGTCAGGCTCGTAGGGATGCTGTTTCGCATTTATCTTGCAAACACCCTTGGCGCCGAAGGAATGGGGTTGTATCAGTTAATACTGTCAATATACATGCTCATGGTTACCCTGGCAACCTCCGGCATCCGAATTGCTGTTTCCCGGCTGATTTCAGAACAGCTTGCCTTGAGGAATTATTCCAGTGCAAAAAGAGTGCTGCATCAGTCAGTGGCGCTTTCCATGTTTACCGGTTTTGCATCAGCCTTTATTTTATATTGTTTTGCCGACTATATGGGCAGCAATATTTTGCACGATGAAAGAACCACACTTGCACTTTTATACTTGACTCCCAGCCTTCCTTTCATAGCTGTTTCAAACTGTTATAAAGGTTATTTTTATGCAGTGGGGAAAGTTTCAAAGACCGCAATAGTACAAGTAGCAGAACAAATGGTACGAATTTTCGTAATATTTCTTATTATGGATACCTTCCTGCCAAAGGGAATTGAATATGGATGTGCAGCAATAGCCATCGGCATGACTGTAGAAGAATTATTTTCACTAATATTAACATGGCTTTTTTACATTTTTGATAAAAAACCATTTAAACACTCTAACACTAAGCCGGACAACATGTTTTTCAAAATCCTTGGTATAGCATTGCCTCTGTCTGCAACCTCTAATTTAAATTCAATATTAAGAACCGCTGAGGACACAATGATTCCTGCCAGGCTCCTGATTTACGGGCTTTCGTCCGAAGCATCCATGAGCCTTTATGGAATGATAAAGGGCATGGTACTGCCTATATTATTTTTCCCTTCCTCTTTTTTATCATCCTTGTCTTCAATTTTAATTCCATCAGTTGCCGGAGACAACGCCAAATCAAATGAAAAAAAAGTTTCAGAAACACTTTCAAAAGTACTGCATTTCACATCAATTTCCGGAATACTTGTAGTAGCGGTTTTCTTAACATTTCCAAAAGAAGTTGCCATTGCCATATATAATGACGAACAAGTAGGGTTGATGATAAAATTAATTTCATGTGTATGCCCCTTCATGTACCTCAATATGGTCATATCATCAATGCTAAATGCCCTGGGTGAACAAATGAGCTCTTTTAAAGTAAACATAATCGAATCCATTTTAAAAATATCCATAATTTATTTCTTCATTCCGGTGTATGGATTCAACGCATACTTGTTTGCCCTGTTCATAACCACGATCCTTAATACAATATTGTATCTGACAAGGCTCTTACAGATATCATGCATTGTTTTTGATATTTCAAACTGGATTTTCAAGCCGGTGGCTGCAGGTGCCGCCGCAGGCTTTATATCAAAATATTTATATGAAATATTTGTTTTGAATTCTTCAGGCAACATAATTTCGTTAATTTCTTCCATAATAATATTATGCTTAATATATTTAATGGGTCTTATTTTAACCAAAAGCATTCATTTACCAACGGTTAAGCAATTAAGAGGTTACCTTGTAAGATAACACATATGTAGGAACTTGCATCTTTATGAACATATTTCCACAGTATCCAAAGGATATTTCTCCGTTAACTTCAAAAAATACCTTATATAAAAAAATTAAAATTAAAGGAGAAATATCATGCAATATGATTTTATAAATATATCAATGTTCTTTTTAATTTACGGTTTTTCCGGCTTCTTACTTGAAACAGTGTTTAGAAGCATTGTTGAGAAAAAGACAATAATAAGCAAGGGCTTCTTGACAAACTTCTTCTGCCCTCTTTACGGAATCTGCGGCATTGTCATAGTCCTCATATTCACTCTAAGTGAAATTACATTTAACAGCCGCCTCTCTTCACTAATAATAGCAACCATAGGAAGCATGACCGCAGTTACAGCCTTGGAATATGTGACAGGAAGAGTTTTAGACAGTGCGTTCCACCACAAAATGTGGGACTACAGCCACCTACCGTTTAACCTGCATTCATATATATGCCTCGACTTTTCCCTCCTATGGGGAATTATTGCAATAATCACAGCCTGCATGGTTCACCCTCTGATAGAAATAACCGTCTTTGCAATACCCGAAACCTACAAATTAGTATTCCTGTACTTTGCATTCTCAGTACTGATAATAAATGCATCATATAATGTGAGAAGAATGTATCGTTGGGATTTGATTAGGCTGTAGGATTGAGCTCTGCTGGCTTTACCTCGAAGCAGAGCCTTAACTAATTATATATATATTTATCAGATGCTACTTTTAACATTTCCTGTAAAAGCTTTTTATTCTCTTGTTTATATATTAAGCCTCTGGAGTATGGTATTTTTGGTTCTATAGGAATAACCTTTAGGGGACTAAACATAGAGGCTGTATCATGTGATAATATGTAAATATTGCCCTCATTGCAAATCTTTAATATGCCATTTATTAACTTGAACGAACTGTATTCAAAAAATCACCTTCCTTGCTACTATAATAATTATTTAACTAAAGCGTATCAAACGTTTCTTTAATAGTCAATATCTATCTTAAATTATAATAGCAGAAACATTTCAATCTTAATTCATTATATAAATCAAAAATCCTCTGACAGATGCACATATGATACAGTTGCCAGGGATCCTTTTTATATTTATTGTTTTATGCCTAATTTCCCAATTTTTTAAATCCAAATAAGTTAATTAAAGTTCTAAGTAATTCCAATCAGTTGTATCTTCTTCGGTTATTGATTCACCTAATTGAAGTTACGCATCCATCTCTCTTAAAATAAAAATATATATTTTTAAACTTTTCCAACATTTTAATAATTTCATCTTTAGTTAGTATTTTATCAAACATGTGTATTGAGGTTACGCAATCATAATTATGTACTCTCTCATCCATTTTTATTATCGTCCAATAGTTTTAAAAATTAAATAGTTTCATTTTCTTTTAACAATTGTTTTTCCGTCTTATTGTGAGACAATAAACTCACTAAATCATTTACAGCATCCTCTTCATTGTCGTATTCTTTTAATATTTTACACAATTGAATATTATTCTCTGTTGTTTTGTGTAATATATATCCCGTTTTTTTCATTGTTAGTCTCCTCAATGCTGTTTTATTACGAATTTCTCTGAATACTTTCAATTGAATATCTAACTACAATATAAATTAAACAACTATTTATTGCAAGAACTTTTCCCTAAAGCAGCTCTAAAGAGCGAATTTATTTAGACTACCTCAAATACTTTTATATTTTTAAAGTTAAATATATAATTTTCCCAATCGATTTTCTCTGTAATTTGCTAAAAACGCCTAATTCAATTTTCACATTTCAAAAAATTAAATTTTGCATTTGCCTTTTATCACATCCCATGGTACAAATTTCATGTTAGAGGTCACGTATTTGCATACGTGCCACGGATATATCTTCAATTATTAAGGAAATTTCGCTAAAATGCTTCTTTAATATTGAAGATATTTCCTTTTTCCCTAATTTTAAAACCCTTAATACTTCTGCACCCTTTTCAAATAATTGCTTTAATATATCTGCTATTTGTATTAATAAGTAATGGTTTTTTATTGCATTGTAATCTAAACAGCATGCATGCTCTATATTATAACTTATATTTTTTTGATTATTGAACGCTTCGTTTTCTATTTTATGTTTCTACCGCTATTAACTATCTTTTCTATATTTCCTTTTGATATTTCAATGTTGTTATAAATACAAAGGTGCTTTCTGTTTTTTTCTTATTTTTTTTATTTATTACTTGTTCTTTGAATTCCACCATGTTTATTTTTTTGTCATAATAATCTATTTCATTAACGTATTTGTATAATTTTGTTATTTCTTCTTTTTCGTTTTCTTCTTCAGTTTCCAATACTTTTGGTTCTATTTTATGTATTGTTTTAAATTCTTTTGCTATGCTTGGGATGCTTCCTTCCTTAAACCTTAATATATATTTCCATCTATTTTCTTTACATATCTCAAACACTTTGTCACAGGCGTATAAACTGTCTTCTAATATGCAAATATGCAACCTGGGATATTCTTTCTTTAGTTTTTTTGCTAATCTGTAAAATGCTTTTATCTCACAATCCTGCTTCTCCACATCTTCTTGCTTATTCTCAATAAATTCTGTTTCTATACTAAATACCATATCACATATTACCAATTTTGCTTCTAATACATTATGATAATATTCAACCCTTTCTATTGATAAAATAGAATTTTCGGTTGACAAATACAATAGGTATTATAAATCCCATGTCGGCAGTATATAGCAACATGGGAGCAAAAAAGTTTCAATTCCTCATAAGTATTATAAATCTTGATTCATATTTTGAAATATTAGCCTTTGATAAATGTTTCAATTCCTCATAGGTATTATAAATCTTGCTTGCAAAAATGGCAGGTGATTTTGAAAAACCGGAGTTTCAATTCCTCATAGGTATTATAAATCTTATCATCTCAAAACGCGTTTGTGACGGATTTTTATGTTTCAATTCCTCATAGGTATTATAAATCTGTTTAAGAGGGGGAGACGTCTCCCCCTGTCTTATGGGTTTCAATTCCTCATAGGTATTATAAATCGGGAAAACAACCAAGACTTATGATTCCGCATACAGTTTCAATTCCTCATAGGTATTATAAATCAAGAAAAGATTATTATATGATTTACAAATGAAATAGTTTCAATTCCTCATAGGTATTATAAATCTTTAAGACTTAAAGACATAGGAACATATCTATCCTGTTTCAATTCCTCATAGGTATTATAAATCATCGAACAGGATATTTCATGGGAATCAACGTTAAATAGTTTCAATTCCTCATAGGTATTATAAATCGGAAAATTCTTGGTGGATTTACTCTGAAAATATGAAGTTTCAATTCCTCATAGGTATTAGGCTTGATGGTTTCAATTCCTCATAGGTATTATAAATCTTATGAAAAAGTATATAGTAATCAAGATTATTATATAGGTTTCAATTCCTCATAGGTATTATAAATCGTTGTCTTGAGAGGCAACAATGCAGCTTTATAATAGGTTTCAATTCCTCATAGGTATTATAAATCGTCTTAATGCTTGTGGGCTTGCGTTACACCTTTTTTGTTTCAATTCCTCATAGGTATTATAAATCTCCTACTATTTGAAGAATTTTAGCTGCAACAGGTGAGTTTCAATTCCTCATAGGTATTATAAATCTAAATCAATCAACCTTAGATGAAGCTCCGCAAGCCTAGTTTCAATTCCTCATAGGTATTATAAATCATTCTCTTTCTTCAATTTCATTAGTTATATAGTTCTTGTTTCAATTCCTCATAGGTATTATAAATCTGTAAGGGTCACTGCTTTTATCGGGTGCTTCCATGTTTCAATTCCTCATAGGTATTATAAATCGGGTCTTGTCGATTTCTGCCCGCCCGTCTATGTTGGTTTCAATTCCTCATAGGTATTATAAATCTTCCGCTGCATATGCGTCGACTGAAGAAGAAAGTATGTTTCAATTCCTCATAGGTATTATAAATCCCAATCATAAATCCGTTTATCATCATTAGGGACGAGTTTCAATTCCTCATAGGTATTATAAATCCTTTACGCAGGTAACGGTAGGCGATTTTGTTTTTAAGTTTCAATTCCTCATAGGTATTATAAATCTGCAACACTTAAGTTGGCCACTTTAAACAATATACCAGGTTTCAATTCCTCATAGGTATTATAAATCTTACGTGCAACCTCTCGTAGAACGACAACAGGAGTGTTTCAATTCCTCATAGGTATTATAAATCTACAATTATACATACTGTCTTTCTGGCATTCAATTCAAGTTTCAATTCCTCATAGGTATTATAAATCCCCCCGATCATCAGCCGAATCCAAAATGCCTGACATCAGTTTCAATTCCTCATAGGTATTATAAATCTGCAACCCCTTAAGATATGACCAGCACTTGACCTGGAGTTTCAATTCCTCATAGGTATTATAAATCTATACAAGGATTAAGAATAACAGGCGAAAACGAATCGTTTCAATTCCTCATAGGTATTATAAATCCTTGTGTTGAATGGATGGCAATCCAGCAAAGACATAAGTTTCAATTCCTCATAGGTATTATAAATCTCGTGATAGCAGGGTCGAGTTTACGAAACTTGACAGAGTTTCAATTCCTCATAGGTATTATAAATCTTTCAAAATTTTATATTTTGTCTCATTGTATTTTGGTTTCAATTCCTCATAGGTATTATAAATCGAAGTAAATAAAACCCTTGCAAGGCGCAGTATTGCAGGTTTCAATTCCTCATAGGTATTATAAATCTCGCTACAATCAGTTATTGAATTATATTCATCTGCAAGTTTCAATTCCTCATAGGTATTATAAATCTTCAATATTGATGAAGCAGAAAAGCTGAGGGGTATTAGTTTCAATTCCTCATAGGTATTATAAATCCTTTGTCGGTTATGCTTATGTCACTACAGCAAGCTAGTTTCAATTCCTCATAGGTATTATAAATCCAGCGTTTCCGGAGCAATCCGGGAGGTGTCAAAAAAGTTTCAATTCCTCATAGGTATTATAAATCCAGGAGATGTATAGACAGCCGGTATGGATTCAAAGGTTTCAATTCCTCATAGGTATTATAAATCTCGTACAGTTGCACTGAATGGTGCCCATGACACCTTAGTTTCAATTCCTCATAGGTATTATAAATCCTGACCACGACTTGCCGATAGCACCTATGGCTCCTTTGTTTCAATTCCTCATAGGTATTATAAATCATTTGTTTATTTACCAATGACTTTATTTGGTTGTTGTTTCAATTCCTCATAGGTATTATAAATCTTAATTTTCTTCTTGAAGAAAACAGACCAGATGTAAGTTTCAATTCCTCATAGGTATTATAAATCCATAGCAAATGACGATACAATCAAATCATAGTCAAATTCGTTTCAATTCCTCATAGGTATTATAAATCATTCCCTGTCTACTGCTAATGTCATCTTTGTTACTGCGTTTCAATTCCTCATAGGTATTATAAATCGCATGAGGAACAAGAGCCCTGCGTTATCTAAGAGGCTGTTTCAATTCCTCATAGGTATTATAAATCGGTTGTATAGTTGATAATCCCTCTTAATCCTTTAGTTTCAATTCCTCATAGGTATTATAAATCGGGAGATGAAACTTCTATGATATTATACACAATAGAGTTTCAATTCCTCATAGGTATTATAAATCTTGGCTTATTAGATGAAAAGGAATTATATGAAAAAGGTTTCAATTCCTCATAGGTATTATAAATCACTGGTAGTGCGTCATTTGGAAGCTATAGTGATGAGTTTCAATTCCTCATAGGTATTATAAATCTGTTAATGAAAGAAATTTAAATAGATTAGAAATTATTGTTTCAATTCCTCATAGGTATTATAAATCATAAAAAGATTTTCTTTTCCAAATATGTCTTCATAGTTTCAATTCCTCATAGGTATTATAAATCTAAGAGTAACTGAAGCTGTATCTACTAAAGAATTTGGTTTCAATTCCTCATAGGTATTATAAATCACTGTTCTTGATACCCTTAAAGCTTTTGTCACTTCAGTTTCAATTCCTCATAGGTATTATAAATCCTAATCGGTTTAGGATTAGATAGATGTCAATTTCATGGGTTTCAATTCCTCATAGGTATTATAAATCCAGAAAAGATGTATGCAGAAGGGAATAAAGTAAAGTTTCAATTCCTCATAGGTATTATAAATCCGTGGCAAATCGTAGACTTCATATCCACGTTCGTGGTTTCAATTCCTCATAGGTATTATAAATCGGGCACTGAAAGAGCTTTTTCAATCTGTCAGTAATGCGTTTCAATTCCTCATAGGTATTATAAATCTTCTTTTCGGGTTTCCAACTGTTCCACCAATTTTTGTTTCAATTCCTCATAGGTATTATAAATCACTAATACACATAGTACACAACCGCATGATATACGCGTTTCAATTCCTCATAGGTATTATAAATCAACAAAGAGACGCAAAAAATTGAGTTGCATTTTGAGTTTCAATTCCTCATAGGTATTATAAATCGAGACCGGCATTTTCTTTGTGGGAGACCACAAAATGTTTCAATTCCTCATAGGTATTATAAATCTCGCAAGGAGATGGGCAGACGGTTCGGTTGCAAATGGTTTCAATTCCTCATAGGTATTATAAATCATAATATAAAAGAAGGTAAAAAAAGAATGTATAAAAAGTTTCAATTCCTCATAGGTATTATAAATCCCTGTCTTGTTTTGGTCTGCCACGTTTCTTTGATTCCTGTTTCAATTCCTCATAGGTATTATAAATCAATACCTGTTTATGATTCTTTCAACAATATCAATTTGGTTTCAATTCCTCATAGGTATTATAAATCGCTATTGAATTTGATTTCTACCTTGCTATCGACAGTGTTTCAATTCCTCATAGGTATTATAAATCCCTCACAAAGGCATTGATTGTGTCGGGACAAACAGGTTTCAATTCCTCATAGGTATTATAAATCCGTAACCGTTCCAGTTCAAATTCCCGGAATCCGCAGTTTCAATTCCTCATAGGTATTATAAATCTCTTCTAACTTACTTAGGGTTCTTTTCAGAAAAAAAAGTTTCAATTCCTCATAGGTATTATAAATCTTTAAGCTGAACGGTCGTCCAGAAGAAGGGAAAATTTGTTTCAATTCCTCATAGGTATTATAAATCACTTTTAGATCATCTTAAATATCCTTGAATTCTATGTTTCAATTCCTCATAGGTATTATAAATCAAAATACCTGTTATGTCTTGCGTCCGAAATATCGTTTGGTTTCAATTCCTCATAGGTATTATAAATCGTTTAGTCTACAATTGATTTTAGGTCATGAAGATTGTTTCAATTCCTCATAGGTATTATAAATCTCCAATCAGCAATAGACCACTTGCTTCCTGCATACTTGTTTCAATTCCTCATAGGTATTATAAATCAATAAAAAAGGATGAAAAAAATGCAAGAATATAAAAAGTTTCAATTCCTCATAGGTATTATAAATCAAATATTGACTGAACTACTGGAAACAGAAATTCCTGTGTTTCAATTCCTCATAGGTATTATAAATCCTTCAGACGGATTGGCGTTGCTCCGGTTGTGTTTAGTTTCAATTCCTCATAGGTATTATAAATCAGTTGGGAACATAGAACTTCTTGGTGGGGTTACAAGTTTCAATTCCTCATAGGTATTATAAATCCAGTGTTACACTACATAAATGTATTGATGTGTGTATGTTTCAATTCCTCATAGGTATTATAAATCGAAAACCTGCATCAGAATTTATAGGACCAAATTTAGAGTTTCAATTCCTCATAGGTATTATAAATCTTACAATGCGTATGATAATACGGACAAGTTGGTAGGTAGTTTCAATTCCTCATAGGTATTATAAATCGTTTTTCAGGAGAACGCAGGATAACATTGTTGTATAGTTTCAATTCCTCATAGGTATTATAAATCCGAACTAACAGACAACCTAACATGCAATCAACAGGGTTTCAATTCCTCATAGGTATTATAAATCAAGTTATGAGTGCATACAGTCCTTTTGCTTGTAGCGAGTTTCAATTCCTCATAGGTATTATAAATCAAAATCTGGTGGAAACAACCGATGCCATAGTAATATGGTTTCAATTCCTCATAGGTATTATAAATCCTATCAAGAATCAAAAGTGCGGATTCCGGGGCGGTGTTTCAATTCCTCATAGGTATTATAAATCCTGAGAACACCAGCGACTTCCGGGAACGCATTGCATTAGTTTCAATTCCTCATAGGTATTATAAATCTCTTCTAAGAGGTGATATTATGAGAGCCTTTACAGAGTTTCAATTCCTCATAGGTATTATAAATCGAATTGATTGTATCTGTTAATTTCTCGGCTGAACCAAGTTTCAATTCCTCATAGGTATTATAAATCGTAATATGGAGTATTGCGTTTTCAATCTGGCTGATTCGTTTCAATTCCTCATAGGTATTATAAATCGTTGCAAACCAGAAAATAAAACAATAGAACCAGCCATGTTTCAATTCCTCATAGGTATTATAAATCGCCAGGCTTATGCCCAGGGTGATATATAGAACAGGCGTTTCAATTCCTCATAGGTATTATAAATCTAATACACTATTTTCCCGTTTCCTGCAAGCTTTTTAGTTTCAATTCCTCATAGGTATTATAAATCTTGCTGACAAAAACGGCACTATCAAAGAGCTGTCAGGTTTCAATTCCTCATAGGTATTATAAATCACGGATCGTCACCCTCGTCAACTTTCTTCGGGATACTTCGTTTCAATTCCTCATAGGTATTATAAATCTTATGGCAGCCTCTGCCTCTGGCTTTGGCTTATAATGTTTCAATTCCTCATAGGTATTATAAATCATAGGACAGCCGGCACAAGGGCAGGGTGTTTGGGAAAGTTTCAATTCCTCATAGGTATTATAAATCTGGGAACATGGGATGGGAGATGTGAGATGTGTGGTAGTTTCAATTCCTCATAGGTATTATAAATCCTTATCGCTCAACATTTAGCCAGATGTGCAGAAAATGGTTTCAATTCCTCATAGGTATTATAAATCTACTGTACTTTCGCTGTTTTTTTGTTCAAGTTCTAGTTTCAATTCCTCATAGGTATTATAAATCCATGACGTGAAAATTCCTTGTTACTGGGAATTTTCGTTTCAATTCCTCATAGGTATTATAAATCATATATCGCGGATATCCATTCGTGTATTCTTCGGGGTTTCAATTCCTCATAGGTATTATAAATCGGCAACGTGGAGATATGTCTAAACCTTTGAATTCGTTTCAATTCCTCATAGGTATTATAAATCTAGCTCCAAAATGGCTAAAGCCATCATCGACAAGTAGTTTCAATTCCTCATAGGTATTATAAATCCAAAGAAACGGAATTAGGTCAAATATCAATGTTTGTTTCAATTCCTCATAGGTATTATAAATCCATGCAACTATATTATATCAGAGTGGTGTTCAGGCGTTTCAATTCCTCATAGGTATTATAAATCAATTTGAAAGTCTTTTAAGGTTACCTTATTTTTTTGTTTCAATTCCTCATAGGTATTATAAATCGCGAATGTTGTTTTAGCAAAATCTTTCTTTGAACCTTGTTTCAATTCCTCATAGGTATTATAAATCCGGGGCAGGTGTTGACTATACCATGATGGAATTTTGTTTCAATTCCTCATAGGTATTATAAATCTCTACATGGATTTAGGTGTGCAGGGGCAAGACTATTGTTTCAATTCCTCATAGGTATTATAAATCTGCTATTAAAATCATGCTATTCACTTCCTTAATTGAGTTTCAATTCCTCATAGGTATTATAAATCATAAATTCGATCAGTTCTGAATGTTCCCACTTTTCAAGTTTCAATTCCTCATAGGTATTATAAATCTTGGTACTGGTGGCACTGGTATTGTTACAGGTAGTAGGTTTCAATTCCTCATAGGTATTATAAATCAAAGAGGATCTGAAATATTACATAAAAGAGGGAAAAAGTTTCAATTCCTCATAGGTATTATAAATCATTATCACCTCTTATCTAACTTGCCTCACGTTTTAAATGTTTCAATTCCTCATAGGTATTATAAATCCTATGATACCAAAGGTTCATGGTATTCAGAAGATTGTTTCAATTCCTCATAGGTATTATAAATCAGTAGTATTCATCGTTGTACAACAATGGATTGCTTTCGTTTCAATTCCTCATAGGTATTATAAATCGGTTCCGGCTCTACAAATTCACCATCTTTGTAAACAGTTTCAATTCCTCATAGGTATTATAAATCAAGACACTCACAGTTGATATTGTATATTTTAATAGGTTTCAATTCCTCATAGGTATTATAAATCCAGGAAGAAAACGACACAGACAAAGATGAAGAAAATGTGTTTCAATTCCTCATAGGTATTATAAATCAGTGAAGCTTCTGGATGCAATGGAAGACTTTTATATGTTTCAATTCCTCATAGGTATTATAAATCAAAAGTATTAAATTATCAGATCCATAAGCAATGTTAGTTTCAATTCCTCATAGGTATTATAAATCGAGTGCTTTTTTAATGCAAAAAGAAAGGATGTACAAGTTTCAATTCCTCATAGGTATTATAAATCAAGCTTGCAGGATTATAAGCTTGTCCTTTTTTATTTCGTTTCAATTCCTCATAGGTATTATAAATCTGAGTTTTATATAAACAAAAATCCGGATTTTTGTTGTTTCAATTCCTCATAGGTATTATAAATCACTAAGAGTGTTGCCTAAAGGTAATCCCTTTTCTCCGTTTCAATTCCTCATAGGTATTATAAATCAATATTTACAATGAAGATTGTCTTATTGGAATGGAGTTTCAATTCCTCATAGGTATTATAAATCATATTTTTGCTCCCAATTATTATCAAGTATCTTTTGTTTCAATTCCTCATAGGTATTATAAATCATTTTCGCATTCAATATTAGAGCGTTATGCAAAAGGTAAATTGTATATATGGGACTTATTAGATGAATTTGTAAATAATTATGACAAAGAAGTGCCTTATAAATTTCCACCCAACAAATATGTAGACTTAGGAGAAAAAAATTATAATTCTGGAGTTGAATATTTCACAAATTTTGAAGGATTTGATGAAATTGGTGAAATAATAGATGCCGAAATTAAAGTAACTACGGATTTAGAGGATTGGGACGTTAAATATCAGTTTACAGGTTTTATAGATTTATTATTAAAGAAAGACGATGAATACATAGTGTTAGATCACAAATCAAAAGGAAAGTTTAAAAGCAAAAAAGAACAATCTGAATATGCACGACAATTATATGTTTATGCTAAATACGTAAAAGAGAAATATGGGAAGTTTCCTAAAACACTTATATTTAATATGTTTAATGCTGGCGAATTGATTAAAATTCCATTTAATAAAACTGACTATGAAGAAGCAATTAATTGGTGCGTAGATACTATAAATAAAATAAAAGAAGAAATAAAGTTTGATAAGAATGTTAATAATTTCTTTTGTGATAATCTTTGCAACCATAGAAAAATCTGCGATAAATAAATTAAAAAGGAAGTGATTAATTGAAAGAATTAATTGAGAAAATTATTCCAAAATTAAGATTTAATTTTCCATATGAAATTGATGATTATTCAAGCAATTTATATATGGAAAATTATCATAAACATAGCATGTACAGTTTAATAGACAGTGCTACATCTATGGAAGATTACGCAGATAAAATTAAAGAATATAATTACAAATGTTTGTTTAGTGGAGAACATGGCTGGCAAGGACAATATTTTTATGTTTATAATCTCTGCGAGCAAATAAGAAAAGACAAAGATAATCCATATGATTTAAAGTTTAGATATTCAACTGAAGCGTACTGGGTTAAAGACAGAAAAAAGATAGTTCTTGAAGAATATATAGATAAAAAAGGGGAAACGAAAACAAGAGAGAAGAAGGATAATACTAACTGTCATATAATATTAGTGGCTAAAAACTATGATGGGTTAGAAGATATTAATTTTGCTTTATCAATTGCCAACGAGGATGGATATTATTATAAACCAAGATTGGATTTTGAATTACTTTTAAACATTAATCCTAATAATGTAATAGTAACATCTGCCTGCATTGCAGGATGGAAATATGAAGATGCTGAAGAGTGTTGGTTAAAATTACATAAACATTTTAAGGATAATTTCTTTTTAGAAGTTCAAAACCATAATACAGAAAATCAAAAGCGATTAAATAAAAGAATATTAAAATTAGCAAATCAAAACAACATTCAAATAATTGCTGGTTTAGATACTCATTACATTTCTGAAGAAGATAAAATAAAAAGAGAGAATCTTTTGGAAAGAAAAAACTTTCATTATGATGATGAAGATAATTGGTATATGGATTTTCCAAACGGGAAAGAAGTTTTTAAAAGATTTAAAGAACAAAATATTTTAAGTGATGAACAAATATTAACAGCAATGATGAATACTTGTGTGTTTATAAATGAATGCGAAGAAATTGAATTTGATAGATCATTCAAAATACCAAATACATACAAAGAATTAAACTATAAAGAAAGATGTGATTTATTAGATAAAAAATTATTAAATTATTATGAATTGGAACAATTTAAGTCGGATGAAAAACTACAAGCAATATTATATGAGGCAAACGAATTAAAAGAAAGTAATGTAATAGATTATTTTTTAACTAATGAGAAAATAATAAAAACAGCAATAGAAGAAGAAAATGGTATCTTAACAACTACAGGCAGAGGTTCTGCTCCATCTTTTATTACTAATAAACTACTTGGGTTTACAACAATAGACAGATTTACATCTGATATACCAATGTATTCAGAAAGATTTTTAACAAAAGAAAGAGTAATAGAATCACATCAAATGCCTGACATAGATTTTAATGTTGCAGAACAAGAACCTTTTGTAAGTGCTAGTAAGAAAATCATCGGAGAACATAGTTGTTATCCTTTAATAGCTTTTGGTCAGCTTAAAGAGAATAATGCATGGAAACTATATGCAGGGATAAATAATATTGATCCTCAAACTTCAAATGAAATATCTAAAGCTATTACAGAATACAACAAAGCATTAAAATATTGCGAAACAGAAGAAGATAAAGAAGCTATTGATATTTTAGAATTTATTCCTAGCAAATATGTAGACATTTATGAAAAAAGCAAAAGCTATCAAGGTATTATAGATGGTTGTAAAGCTCATGCTTGTTTCACAGAAGGGACATTAGTTTTAACCTCTAATGGTTATAAAAATATAGAAGAAATAAATATTGGAGATTATGTTTTAACACATGCTAATAAATACGAACAAGTAATAAAAACAATGAAAAATAAAACTAACGAAATAATTAGTTTAAAAGTAACAGGAGACAAAATAAAAACAACTCCTAACCATCCATTCTATGTTATAAGTAAAAATGGTCATAAATATATTAAAAAACAACCAATTAGGCAATACTCTCAACCCTATTGGAAAGAAGCAAAGTTATTAAATAAAGATGATTATATTGGTTTTGCTATAAACCAAAACAATAAACTTCCTAAACAAGTAGAATATTCTTTTTACAATAATCCTAAAATGACAAGTATCGAATTCAACGATAGTAACTTTTGGTGGTTAATTGGAAGATATATTGGAGATGGGTGGTATGAAACAGCAAGAAGGCAAACTATTATATGTTGCAGTAAAAAAAATGGAGAATTTAAAGATATTGTAAAAAAAATACCTAAACATATAAATTACAGAATTGAAGAACATCGAACAAGTTATAAAATTATAACTCACAATAGAGATTTATATGAATTCGTTCAACAATTTGGAAAATATGCATATGGTAAATTTATAAATAATACAATAATTGATTTGCCATTGAGCTTATTAAAAGAATTTCTAGATGGGTATCTTAGTGCCGATGGATGTGTGGAAAGTAATGGAATCACTTTTAAAACTGTAAGTAAAAAATTAGCTTATGGAATTCAACAATGCATTCATAAAGTATATAAGATGCCATGTACAATAAGAGTTTTAAAGCCCAAAGAACATACAATTGAAGGAAGAAAAGTTAATTGTAGGATGAAATATAATGGAAGATTTAAAGTAGATGAATGCAAGTCTGATGTAAATTTCTTTAAAGATGGATATATTTGGATAAAAATAAAAGATATCAATTGTTATAAACAAGAGTGTGATACATATAATTTAGGAGTTGCAAATGATAATTCATATACTGTTCAAAATATGATAGTTCATAATTGTGGTCATTTACTATTAGAAGGGGATATAAGAAGAAAAATAGGTATAAAAAGATGTGTTTCAGAAACAACAGGAAAATCTATATTAACAACAGTTATAGATGGAAGTGTGTTAGATGATTTTGGATACGTTAAAAATGACTATTTGATAGTCGATTCTGTTGCATTAACAAATAAAATATATAGAAGCATAGGTAAAAAAGTTCCTAGTTTTGATGAATTAAGAGAATTAATTAAAAATGATGAAAAAACATGGGGTATATATTCTAAAGGGTTGACTTGTTGTATAAATCAATGCGAAAAAGAAAGTACAACAAAAAAAGTAATGACTTATAAGCCCAAAAATATAGAAGAGCTATCTGCTTTTATTGCAGGTATTCGCCCGGGATTTAAGTCATTAATAAACAATTTTATAAATAGACAGCATTATACAACAGGAGAAAAAAACATAGATGATTTATTAAAATCAAGCTATCATTATATGCTTTATCAAGAATCCATAATGCTAGTATTAAACTACTTAGGTCAACAAATGAAAGATACTTATCAAGTAATTAAAAGTATAAGTAAGAAGAAATTAAAAGGGAAGAAAAAAGATGAGTTAAATAAAGTATTAAATCAAAACTGGATTAAAATATTTAATAATGATGATAATTACAATAATATATGGATAATAATAAACGATAGTGCGTTTTATGCTTTTAATTCGCCTCATGCTTGGTCGATGGCAGGTGATTCATTATATCTAGCATATTCAAAAGCCCATCATACCTCTAAATTTTATGAAGAAGCATTAAATCATTATATGGATAAAAATGACAAAGATAAAGTTGCTTCACTTCTTAATGAAGCTAAAAATGGTTTTGGCTATAATATAGGAAGTTTTGAATATGGGAAAGACAATAGTAAATTTACAATTGATGATAGCACAAAAACGATATATCCTAATTTATCTTCGATTAAAGGCATAGGAGATAAAGTTGTTATTACTTTATTGGATTTCTATAATAAAGGATATATGGATATTATAAGCATTTATAGTAATTTAAAGAACACTCCTATAAATAAAACAGTTTTTGCTAATTTAATTAAAATAGGTTATTTCAAAGATTTTGGCAGTATTAAAAAGTTATTGTATATAGTGAAATTATGTGATGCTCTTTATGATAAAAAATCATTATCAAAAGATAAATTAGAAGATTTAGGATTGGCTTTAGAACAAGTTTTGCCATATGGGAATGAAACAGAAAAACAAATCAATAAGTTAGATAGTTTTAGTTTACTAAATGATTTAATTAAAAACATACCAGATGATGAATTTTCAACAATAGAATTAATTCAAATGCAAAAAGAAGTATTAGGGTATGTTGATTATGTAAATCCAAAGTTAGATAAAAAATTATGTCTTGTAAATACTTTTGACGGAAAATATAATACCAAAAAAATAAGTTTATATTGTTTAAATAATGGCAAGATAGTAGATTTTAAATTATATGATAGAATTTATAAGACGAAACCTATTAAAGATGGTGATATAATTTACACTACTTCAATGAAAAAAGAGCCAAAACCAATATTGCTAGGTACAGATGAAAACGGCAAGAAACAATGGGGCAAAGATATGAATAATTTTGAATGGATTTTAAATGATTATAATATCATAAAAGAATTATAAAATTAAATTAAAAAAATAGTTGACAAATTTCCAGTTATGGAATATACTATTAGTAAGCAACAGAGAAATACATAAGAATTATATTAAAAAGATAAATCGAGTTTTTTATCGCACAAAATTAAAAATTAGATGTTGAAATTTCAACAATATTGGGAGGTATGAAAATGAAATTTGATTTAGAAAAAATGAAAGATAAAGGAATTCATTGTAACACAAAAGAAAAATCAAAAGAGTTATTAAAATTTTTAAGTGAAAATTCTTATAAATGGGGTTCGAACGTTGAAATTGGGAAAGAGACAGATGATAAGTGGCTTTACTATAGGGAAAATACAGTTTATCATATTTCAAATAATAAGGTATTTGCTGGAAGTATATTAAATTGTAATGATGATGAAGTGTTAAAATTTGAAGATGTAATAAGACCAAGAATATGTGAAATTTTAGGAGTAGAAGTAAATGAATTATTTGAATTAAGAACATCAGGTCAAAACATTCCACTAGAATTCAAATACTATATCACTGAGGATGGTCGATTTATGTCAGAAAACAATTACAATTCGCCAACTTTAGGACTCAACGTAATAAATGGTAAAGTTAAAATTGTTAAACTACCTAAATGGACAGAAGAACAAAAGGAAATATTTAAAGCATTAAAAACATTAGGATATAATTACATAGCAAGAGATTCAGATTATAGCATTTATGCTTTTGAGAAAAAACCTGTGACAAAACTTAAATATTATTGGAGTTCTGAAGGCATTGTATCTTTTGAATTAGGGACAGATAAAATAATGAATAAGTCACTTCTCAATTTTATTAAGTGGGAAGATAAAGAACCATTTGAAATACCAGAGGTGAGTTTACATGGATGATATTACAAAATTATTAAATGATTTAGTCAAATATATAGAAAGAAATTATGAGGGTATGGTTACAATAGGAAATAATTATTTAGTTTTAAAAACAAATGAAGAAGTTTTTATAATAACAGTAGAAAAAGATAGTTTAGAAAATTGGGAATAAAAGTAAGATTTTATTCGGTTTTTATGAAAAATAAATATTGAAATTTCAACGTTTATTTTATGGGTTAAATTAATTTGTGAATTAAATTAAAATCCTTGTTTTAATGAGAGGGGGTGTTTGGCTATAGATAATAAAAAAACTATATGTGATTCAATAAAAGAGTTGAGAGAGTACGACAGTGTAAAGGATAATATTGCCATAATAGCAAAATTGAACGAAATACAATGTAAGGCTGAAAAGATGGAAGATAGGTTGCTAAAATATTGCAACGCTATAGAAGATTTAGGGTTTGTGAGGGTAGGTAGGGAATATAGCGAACAGTAAAAATAATATAGAAGGAAAATTTATCATACAAAGTGAAAAAATAAACATTGGAGTTTCAACAATAAAAAAATAAAAATAGGAGATAAAAATGATTGATATAAAAGATTATGAAATTTTTAGAAAAAATGAATATAAACAATTTAATAATAATGGTAAGATATTTAATTTAAATACCTATCCTTATTTAGATATTGTTCTTGGAGATCATTGTAATGCTAAATGTAGGTTTTGTATAGGAGATTTAATAGACAAAAAAATCACATGCGATTCAATAATACATAAAGAGAAAATCAAATATGTAGTAGACAATATGGGTGTTAAAGAGGTTTTGTTAGTTGGTGGAGAACCAACAATTGCATATAATTTATTTACAATGATTGATTTTTTAAATACATTAAAATTAGAAAAAATTTGTCTAACAACAAATGGGTATAGAATGGTTAATGATGTTGAATTTTGTAATAAGCTATTAAAATCTGGAATTACTCACTTAAATTTATCTTTAATGAGTACAGATATTGACAAACAAAAATACATAAATCAGACTAATAATTTCATTACAATAGATAACTTAAAATATATATATGAATTAGCTCATAAATATAACGTGAAAATAAGGATTAATAATAATGTATTCAAGGATAATAATGATACCGTTGAAGATATACTTGAATTTTATAATACTGTTAGACCATATTGTGATAGCATTAAATTCAGTCCTTTATTAAAAACAGATAATTTTTCGGTTGTAGATGTGGTAACGCAATGGGTTTCCGCAAATATATTATCTGATAACGAATATGATAATTTATGGTGGTCTTTAGAAAATTATTTTGAAAATTATCCTATAGTAAGAAATAAAGAAACATTTGGTTTTGTAGAATATTCTATGATTGTAAAAGATATTCCTATAATTTTAAATTATAATCAACATGGGCAACTTAGAAATAAAGTTATTCAAGAGAAAAAAATTAATAACATAAAATTGCTTGCGACTGGTGAATTATCATTAAGTTGGAACAGAAATGAAAAAGAATATATAATTAAATGTTGAAATTTCAATATTGCAAACAAGATAAAAGGAAAATTTTATTGCCCAGAAAGGAGAAATTATATGAAAAGATTAACAAGAGAAGATACAAAATTTAATGGCTATACACACGAAGAAGCAACTAAAAGTGAATTAGACTTAGGAGAATGCTTGACTAAATTAGCAGATTATGAAAATACAAAATTACAACCTAAACAAGTAGAAAAGTTAAAAACAAAATACAAAGAATTACAAAAAGAAAATCGTAAGTTAAAGAATGAAATGCTAAAGATGTTAGAATACGCTTGGTATAATCAGGAGGACGAAGATGAGCAAGAATAAGTGTTTAAATTGTACGGAACGATATGAAATTTGCCATGATAGTTGTGAAAAATATCTAAAATATAAAGCTGAAAGAGAATTAATTTATAAGAACAGATACATAGAGAATTATATTAAAAATGGAATTACAATTAAATAAGAGAAGGGTAAGGAGGAAATTAAATGTCTAAATTTTGGAATTCGTACGAAGAAGAAAGAAACAAATTAACAATATTGCCTGATGCAGATGCTGATTTTATTGCATTATCCAATACATACGAACGAATGTCAAGTAATACAACAGAAAATAACTACTGTGATTACAACTATAATAATAATTACAAACAAAACGAGTGGTGGTATTGAGATTAGTGGGGTGGAGTAATGTTTAAAGATGCTGTAATCGACAACACTGGGAAATACAGATACCTATTAACAAGAACTTGGGACGAAAATTTGCCATCGGCTGTATTCGTAATGCTAAATCCTTCAACAGCAGATGCAGAAATTGATGATCCTACAATCAGGCGTTGTATAAGCTTTGCTAAAACTTGGGGTTGTGGAGAAATTAAGGTAGTGAATATATTCGCATATAGAGCAACAAACCCCAAGGAGTTATTTAAAACAAAAGAACCAATAGGAATTGAAAATGAAAAATATATCAAACAAGCAATAACAACCGCAAAGTTTATCGTATTAGCTTGGGGAAGTTCGTGCAAAACAATAGATAGTGGCTATGAAATATTAAAAAATTCTGAAATTTATTGTTTAGGTATTACAAAAGATGGATTTCCAAAACATCCTTTGTATCTAAAAGGCACAACAGCACTTGATGTTTGTGAATTTGAAGAGATTGGAATAAAGGTTGCATATAAAAAAGTTAAATAAATAATTGAGAAATGGGGAATTAAATATGAGCATAGGTAAAGGAATTGCAACATTGGGAATTTGTGCTTTAACAGAGATTTGACATCGTTG
>ENA-UOOK01002635-UOOK01002635.1-fermentation-metagenome-genome-assembly--contig:-NODE-2635-length-21635-cov-5.662975_pt1 | contig 21635 bp, 21 predicted proteins | sample MGYA00245777_ERZ724023 | MGnify/ENA primary metagenome ERZ724023 (study PRJEB28704, sample SAMN03018312) | fermentation metagenome | biome: anthropogenic terrestrial biome; feature: soil; material...
CCATCATCAGCAGCTGCTTGAACAGCTGCGGAGACTGCGGCAGCGCGTAGAACTCGCCCGGATGCACGCGGCTCGGCACCAGATAGTCGCGCGCGCCTTCCGGCGTGGATTTCATCAGGTCAGGCGTCTCGATTTCAAGGAATCCATTCTCGTCGAAGTAGTCGTGTGCAATCTTGACTAGGCGGTGCCGCGCCATCATGATGCGTTGCATGTCCGGCCGGCGCAGGTCAAGGTAACGGTAGCGCAGGCGGGTTTCTTTCTGTACCGTGGAGTTTTCCTCTATTGCGAACGGCGGCGTTTCGCTCTTTGAAAGGATTCGCAGTTCCGTCACGGCGACCTCAACATCGCCTGTAGGAATGCTGTGGTTCTTTGAGGAACGTTCACGCACCTTGCCGCGCGCAGCAAGCACATACTCTGCACGCACGGAAAACGCTTTTTTGAAAATTCCGCGGTCGGTCGCATCGTCGAATGCAAGCTGCACGATTCCAGTACGGTCGCGCAGGTCGATGAAAATGAGTTTCCCCAGGTCGCGCTGGCGCTGGGCCCATCCGCAGACCGTGACTTCCTTCCCAATATCGGCTTCCCGCAGGACGCCGCAGTAGTGGGTTCGCTTCATGCCCTCCATGAATTCAGCCATATGATGATTCCTCCATATCCCCCGCCGGCAAAGCAGCGCGGATTTTCATTTTCTTTTATTTGCACCATTGAGGCCCATCCCGGCAGGCTTGCGGACCAGTACATGGTAATGCCACCCGCCAGGGACGCCTTCCGTCAAGATGTCATTGATATGGTGTGCCGAAACGATTTTCATCCCGGCACAAAGGCTTTGGATTACCCCGTAATCCGCGAAAAAATGAGGGACGCCATTTTCAGGTCCGTCCTCTACCCGGATTTTTGTATTACTGTCGATAACGGGCCAATTCTGCCCATAGCCCCATGCGTTTTTGGAGCAGAGTGTAAAATAGCATTCCCCATCAGGCTTCAGCACCCGTTTTATCTCAGCAAAAGCCTTCTTGACACCTTCCGTGTCAGTGTGGGAAATCACATTCCGGCACAGGATGCAGCCGAAGTTCCCATCCCCGTAGGGAAGGCTGAGCATGTCCACCACCCGGCAATGCACAGGCAGATGAAGGCTTTCGGCCCATCTTTTTGTCCGCTCCACCGCAGTTTCACTGAGGTCGCACGCAGAAACGTTAAAACCATTTTCCGCAAACAGAATACTGTGCCGGCCAAGGCCGCAGCCCAAGTCTAGGAATTCCTTTTTCCCCTGGCTTTTCCACCGTTCTACCAGATAGTACGACTCTAAGCTCGGCTTTTTCCAGAACTCGCTGTCTTTTCCCTGAACGGTTTCCCAGTTCCATGCTTTGGACTTTACCATTGCATCTCCTCCTGAAAATCAGGCCAGGCAGAAAGCCTTTCCGCCTTTTACGGCTTCCGAGCTATTGTGAGAATCCCGGCGCAGGGTGGAATTGCCTCATAGGTGCAGGGCAGACCCTTTAACCGCCTAAAAAATTCTTCTACAGTGAAGTAATATTCGCTGCTGTCCCAGATTCCCCGGTTTTTCTCCCGGCAGGCAACGCGCTCACACCGCGTGCGGAATGAAATATCACCAACAAGAATCTGTCCGCCCGGCTCCAGCAGGCCCCAAAGCATCCGGAGCAGCGCAGCCTTTTTTGCATCGGCCATGTGGTGGAGTGCATAAGTGCTGATAATATCGTCAAACTTCCGGTTTTTCAGTCCCTCCGGCAGCCCCTGGGAAAAGTCCCAGAGGATTAGCTCTGCCTTCGGCATTTTCTTCCGGGCATTCCTTATCATTTTCTCCGAAAAGTCAAGGCCGGTAATCTGGCAGCCATCCGCATAAAGCCGGGAGGACAGCGTTCCTGTACCGAATCCAATGTCCAGTATCCTGGCCCCGCCCTGTCTGCGGACACGGCGGTAGACAACCCCTAACACGTCCCGGTAACCAGCAAAAGGATATTCTTTTTTCTCTTCACTCAGGCGGACGCTTTCGTCATAGCTGTCCGCCCACAGGTCAAAGCCTTCTTCGTCAAGCATACATGATTCTCCTTAGGCACTGCACGGATAATATCATTCTTTATATATTTCAGAATTGCAAGTCCTCGTTATCCTGCGCCTCGGTGCTGATAGCGGCAAACTGCCCCTCAAAATCGTTTTTCAGGTCAATTTTGGTTTTTTCGCCTGTCTTCATGTTCTTTATCATGCCTTTTCCGGAAGCAATCTCATCGTCGCCAAGCACAAGCGTAAACTGTGCACCGATTTTTCCGGCATACTTCATCTGGGCATTCAGGCTGCGTCCCATTTCGTCACATGCGGATTCTACCGCACATTCGCGCATCTTCTGCACAAGGCGGAAAGCTTCGAGGTGTGCCGGCTCCCCGATGGAAGCAATATACAGTTCGCAGGAATCCGGTGCAGGGAACTCAACTTTTTGTGCTTTCATAATCATCAGCAGCCGCTCAATGCCAATGGCAAAACCGAGCGCCGGCGTTGGCCTTCCACCCAGTTCCTCCACAAGGCCATCGTAGCGGCCGCCGCCGCAGACAGTGCTCTGCGCTCCGAGGTCATCCGAAACAAACTCAAACACGGTTCGGGTATAGTAGTCGAGGCCACGCACAATCGTCGGCTCAATTTCATACTGGATTCCAGCTGCATCAAGGTCTGCTTTCACTTGCTCAAAATGGTTCCGGCAGTTATCGCAGAGGTAGTCAAGGATATGCGGCGCACCTGCCGCCACCTTGCTGCACTGAGCATTCTTGCAGTCAAGGATACGCATGGGATTGCGGTCGAGGCGGGAAAGGCACGTCTCGCAGAGGCTGTCCCTGCGCGCCGAGAAATACGCTTTCAGCGCCTCGGCGTACTTTGCGCGGCAGGCCGGGCAGCCGATGGAGTTGATCCTCAGCGTCAGGCCCTTCACGCACAGGCGGCCGAACAGGCTGTGCGCGAACGCGATGAGCCCCGCGTCGGCGACCGGCAGGGCGGAGCCGAATATCTCCGCGCCGAACTGGTGGAATTCACGCTGGCGGCCGGCCTGCGCCTTTTCGTAGCGGTAGCAGGGCGTCAGGTAATAGAGCTTCACCGGCATCGGTCCGTTGGCAAGGCCGTGCTCCAGGTAGGCGCGCACCGCCCCCGCGGTCCCCTCCGGCTTCAGCGTGACCGAGCGCTTGCCCTGGTCGAGGAACGTGTACATTTCCTTCTGCACCACGTCGGTCGCCTCGCCCACGGAGCGCCGGAAAAGGCGCGTGTCCTCGAACAGCGGCGTGCGGATCTCGCGGAAGCCGTTCGTTTCCGCCTCTCCGCGCATGACCTCCTCCACGGCCTGCCAGCGGACCGCCTGCTCCGGCAGGATGTCCTTCGTTCCCCTTTGTGCCTGAATCAGTTCCATAAAACCTCCGTCTTTCCGCATCGTTGTTGGAATGGATAAAATTGAAAAAATATAAAAAGCCCCCGTCCCGCAGCAAAGGGACGAGGGACATTCCGCTCGTGGTGCCACCCTTTTTCAGGGGCCGAAGCCCCCCTTGAACGCCCCCGTTTCCGCAGGGGGCCGCGCGGCTCGCGGACGTCTTCGCCGGGGGAACCCCGCGTGCGGGGGCGCTCTCAGCCGCGGCGCCCCTTCTCTGTGCCGGTCCCCCGGGTACTCTTTCCGTTCCAGGCCGGGACGATCATGATTTCGGATTCAGGATATTGCGCCAGTCGAGGTCGCCGCGCTCCAGGCCGTGGATCAGCACCTCGGCGGTGGCGATGTTGGTCGCCACGGGGATGTTGTGCATGTCGCACAGGCGCAGCAGGTTCATGTCGTTCGGCTCGTGCGGCTTCGGGTTCAGCGGGTCGCGGAAGAAAAGCAGCAGGTCCACCTCGTTGCAGGCGATGCGCGCGGCGATCTGCTGGTCGCCGCCCTGCGAGCCGGCCAGGAAGCGCTGGATCTCGAGCCCCGTCGCCTCCGCGACCATCTTCCCGGTGGTGCCCGTGGCGCAGAGCGTATGGCGGCTCAGGACGCCGCAGTATGCGATGCAGAATTGAACCATCAGTTCTTTTTTGGCGTCGTGCGCGATCAATGCGATATTCATAAGAAAACCCCTCCCAAAGGCAGTGAAACGTCTACCTGAAATTCTGAAGCGGCGGAAGCGGGACCCGCGCCCCTTCCAGCCTTGCGGCCAGACGGCCCAGGGCGAGCGCCCCCTGCGATTTTTCCGGCGCGGGCCTTGCGTTGGCGCACGCCGCGGCCAGGAGCGGGTCCTCCGGGACCACGGCGATGAGCCGCGCGCCCGTCGCGTCGATGACCGGATCGAGATCCCCGTAATACCCCTGCGCGCGGAATACGGAGCAGCTGAACCGGTTGATGACGAGGCGCTGGCGCGTCACGCCCGCTTCCTGCAGGCGCAGATGGGCCTGGAACGTGTCCCGCAGGCACACCGGGTCCGGCGTGGCGACGAGCAGGGCCCGCCCGGCCGAAGCCGCGGCGCTCCGGAAGCCTTGTCCCACTCCCGCGGGGCTGTCGATGAGGACGTGATCGTAATAACGGGCGAAAACGTCCATCAGTTTCCGCATGATGTCCGGGCTGACGGTGTCTTCCTCCGTGCCGGGCGCCGGAAGCAGGAACAGGTTCGGCGAAAAGGCGGAAACATAAACGGCCTTGTCCGGCTCCGCCGCGCCGGAAACGACGTCGGCAATGTCGAACACGCGCCTTTCGGAGACGCCCAGCATATGGTCCAGGCACCCGAGGCCCGCGTCGCCGTCGACCAGCAGCACGCGCCTTCCGCGGGCGGCGAGCGCCGCCCCCAGGCCGGCGGTGACGGTGGATTTCCCCACTCCGCCCTTGCCGGAAGTGATGACCGTGACAGTGTCCATTGAATCCATCCTCATTGGTTCATATATTACCACAATATTTTTCTCGCGTAAAGCGGTTTGTTCGTCAAATTTCCATCGGCAGTGTCACTCTGCGGCTCAGTGCGCGGAGGAAGAGGCGGGGGAAGACGACGCCGGCGTCACGAGGTTTCCGGCGGCGTCCACCGTTTTGCCGAAGAAATAGGCGTCGAAGATGTCCCTTGCCACCTGGTTGGAGTATTTGCTCGCGGCGCCGTGCTCCAGCACGACGGCGATGGCGATCTGCGGGTCGTCGTAGGGCGCGTAGCCGATGAACGACACGTTGTCCGAGCGGTTTTCCCCGGTCTGGCCGGTTCCGGTCTTGCCCGCGATGGCGATGCCGTAGTCGGCGAAGTAGGTCGCGGCGGTGCCCCTCGTGCAAACGGCGCGCATCCCCTGCTGCACGTACTTCAGGTTCTGCGCGGAGACGCCGATGTCGTCCACCTTTGTGGCGGGCGTGGTGTAGACGGTTTTCGAGCGGGCGTAGTCGGTCACCTTCTGGATGACGTGCGTTTTCAGGCGGGTGCCGTTGTTCGCGATGGTTGCGCAGTAGGTCGCGAGCTGGAGCGGCGTGAGCATGTTGTCGCTCTGGCCGATGCCCGCCTGCGCGGTGTCGCCGTCGGTCCAGGTGCCGCCGGCGGTCTTGCGCTCGTCCCGCCCGGCGAGCGTGCCGGTGCTTTCGCCGACCTCAACGCCGGTTTTCACGCCCAGGCCGAGCTTTTTGGCGTAGAGGTTCATGGCGGAGATGCCTGTGTGCAGCGCGGTGTTGCAGAAAAACACGTTGCAGGACTCCGCGAGCGCCGATTCCAGGGAAAGGGGGCCGTGCCCGGACCTCAGCCAGCAGTGTACGTGCAGATCGTTCAGCACGAAGACGCCGGTGCACGTAAAGATGGTGCTGTTCGTGATGGCCCCCTCCTGCAGCGCCGCCAGCGCCACCGAGGGCTTGAAGCTGGAGCCCGGCGTGAACTGCCCGTCGAACGCGCGGTTGACGAGCGGGTGCGAGGAGTCGTTCAGAAGCTGAGCGTAGTATTTCGAGTCGCCGGAAGCGCGGTTCTGGTCGTAGCTGGGGTAGGTGGCGGCGGCAAGCACCGCGAAGTCCTTCACGCGCAGCACCACGGCCGCGCCGGCCACGCAGTCGGAGCCCGCCGGGCTGTCGGCGGTGCCGGTGGCGACGCCGTTCGCGTGCGTCGCCTTGATGTTCTGCTCCAGCGACTTGCCGGCGACCTTCTGCAGGTTGCTGTCGATGGTAAGCCACACGGTGTCGCCGGAGGACGGCTGCTTCGTGATCTGCTCGGAGACGAGGTCGCCGCCGGAGTCGAATTTCACGGTTTTTTCGCCGCTTTTGCCGCGCAGCCAGTTTTCGGCGTACAGCTCCACGCCGCTTTTGCCCAGGCGGGAATCCAGCCCGTAGCCCTTCGACTTCAGCTCCTTGTACTGGTCGGCCGAGATGGCCCCCACCGTGCCGAGGATCTGCGGCATCAGCGAGCCGTACGGATACTCGCGCAGGGCGGTCACCTTCACGTCCACGCCGGGAAGGGCCATCGAGTTCTCGCTGACGATGGCCACGGTCGCCTGGCCGACGCTCTCCGCGAAGGTGTAGGGCGTGGAGACGGTGAAGCCGGTCTTCGCCATATTGTAGCGCACCGAGAGGATGTCCCGCGTGTCCTTCGCGGCATACCCCGTGCATTTATACCGGTCGACGAGGTGCTTCATGCACTCGTCCGCCGTGGCGTAGGGCTCCACGTTCAGAAAGCTTTTCGATTTGAGGTAGGCGACGTCGGAGTCCATCCCCGGGATGAACTCGTATTTTCCCGCCGCGTTGACGCGGATCGGCAGCTTGTCCGTCCATTTCTCGCCGCGCTTGTCCAGCAGGGCGATCAGCGTGTGGATCGTTTTGTTCTTGGTGTCCGCGGTCATGGTCGCGCCGTTGAACTGGATCGCGTAGCCCGTCTTGTTCACGGCCAGGCCCGCGCCCTTGGCGTCGAGGATCTCGCCGCGCGCCGCGTCCATCGTCACGGTGTCCGTGTCGGCGCGGTTGGCGGTTTTCAGCCAGGCGGCGCCCTGCTGCAGCTGCCATTTCCCCAGGCGCAGCGCAAAGACGGCGGCCACCGCGACCGTCGCAAGCGAGACGAACAGCCAGCGGCCGAGGCCCTTCTGCTTTTTTTCTTCATCCATGCCGTTTCAGTCCTCCCTTTCGCGGATCTGCGTGGCGAGCGCCCGGTTGAAGTAATAAGCCAGCGGCGTCAGCGCCACCGTATAAAGAAAAATGGGCAGATAATGCTGCGTCAGCGCGTAGCCGGCGTCGCGGTAGCCGAGCAGCACGTAGAAGCACGCCCACTGCAGCAGCGTGAGCGCAGCCGAAACGGAGGCGGAGAGGATCATGGCCGTGAGCAGGTTCGTGCGCACCAGATCCGCCGCCATGCGCGAGACGCCGTGGCAGACGGCCGCCAGCAGCAGCCCGTGGAAACCGAGCATGCTGCCGTAGCCGAAGTCGATGAGCAGGCCGCCGAAAAGCCCGAGCAGCGTGGCGGGCGTTTCCTCCTCGAACATCGCCATGGAGAGCACGGCGGGGATCACGGCGACGGGCTTCGCGTTCCCCAGGAGAGGGACCAGCCCCGGCGTTTCCTGAAGGACGAAAACCGCGAGGATTTCAAGAAGGAAGGTCAGCCGGCGGAGAACGGTGTATTTCGTCATGTCATTTCGCCCCGGAGGAAGACGAGGAAGCGGACGTGGCCGCGGGCAGGGCCTCCCCCTTGCCGAGGAACGAGGTGATGACCATCACGTCCCGCACTTCCTTCACGTTTACGGCGGGCGTCACCTCGGCGTAAAGGGAGATGTCGGAGGTGCTGTGCTTCACGGCCTTTACCGTGCCGACGATAAGGTTGCGCGGGAAGACGCCGCCGATGCCGTTCGTCACCACGATGTCGCCCGCGGCGACCTTCGCGCCGGCGGAAAGGTACTGCAGCCTCACCGTGTTCGCGTCGGCGGAGCGGAGGTCGCAGCCCACCACGCCCGCTTCGCGCGTGACCTTGTCGACCGCGCTGATCTTCGTCTCCGGCGAAAGCAGGGTGGTCACCTTGCTGTAGGTCGCGCTCGCGGAGGAAACCCACCCCACCACGCCGTTCTCCGTCACCACCGGGTCGTTTTGCGAGATGCCGCTCTGCGTGCCCTGGTCGATGGTGAACTGGCCGAAGATGTTGTTCGGGTCGCGCCCCACCACGGCCGCGGCCACGGGCTTGAAATCCCGGTTTTCGTTTTTCATTTCGAGAAATTTCCGGAGCTGCGCGTTTTCCTGCTGGTAGGTGTAGTAGTTCACGAGCTTTTTGTTCATCTCGGCCACCTGCCGGCGCAGCTGCTCGTTTTCGGCTTCCAGCTCCGCCTTTGATTTTCCCGAGGCCTGCGCGACGGTCGCGGCGTTGTTCGCCACCATGGTGCTCACCCGCTGCATGGGGATGGCGACGTGGCCGAACAGCTTCGCGGTGAGCGAGCTGCCCGTGTTGGAAGTGTACAGCATCAGGCCGAGCATGAGGAAGAGCACGGCCACCAGGATTTTGGTGCCTGTCGATCGAAAGACGTCCTTCACACGCTGCCTCCTGTCTTCAGAAACGGCCGGGCGACCGGCCGGGCGTTAGCCCCGTTCCATGTCTGCTTTCCGAAATATTATACCATGCTTCGCGCTTTCGCACCAGCCCCGAAAAAAGGAAGCCCCGCGCGGCGGCGGGGCCGGAGCGCGGGGAAGCGCCGGTCTTTTACCGGAGCAGGTCGTCGTAGCGGGCCCGCTCGCCGCCGATATATTTCGGGCGCGTGCGGGCGCAGACCACGTTCGCCTCCCCGACCTTCCGCACGGAGACGCGCACGGGCACCGCGACGGGCTGCAGGTGCATGCCGATCAGCGTGTCGCCGATGTCGATGCCGGCCTGCGCGGAGAGCTCCTCCACCGCCGCGGGGCGTTCAAACGCGCGGTAGGCGGCCGTGGCGAACGAGCCGCCCGCCTTCGGCTGCGGCACCGCGTTCACGATCGGCAGGCGGTGCGTTTCCGCCGCCTCGCGCTCCAGGATCAGCGCGCGGTTCAGGTGCTCGCAGCACTGCGCGGCCAGGTAGACGCCGTGCTCCTTCGCCACGGGGTAGATTGCGCCGAACACGGCTTCGCCCACTTCCGGGCTTGAGCCCGTGCCGATTTTCCGGCCGCAGATCTCGCTCGACGAACAGCCGACGACGAGAATGTCGCCCTTTTTCAGGTGCGCGGCTTTCAGCAGATCCTCCGCGGCCGTTTTCGCCTGCAGGGCGATCTCTTCATACATCATGCAAAACCTCCTTGTATCGCAGGGCGGCGGTTCCCCGCCGGGCTGCGTCGCTTTCCACGGGATTATTATACCACAAATGCGAAGCGGCCGTTCAGTTTTCCGTCCGCTTCGCGCCGCGCGCCAGCGCGCGGTCGCGCTGGACGCACCAGCCCGTGACGGACGCGAGGACGACCGCGCCGCCCAGCAGCGCGAACGCGCCGGGCGCCTCGCCCGTAGCCAGGAAGACGAGCACCGGGTTCATCAGGGGCTCCAGCGCGCCGATGAGCGAGCACGCGAGCGGGGGGCACCCGTTCAGCGCGAGCGCGTAGAAGACGTAGGAGAAGCCGACCTGGAAGATGCCGAGCGCAAGGATGCTCAGCGTGGCGGTGGCGGTGAACCGCGGCGGAAAGGCGGACGCGAACGAGAGCCCCACGCCCGCGGCGATGACGTGGGAGAACAGGATGCCGGAAAGCCGCGAGTCGCCGTCCGCCTTCCAGGAGACGAGGTAGCCCCCGGCGCAGACGACGCCGTTCAGGATTGAAAGGCAGTTGCCCGCCAGGTGGCCGGGCGTCAGGTGGTCGAAAAAGAAGAGCGAGATGCCGAAAAACACGGCGGCGACGACGATGTAGTCGGCCGCGTGGAACTTCTGCTTCAAAAACACGGCGGAGAAGATCATCAGGAACACCGGCGACGTGTACTCCAGCACGATCGCGTTCGCCGCCGTCGTGAGCTTGTTGGAGACGACGAAGAAGAGCATCAGCATCCCCAGCAGCAGGCCGGAGGAAACGGAGTACCGGTTGAAGCGGATCTTCGCGCCGGTCGCGCGCATGAAAAAGAATACGACGAGCCCGCCCAGGAAGCTGCGCCCCCCGGCGATCACGAGCGCGTTCCACGGGATCAGCTTGATCAGGACGCCGCTCGTGCTCCACAGAAGGGCCGCGGCCACCATGAAAAGCTCCGACTTGCGGCGGACGGATATCGGCATACGGAAAAAATCTCCTCTCAGATTATCCTGCGGAAACGCGCCCGTCAGCCGGGCAGGCGCTCCAGGCAGCGCAGATAGGCGCGGAACGCGGTCGGCACGGCGTAGTCCTTCCGCAGGGCCGCGGCCGAGGCAAAGGCGAAAGCCGCCCCGCCGGTTTCCCCCACGCGGGCCAGCCAGCCGGTCATATGCCACTCCAGGTGGGTGAAGATGTGCTTCGCCGCCGGGAGCGGCTCCAGGCTTTCGGGGGAGACGCCCCACGCGCGCAGCGCGCGCTCCGCTTCCCCGCGGGAAAGCGCGCCTGGGGCGTTCGGGAACTCCCACATCCCGGCCAGCAGGCCGGAGTCCGGCCTGCGGCGCACGGCGGCCCTGCCGCCGCGCAGGATCAGGAAGACCGTCAGGTCCCGCACCCTGCGCTCCGGCTTCGGCTCTTTCACGGGCAGCTCGGCCTGCGTGCCGGCGCGGTGCGCCTCGCACAGCCCTGCGAGCGGGCAGGCCGCGCAGAGCGGCGCGCCGTTGGGCAGGCAGACCGTCGCTCCGAGCTCCATCAGCGCCTGTGTGAACGCCCCGGCCCTGCCCGGCGGGTAGACGGCGCGCAGCGCCTCGCGCAGCTCGCGCCTCGCGGCGGGGTCGGACGTCCTCCTGCGCGAGCCCTCCAGCCGGGCGGCCACGCGCGCCACGTTGCCGTCCACGGCGGGCTCCGGCCGGCCGTAGGCGATGGAGGCGATGGCGCCGGCCGTATAGTCGCCGATGCCGGGCAGCTTTTTCAGCTCCGCGGCGGTTTCCGGCAGCCTGCCGCCGTATTCCCGCGCGACCGTCTGCGCCGCCTTTTTCAGGCTGCGGGCGCGGCTGTAATATCCCAACCCCTCCCAGAGCTTGAGGAGCCGCTCCTCCGGGACGCGCGCCAGCGCGTCCGCGTCCGGCAGCTCGCGCACGAAACGCTCGAAATACGGCTTGACGGCTTCCACGCGCGTCTGCTGCAGCATGATCTCCGAGATCCACACGCGGTACGGCGTCGGCTCGCTCCGCCACGGCAGCTCGCGCGCGTTCGCCGCGTACCACTCCAGCAGCGGCGATACGATTTTTTGATATTCCATCTTTCCTCCCCCTTCTTTTTCTTTGGAAAAAGAAAAAGAAGGCAAAAAGAAACCGTGTCTCAGAATCGGGGCTCGCGGGAACCGGCCGTTTTATTGCTTGTAAGTGTCTGCGCCGAACGCCCGGTCAAGACTTCCTTTGAAAAAAGGCAAAAAGAAACCGTGTCTCAGAATCGGGGCTCGCGGGAACCGGCCGTTTCATTGCTTGTAAGTGTCTGCGTCAAGCGCCCGGCCCGCTCTTCTAAGCGGGGCGCGCCCCGCTTCAAAAGCGGAAAGGCGGAAAAAAGCCGCCGGATCTCAAAAAAAGAACCGGCGCCCGTTTTCCACAGCGTTCGTTTTTTATCATACCACAGTTTTTCCCCGGCGGGAAGTCTCATTCCCCGTCGCGGAACCGGAAAATTTCCTCCGCGGTCTTGCCCGCGGAATCCGTTTGGGTTTCGGCTGCGAGGCGGCAGAATGCCGGCAGCCAAATGCTGCGCGACGCCCCGGCGTATAGGGCGGCGGAAACTTTTCGCTTATTCGGCCGGGAGAGCTTTTCAACTCTCCCGGCTCACGAAGCGAACGATTTTCACCGCTCTGCCCGCCGGGGCGAAGATGCAGCGCTTGCGCTGCCCGGGGCGCGCCCCGGGCGCAGACCGCAAAAACAGCCGCGGCCGGCGGGAATAAACCAATTCGGGGGAATTGATCGGAAAAACACGTCCCGCCGGCCGCAGCCTGGTGTGAAGCACAAAAAAACGCCGTATACGGATTCCTCATCCATATACGGCGCCGCTCAGGCCCGCCGCGCAATCCGCATCGTTACCCCCTGTACAAAAAAGAAAACATGGGTTATAATGGGAAACGCAATGTGCCGTGAATTCGGTTGCATATGGAGAGCTATCCTCCGTGTGCAGGGGGCAGGTGTTTGCACCACCTGCCTCTGCATTGCACTTTTTGTGCCTCACAGGTAAATTATACCGCCTTTTCCGGAATAGTCAAGGGAAATCTTCCCGGCGGCGCGCAGCTAAGGCTGCTGCTTCGGCTCGTCCGTGCCGGACGGCTTGAGGAAATCCGCGTCGTCGTCGGCGGCTTCTTCCCCGGAGGGATCGGCTTCGGGAGGAACCGGCGCGGGGGGAACCGGCGCGGACGCGTCCGGCTTTTCCGCTTCGCCGCAGGGCGGCTCCGCCGCCGCGGGATTCTGCTCCGGCGCGGCTTCCGCCGCTTTTTCCTCCGGGGCGTCCTCCGGGCGGAAGCCGCAGCTTTCGTCCGGCTCCCCGGAGGAAGGCCCGCCGTCTTCTTCCGGCGGGCAGGTTCCCGCCGGCGCGGCCAGCTCATCCAGCTTCGCGTAGGCGCGCTTCAGGCGGGAGGCGGCTTTGTCTATGGCCGCGCAGTACGTCTCCGTGTCGCCGTTCTGCGGGTCGCGGAGATTGTGGTAGTAATATTTCCCAAGCTGGACGAAGGAATGGTCCTCGTTGTCCCTCTCATTCCGGATCACGATTTTCAGACGGTTCATGATGGCCGTGCGGCGGTTCATTTCCACCAGGTGGTCCACCGCGCCCGTCACGGCATCGGACGCGCATTTCCAAAAATCCATAGTCAATTCCTCCTGCCGCGGTAGCGGCCCATCTTTTTTCTTATTATACCGCAATCGAAACGCCTTGAACAGTAGTATTTCATCTATTCCTTTTTTTATGACAGTGTGATATAATTGAACGAATCATGTAGCAAACTAAGGAGAAACCGGAAATGTCGACTGAGATGAGCAAAGACGTAGCGTGCCCGGAATGCGGCGCGGCGGTCCGCACCGAAATGTGGCCCGGCATCCGCGCGGAAAGCGACCCGCAGCTTCGCGCCCGCGCTCTTGATGAAACGCTTTTCGACTGGAAATGCCCCAGGTGCGGCTGCAAAGCGCGGTTCCTGTACCCGTGCCTGTACCACGACAAAAGCCGCGGTTTCATGGTGTACCTGGCGCCGAACGGCAGCGGCGCCGAGTTTCAGCCCGTCGACGTGGGCGAAAGGTTCCCGCAGCTCGCGGGCGTAAAGAAGCGCGTCGTCGCGTCGCCCGCGGAGCTGAAGGAAAAGATACTCATCTTCGAGGCCGGCCTCGACGACTGCGCGGTGGAGCTGGTCAAATACGCGCTCGCCTCCGTTCTGGAGGAGAAGTACGGGCGCAAAGCCGTGCGGGGCTATTTTTCCGGCGCGGACGCGGACCGCATCTCGTTCCTGTTCTTCCCGGAAGGGGAGAGCGGGCCGGTGCTGCGCCGCACAACCATGGACGGATACCGCAAATCGCTCGAGATCGCGCGGCGTTTCCGCCGGCCGGAGGGGAACGAATTCGTGCCCGTGGACTCCGTCACGGCGCGCGACATCCTCGCGGAATACCGCGGGGCGCAGCCGGCCGCCCCGGAAGCGCCGGAAAAGGAAAGCGCGGGCGAAACGAAAGAGAAGAAAGAGGGGGAGCAGCCGGGATGTGCGGATTAGTCGGGTTCACCGGCGAGGTCGTCGACCGCGACGCGGTCATCCGGACCATGACGGACCGCATCACGCACCGCGGGCCCGATTCGAGCGGCGTCTATACCGACGAGACCATCGCCATGGGGTTCCGCCGCCTGAGCATCATCGACCTTGCGCAGGGCGACCAGCCCATCTGCAACGAGGACGGAAACCTCGTGCTCATGTTCAACGGCGAAATCTACAACTACAAGCAGCTCCGCGACATCCTCGCCGGCGACGGCCACAGCTTCCGCACGAACACGGACTCCGAGGTGCTGGTGCACGGCTTCGAGGAATGGGGCGCGGGCCTGCTGAACAAGCTGCGCGGCATGTTCGCCTTCGCCATCTGGAACAAAAAGGAAAAGAGCCTTTTCCTCGCCCGCGATTTCTTCGGCATCAAGCCGCTCCACTACGCCACGGTGAACGGCCACTTCGTCTACGCTTCGGAGATCAAGAGCATCCTCGATTTTCCGGGCTTCGAGAAAAAGCTGAACCGGAACGCGCTGAACAACTATATCTCCTTCGAGTACGCCGTCCAGCCGGAAACCTTCTTCGAGGGCGTTTCCTGCCTGCCGGCGGCGCACTACCTGTGGTGGCGCAACGGCGAAACGGAGCTTCACCGCTACTGGGAGCCGAGATTCCGGCCCGAGGACGGCATGACGGAGCAGGAAGCCGTCGACGCGATCGACAAGGTCTTCGAGGACTCCGTCGCGGCGCACCGCATCAGCGACGTGGAGGTCGGCTGCTTCCTTTCCAGCGGCGTGGACTCCAGCTATGTGGCCAGCTATTTTACGGGGCAGAAGACGTTCACCGTCGGCTTCGGCAGCGACGAAAAATACAATGAGATCGGCGGCGCCAAAGAGCTTTCCGAAAAAATCGGCGTCGAGCACCACGCCCACGTCATCACGCCGGACGAGTACTGGGGCAATATCCGCAAGGTGCAGTACTACATGGACCAGCCGCTGGCGGACGCCTCGTGCATCGCGCTGTACCTCGTCTCGAAAATGGCGAGCCGGTACGTGAAGGTCGTGCTTTCCGGCGAAGGCGCCGACGAGCTGTTCGGCGGGTACAACATCTACCGCGAGCCGGGCGACCTCGCCCGCTACCGGAAGCTGCCGCGCTGGCTGCGGAAATTCCTGGCCGCCTGCGTGAAAAACCTGCCGCACTTCCGCGGGCAGAGCTTCCTCCTGCGCGGCTCGCAGTCGGTGGAGGAGCGCTTCATCGGCAACTGCAGCATGTTCACGATGCGGGAAAAGCGCCGCCTGCTGAAGGACGACGTCCCGTGCACGGAGCCGCAGCTCCTCACGCGGCCCGTCTACGACCGCGTGCAGGGCATGGACGACGTGACGAAGATGCAGTACCTGGACATCAACGTCTGGCTCACCGGCGACATCCTTCTGAAAGCCGACCGCATGAGCATGGCCAACTCGCTGGAGCTGCGCGTGCCGTTCCTCGACCGCCGCGTGTTCGACGTGGCGGCGCGCCTGCCGCTGCGCCTGCGCGTGAACCGGGAAAACACGAAGTACGCGCTGCGCAGGGCCGCGGAGCGCCACATCCCGCAGTTGCCGGCGCGGAAGAAAAAGCTCGGGTTCCCGGTGCCCATCCGCGTATGGCTGCGCGAGGACAAGTACTACAACATCGTGAAGAGCGCCTTCACCTCGCCGGACGCCGAAAAGTTCTTCCACACCGGCGTGCTCCTGTCCCTGCTGGACGAGCACCGCGCCGGCAAGCGAGACAACAGCCGCAAGATCTGGACGGTCTTTTCCTTCCTCGTGTGGTACGACGTCTATTTCAACGGCGCTCCCCACGGATCCGGCGACATGCCCGGCTTTTCTTTGGAAAAAGAAAAGGCCGGGCCAAAAGAAACCGGCGAATAAGGCGGAAAGCAATCCGCCCCGCCCCGGGCACGAAAGCCGCCCGGGGCTTACTTTATCCGCGCCCGGCCCCGGTCCTTTTCCCTTCGCGCGGCGCGCCCATTTTTTCCCTTGGAAAACGTATAGAACCGCGCGCCCCGGCAAAACTAAAAGCCGAGGTGATAAGGTTTTGGAGTATCTTCGTGCTTTCGTGATCGGCGGGGCGATCTGCGCGGTGGGGCAGGTGCTGCTGGATTTCACCAAGCTGACGCCGGCGCGCGTCCTCGTGATGTTCGTCACGCTGGGCGTGATACTGGGCGCGGTGGGCGTCTACGGCCCGCTGGTCGACTACGCCGGCGAAGGCGCCTCCGTCCCGCTGACCGGCTTCGGGTATCTGATGGCGAAAGGGACGCGCGAGGCCGTGCAGGAGGATGGCCTTCTGGGCGCATTTTCCGGCGGGCTGAAAGCGGGTTCCGCCGGCATTGCGGCGGCGGTGTTCTTCGGCTACCTGGCCGCGCTCTTTTCAAAATCGGGAGATAAGAGTTAGCCCGGCCTTCCGCTATGTGAAAACAGGCTACCGCTGGGCGGGCTACGCCTGGGCGCTGTACCAGCTTTTGAGCGGCAGCGTTTTCCTCACGCTGCTGTGGCAGGTGGCGAAGTTCGCCGTGAGGCGCTTCCGCGCCGCGGAGCAAAGGCGGCGGCTGGGCGCAAAAAAGCGGACAGGCTGAAAGCCGCCTGCCCGCGTTTTTATTCTGCATATTGCGCTTTTGCGCCTACTGGATGGAACAATCGAGGTAATGCTCCAGATCTTCCTCGTCTTTCTTTTTCTTCTCCAGAAAAAGCGTGACGGCCACGGCGATGGACGCGGCAGCGACCACAAAAGAGAAAATCGAAATCCAGACAGAAAGTTTTCCAGACCCCTTCAAATCGGACACCCCCGTTTTCATGGAAACCATCTCAGACGATTCCGGTCTATTACTATAATAATCGTTTCCGGCAGACTTGTCAACGGCGGGGGGCGGACTTTCCTCGGATTTGTCCTTCCGGCCGCCGCAAAAAAAGCAGGGCCCGAAAGCTCTGCTTTTGCCTTTACGCGTCTGCGTTCAGTTTGCGCATGAGCGCGGACTTTTTCCGCGCCGCGGTGTTCTTGTGCAAAGTGCCCCGCGCGGCCGCCTGGTCGATTTTCTTCACAGCGGTTTTTACGGCTTCGTCCTTCTTCTCATCCTTCGCGTCGATGGCGGCGACGGCTTTCTTGATCTCCGTCTTCAGCTCCGTCGAGGCCATTTTGTTGGCCAGCGTTCTCGCGGCAGCCGTCTTGGCGCGCTTTTTTGCCGATTTGATGTTGGGCATGGTTCCACCTCCTTCGGCAGTCTAATCGTTCGTCATACCGTATATGATAGCATTGGCGCTGGAAAAAAGCAAGAAAAATCTGCGACGCGGGGCGAAAAGCCCCGGGAAAGGGAGCAAGACATGAATTTTCGCACGGACCTGGCACTGGAGCGGACGGAGCCCGCACGGCAGACGAAGCGCGAGCTGGACGGCTGCACGGAGACGCGCATCGACGAGGACGGAAAAACCTACATCACGCTGGAAGTGCAGTCCATCTCCGACCACATCGACGCGGACGATTCGCTGCTGAACCTGCTGGCGGGGAACCTGAAGGGGCTGCTCCCGCGCGAAGGGCTCGTTCTGGCGGCCGGCCTGGGCAACCGGGCCGTGACGCCGGACGCGCTGGGCCCGCTCACGGCCGACCGCATCCTGGCCACGCGGCACATCAGGGGCGAGCTGGCCCGCGTGACGGGCCTGGGAGACATGCGCCCGGTCGCGGTGGCAAGCCCGGGCGTGCTGGGCACCACGGGCGTGGAGGCTTTCGAGGTCCTGAAAGCCCTGGTGGGAGCGCTGAAGCCCGTGGCCGTGGTGGCGGTGGACGCGCTGGCCGCGAAAAGCCCCTCGCGCCTCGGCTGCACGGTGCAGCTCTGCTCCGGCGGGATCGCGCCGGGCGCCGGCGTGGGGAACGCGCGCCCCCGCATCGACGAAAGCACGCTCGGCGTGCCCGTGGTCGGCCTCGGCATCCCCACCGTGGTGGACGCCTCCACCTTCGCGGGGGGGCTCGCGGCCGGCGGAGGCCCCGAGCCCGCCCGTCCCCACTGCGCGCCCATGATGGTGACGCCGCGCGAGATCGACCTCATCATCCGCCGCGGCTCGCATCTGCTGGCCATGGGGCTGAACCGCGCGATGAACCCCACGTTTTCCGTGGAGGAGTTCGAAGAGCTGACCTGAGCGAATGATTCTCCGCCCGTCCGCATAAATATGGAAAAAACGGGGCGGAGGGGCGGAAGAATGAAAAATCTTGCGCGCAGGGCCGCCGGGTTCGCGGCGGTGCTTTTCACGGCGGTGGGGGCGTTCTGCGTGGCGGCCCGCCTGCCGGAAGGCGTGGGCCAAAAGGCGGCGGCAGCCGCGGCCGGCTTTATCCTGCCGGCGGGGAACGGCGACGCTTTCTTCTATGAAGAGGAAGAGGAGGACGACGGGACCGTTTCCTCCCGCGCCCCGGCCTCCTCCGTGCCGCCGGCCTCTTCCGCCGCCGGCGTTTCCCCCGCGTCCTCCGCCCCGTCTTCGTCCGGCTCCGCCGTTTCCTCTCCGGCGTCCTCCCAGGCGCCGAACGCGAAGGTGCTCGAGCTGAACATCGGCAACAGCGGCACCGGCGTCGCGAACTTCTGGGTGAAGAACAGCACGGAGAAGCACGGCTCGATCGACTTTGCGAAAGAGCTGAAAACCGCTCCGGCCCTGAAGGCCGCGACATCCGGCGCGCCGCAGGTGCTCATCTACCACACGCACACGACGGAAAGCTACGACTGCGTGGCCCGCTCGACCGACCTGACGAAGACCGTCTGCGTCGTGGGCGACGCGATCGCCGCGAAGCTGCAGAGCGCGGGCGTGGGCGTGGTGCACGACAAGACCGTCCACGATTACCCGGCCTACGACGGCTCGTACGACCGCTCGAAGGTCACCATGCAGCAGGACCTGAAAAAATACCCGTCCATCCGCGTCACGCTGGACATCCACCGCGACGCGATGCACCGCACGGACGGGACCATGCTGAAGCCCGTGGCCGTGGTGAACGGGAAAAAAGCCGCGCAGCTCATGATCCTGGCCGGGTGCGACGACGACGGGACGCTCGGCTTCCCGAACTGGCAGCAGAACCTGCGCCTCGCCCTGCGGCTGCAGCAGCAGCTCAGCTCCGACTGGCCGGGCGTCGCGCGCCCGCTGGACTTCTGCGCCCGCCGGTACAACGAGGATCTGACGACGGGCTCGCTGCTGATCGAAGTCGGCACGGACGCCAACACGCTCTCCGAATCGCAGTACACGGGCGAACTGCTCGGCAGCTCCCTTGCGCGCGTGCTGACCGCCCTGCGCTGAACCGTTTGGGAAAGGAAGTTGAAAGCCATGCGGAAGCATCCCCGCCTGCGCATCTTCGCCACTTCGTTTCTGGCGTCGGCGCTCGCGCTGACGCTGCTGTGGGGGCTGGCCGTCGTGGACTACGAATGCCGCAGGATCGGCTTCGGCGACGGCGACACCCTGATCTATCGCCTCATCGGCAAAAATCCGCCGATACCTTGCATTGACGACGGATTATGATATAATATTTCTATACGCCTTATCGTTATCGTTTCGATTGCGGCAGAGCCGCGGACGCGGAGCGGAAAATCCGCGGCCCGCCGACAAACGACGGAGGTCTTCCATGAGCGGACGTAAAAAATTATTCTGCGCGGTTTTTCTGGCGTTGTGCCTGATCTGCCGGATGCCTTTGGCCGTTTTTGCCGAACCGGCCGGCGATCCGCCCGTCCCGACGTCGTCGGCGGAAGGGACGGAAACCGCCCCGTCCAGCGCAAGCGAAGACCCGGATGCCGCCGCAAAGAAAGCCGCCGAAGAGGCCGCCGCGAAGAAAGCCGCCGAGGAAGCCGCCGCGAAGAAGGCCGCCGAAGAGGCCGCCGCGAAAAAAGCCGCCGAAGAGGCCGCCGCGAAAAAGGCTTCCTCCGCGCCTCCGAGCTCCCCGGAGCCCGCGCACGAAACCGTGCAGAACGTCACGCCAGAGACGGATTCGGAGCCGGACGACGCCTCTTCTTTTCTGACCTCGTCGCTCGTCTCCTCGCTGCCGGCCGCGCCTTCCTCAAGCGAAATCCTGCTGCCCGGCGTGGATTCGGTCTCCGAGACGGACCCGCTCGCCTCCGCCGCCGAGAACCGCACCTCCTCCGGCCAGATGAACCTCTACGGCATCCTCGCCTGGGCGTGCATCGGCCTGGGGATCGCCGTGGTGCTGATCGTGGTGCTGAGCAACCGCCGCCCGCCGCGCGGGCCGGGCCGCAGCCGCTATCACCGCCCGAAACGCGGCGGCAAGCATCTGCTGGACGCCAAATATTACCGGGACATCAACCGGTATTAGCCGGTCGTCTCCGGCGCCGCTTTCATGCGCAGAAAGCGGCGCCGTTTTGTCGAGAGAAAACCTTGCGTTTTATGAGCCGGGAGAGTTTGGGGCGGGGTGGAGTTTATGAATCCGAATTTCAGCAGGGTGTAAAAATTTCTTTTTGGGTTCTTCAGCTAACGGCGAAGTTCGTCTCTTTCCGTTCCGGAAAGCGACGCGAAAGGGGAGCAGGGGGACCGGGCGTGCAACGCCTTACGCGCCTACGGCGGTCACGACGGAAGTCAAAACTGTTTCCAAGCAATCCCGTCGCCCCGGGCATGCTTAAAAAAGGGCTGAAGCCCGGTCCCCCTGCACCCCCGGGTTCCGTCAAGGAAGCCGATGGGGACACGGTTCTCGAGAGATTTTCATTGACGGCCGTGTCCTTTGGCTGCAGAGTTTAGTTCGCAAAGATGCTTATTGTAATCGCCCCAAACTCTCCCGGCCGACCAAACGAAAAGCTTTCGGCGCGCCCCGCGCCGGGGCGAAGATGGAGCGCTTGCGCTGCCAAAATATTGAAAGTTCTCGCCCGGCCTCCCGAAAGAGGCCGGCGGAGGTGAAACGACTTTGGAAATCCCACGCGAAAACATCCGCAATTTCTGCATCATCGCCCATATCGACCACGGTAAGAGCACGCTGGCCGACCGCATCCTGGAGCTGACGGACTCCGTGCCGCTGCGCGAGATGGAAAACCAGATCCTCGACGACATGGACCTGGAGCGCGAGCGCGGCATCACCATCAAGGCGCACGCCGTCACGCTGCTTTACCACGCGAAAAACGGGCAGGACTATATCTTCAACCTGATCGACACGCCCGGCCACGTGGACTTCAACTACGAGGTCTCGCGCTCGCTGGCCGCGTGCGAGGGCGCCGTGCTCGTGGTGGACGCCTCGCAGGGCATCGAGGCACAGACGCTCGCCAATACTTACCTCGCGGTGGACGCGGGGCTCGAGATCCTCCCCGTCATCAACAAGATCGACCTGCCGAGCGCCCAGCCCGAGCGGGTGCGGAAAGAGATCGAGGACGTGATCGGCATCCCGGCCGACGAAGCGCCCTGCATCTCCGCGAAGCTCGGCGTCAACATCGACCAGGTGATGGAGCAGATCGTCAAATACGTCCCCGCCCCGAAGGGCGACGAGAACGCCCCGCTCAAAGCGCTGATCTTCGACTCCAACTACGACCAGTACAAGGGCGCCGTGGCGCACGTGCGCGTGTTCGACGGCACCGTGAAGCCCGGCGACACCATCCGCATGATGTCGGCCGGCGGCGAGTTCACCGTCGTGGACTGCGGCTTCATGCGCGCGACGTCGTTCGAGCCGGCCCCGCGCCTGCGCGCCGGCGACGTGGGCGTGCTCTCCGCGTCCATCAAGGCGGTGCGCGAGGCGCGCGTGGGCGACACCGTCACGCTGGCCTCGAACCCGGCGGAAAAGCCGCTGCCCGGCTACCGCCCCGCCCAGCCGATGGTCTTCTGCGGCATCTACCCCGCGGACGGCGCGAAGTACCCGGACCTGCGCGACGCGCTGGAAAAGCTCCGGCTCAACGACGCGGCGCTCTCCTTCGAGCCGGAGACCTCGGCGGCGCTGGGCTTCGGCTTCCGCTGCGGCTTCCTGGGC
>ENA-UOOK01002636-UOOK01002636.1-fermentation-metagenome-genome-assembly--contig:-NODE-2636-length-21634-cov-4.306085_pt1 | contig 21634 bp, 19 predicted proteins | sample MGYA00245777_ERZ724023 | MGnify/ENA primary metagenome ERZ724023 (study PRJEB28704, sample SAMN03018312) | fermentation metagenome | biome: anthropogenic terrestrial biome; feature: soil; material...
TTGGGGCTGGCAGAGAGGGGTGCGCCACCCTTCTGCACCTTGATATTTTGTGGGGAATCGGCTACAATGAAACAATGATTTCGGACTCGTATTCGGAAAATTTTGATTTGGCGGTGGGTTTGTTGACGGAGTGGACAGAACAGAGGAAAATTGATTTGCGGAAAAAGGTTTTGGAGCGGGAGTTTTCCCGGATGAATGAGCGCCAGAAGGAAGCCGTATTCCAAATAAATGGGCCGCTCCTTATCCTTGCCGGCGCGGGAAGCGGTAAGACGACCGTCCTTGTCAACCGCGCAGCAGCTCTTGTCCGATATGGCAATGCGTACCGGAGCCGCGATGTTTCTCAGATGAGCGGCGATGATGCAGAGGCTGTTTCAGGCTGCCTTGAGAGGGAAGAGCCGTTGCCTGATGAGCTTCGCCGGGCACTTGCCGTGGAGCCGTGCGAGCCGTGGCGCATCCTTGCCATTACTTTTACAAACAAAGCGGCAAACGAGCTGAAGGAACGCCTTTCCGGTATTCTTGGGCCGAAAGGAGAGGAAGTCTGGGCTTCCACCTTCCATTCCATGTGTGCACGGATGCTGCGCCGCGATGCGGACAGGCTCGGCTACACCAAACATTTTACAATCTATGACTCGGATGACTCCAAACGGTTAATTAAAGACTGCCAGAAAGCTCTGAAGGTTGATGACAGGAAAATTCCATATCGGTCTGTACTAACGGAAATATCCCACGCAAAAGACTCCATGGTTGGGCCGGACGAATACTACCGTGCCGCAGGGAGCGACCTCCGGCTTGCAAAAATCGGCGAAATGTATCGTCTTTATCAGAGAAAGCTGAAAGAAGCCGATGCCATGGATTTTGATGACCTGATTTTCTGTACTATTGAACTGTTCCGTAAAGATCCGGATATTCTGACGCATTATCAGGAGCGCTTCCGTTATGTCATGGTGGATGAGTACCAGGATACCAGCCATGCACAGTACCTGCTTGTCAACATGCTTTCAGGGAAATACAAGAACCTCTGCGTAGTGGGTGATGATGACCAAAGCATTTACCAATTCCGTGGTGCGACGATTGAAAATATCCTCAGTTTTGAAAAAACATTTCCGGATGCAAAAGTTATCCGGCTTGAACAGAATTACCGTTCTACAAAGAATATTCTTGACGCTGCCAACTCTGTCATTAAAAACAATGAGAACCGAAAGGGGAAAACACTCTGGACGGAAAATCCGCGCGGCTCGAAAATCAGTGTCCATACGGCGGGAAATGAAGAAGATGAAGCGGACTATATTGCTAAGGAAATTCTTTCCGGTGTTGCCGCGGGCCGAAAATTTTCTGATTATGCAGTGCTTTACCGCATGAATTCGCAGTCAAATACGATTGAGCGGATTTTCACAAAATCCTCTATTCCGCACCGTATTGTGGGCGGGCACCGCTTCTTTGAGCTGAGGGAAATCCGTGACATGATTGCATACCTGAGCGTAATCAGCAATCCGAACGACGAGGCACGTCTGGTCCGCATCATCAACAGCCCGAAACGCACTATTGGTGAGAGGACTGTAGCCGAGGCGCAGGCAATCGCCTCCGGTACCGGCGAAAGTCTTTTCTATGTGATTTCCCATGCGGACGAATATGAACCGCTTCAGCGTTCCGCGAAAAAGCTGATGGATTTTGCGTCAATGATTGCGGAACTTTCTAGCATTGCTTCCGATGGGAAAACGAGCCTTTCCGAGCTTTACAGCATGCTCCTCGAAAAAACGGGCTACATCGAAGCACTGGCGGCCTCCGGAGAAAAAGATGCGCAGGACCGGATTGACAATGTGAATGAGCTTGCCTCCCATCTGGTCCGTTTTGCAGAAGCAAACGGGAAGGAAGCAGGGCTTTCCGACTATCTGGAAGAAGTTCAACTTCTTACCGATATTGACAATTATGATGCCTCTTCAGACAGCGTTGTCCTGATGACGATGCACTCTGCGAAAGGCCTTGAATTCCCCGTTGTATTTCTGCCTGGCTTTGAGGAAGGCATTTTTCCTGGAATGCAGGTGATGTTTCATCCTGAGGAAGTTGAGGAGGAACGCCGCCTTGCCTACGTTGCCATTACGCGTGCGAAGCAAGAGCTTCATATTGTAAATGCCGTTTCCCGTGTGATTTTTGGAAGCAGCCAGCGCAATCTTCCTTCCCGGTTTCTGAAAGAAATTCCTGAGGAACTGATAGAATATACCCGTGCGGATAGCCTTGGAAGTCTGCATGGCAGCCCGCTTTCTTCTGCTCCTTCAGGGAAAAGGCCCAGAGCAGGTTTGCATGGCTTTTCCCCTGTTCAGCCTGTAACACCAAAGCCGTCCGGCACCGTATTTCATGTGGGCGACGCTGTTTTCCACCGCACATTTGGAAATGGTATGGTCCTTTCTGCAGATCAGGTGGGAAATGATACGCTGCTTGAAATTGCATTTGAAAAATATGGCACAAAAAAATTAATGGCGAATTTTGCGCGTCTCCAAAAGCGCTGAAACCGTAAAAATCCCCATCCGCTCAAAAACCGGATGGGGATTTTTTTCTTTTCAGCCTTTTCTATTTTCCTTATGGCTTGTTTCCGCAACATTTGGTGGGAAGAAATCACCGGTTGGAAATTCAATTTTGCGGAACATTTCCCGTGGGCTGTCGGAAGTTGGGACAGTCTCCTTATCCGGTACATAGAATTCGTAGGTAGGGATCAACATTGGGACTGTGCGTACAAGCTGAACAATGGTAAACATACCAATCGTTGCGTAGACAGCGCGAGTACTGCTGTAATCGAACTCGGCACCGTAAAGGGAACAGACACTGCTTGGAATTTTGCTGCAAATGTCGCTTCCCTGAGGCGGACGGTCGCAAATCTTTGCGGAAAGACCAATAGGCTCAGAAACCATGCAGGTCGCTTTGGGGAGGACCTTACCGGTTGAAAGCTCTACGTCAGGATCTTCGGGGTTGCGGCCGGAAGAAAACATTTTGACATTTCCTTCGCTGCCAAACAGGATTACACGTTTGTTTGCCATGCAGACACCGTGTACAATAGTCGGGCAGGCTGTCTGCGGCGTGAAGAGGTCAAGGCAAACGTCGAGGAAAAAGTTTAGGTCTACTGCGTAAAAACCCTGATTAAAGGGAACAGGTTCCAGATGGAGAAATGCTTTGATAACTTCGGCACTGCGGATGCGCACATTGGTTGCCTGTTCAATCAGCTCATGTTTGTCGGGTGTAAAGTAGACTCTGCGGTCCTCAAGATATTCTTTACTATAAGAAGATACATGTTATAAGTAAAATGGCACAAAAAAGAATTCCAACGTAAATTCATTGGGCCTCGCACCCTTTTGTTTGCTGTAGACAATCTTGCTGATAACGGTTTTCAGCAGTTCGTTTCGTTTCTGCGGAGAAGAACTTTTGTATAGGTTGAGAACAGTTTCAATTTCGGATGCCTGTACCTTCGGGTTTAACGGCTTTTGTTTTTTCATGAAACGTTCCCGATACGATTTTATCTTTTCCAACTTTTCGTTTAACAGCTTTTGGCGCTGGAGAAAAACATCAACGGTGTAAATTCCCTGTTCCAGAAAATCGTGAAGCCTGCTTAATTGACGATCCACGGTTAAGCACTCTTCATCTAAGCTTTTTATGGTTTCAGAGTGCTGAGCTTCCCATAAATCGGTTTTGTCTTTTGTTTTTACGGATACAGTTTCCAATTTACTCTCTAACTCGGTCAGAACAGCTTTTTCAACAAGCGTAAGGGAGCTGGATACCATACAGCCGCGCTTTGTACACATCAGGAATGTGCCACCATTCCGGACGACTTGACGCTGCATCAGTCTGCCACAGTGATTACAGTATACTAAGCCGGCGAGCGGGTTTTCAACTTGACCGGTATTGCTTGGCGGGTGTGTATGCAATGCAATCGCCTGTTGTGTTTTTTTAAATAGTTCCAAACTGATAATTGGCTTTTGAAGTCCATTTACAATAGTCCATTGACTGCGCGGATGATAAATGAACTTTGTCTTGGCGCCTTCCTTTGTCCCTTTCCGGATCTGCGTTTTCTGGTTCCAGACGATTTTCCCAATATATGCCGGGTTTTTAAGAATCTTCATAATGGATATCCGGACAAACCGGTCAGAACGGTGAGGCTTAGCACCCAAGGCGTTGATGGTGTCCGCAATTCGCTGGCAGCCATATCCCTGATTGGCGTAGAGGTCGAACATCATACGGACAAATTTTGCTTCATCATCCTTAATTTCCAGCGTTGGACGCTTGTCGATATATGCACGCCGGTATCCGTACGGCGCGTTGGCAATATATCCGCCGTCTTCAATCGTACGCTTGATACCGCGCTGCATTCGGCGCTTAATTATTTTCAGTTCCTGCCGGGCCATGAAGGACTCAAATTCCGAATATGTCTCATCCATATCGTTGTTCAGGTCATAGACCTTTCGCGGAGTAATGATTTTTGTGCCGGAGTTTTTCAGGGTTTCCAGAATGACACCCTGGTCGCTCATGGAACCACGTCCGAGCCGGTCGATATCCATGCACAGGACGGCGCTGTACAGGCCATTTCCTACATCTGCCAGCAGCCTAAGCATCTGCGGGCGGGCATAAAGGCTCTCTCCGGACACGACCTCTTCATAAATTTCCGATACGGTCAGCCCGTTTTTCTGGGCAAATTCCAGCAAAGTAATTTTATGGCGCTTGAGCGTTTCATCGACCGTATCAGTCAGTTCTTCCGCACGGGACTTACGCAGATACATGGCAACAGTCATTTTAATTGCTACCTCTTTCAAAGAGTAGATATATGTTTACGCTGTCAAATAATTGACATACTAGCCGCAAAAGTTTCAATTATCTCTCTGAAGTTTCCAGAGGATACAAGGCCGTCCGAGTATATATAACCATTCTCGGCCCTCAGAATTCAGAGCTTCATAATTTTTTAGCAACTGTGTTTTCACGGTATCTTCCCCTGCTTCGGCTTTTACCGGAACAGGGGAATTATTGTGTTATACGCACTAGTAATGCTTATGCACTATCAGAAAGATCGAAGCAAAATGTTATCGAATTTAAAAGCTAAAATGGCGCGGTGCAGTGTTAAAATTGGGGGCATTGCTCTTGCCATTGGTCAAATATTGCAATAATGTTCTGGAAATAGGGATGGCGGACTTGTGCACATTGATCGTGTAAATAAGTTTTAGCAAGTTGTACAATCAGCAGCGCATACCATTTGCAGGGAGATGATGCTCCATGCCGAAGAAAAGAGATATAGGGAAACCAACGATTGTAGCACATATCTTGCCGGGTACGCCGAAGCAGATTGCACAGAACCGGGAGCGCCTGCGCAGTGTCTGTGAAAGCGCTATGAGTGAACTCGCCGGGCACCCGGTTCAGGTAACTCTCGACTGGGGAGACAATAAGATAAAGTTAACACAAACCGGATAAACCCATGCCTGCTTTTGCAGGTATGGGTGGGCAAGCCCGCAAAGAAAATGCTCAGGCTCCTGTCCTCTATAAAAAAGGCAGGAGCCTGAGCATTTTGCCCACGATTTTGCAATGGTAATCATGGAGTGCTACATATCCAGATGTTTTAAGCAAGTCTTTGGGGCAGATTATTCGTCAATACTATATTGCAAGCCAGAAAAAAGCGGTTAATATTGCTTCCCTGCACACTAGTCCGTTTTTCTCCTTTTTGCAACATTTCTCAATCCTAATTATCCTACTAAAATTGACCTTTCGCTGAATTTTTTCGACAAACTGGCGCTCCCTTTCAGAAGCGCATCCATAACAAGTTGAATCGATAATTTTTATTCGGCTTTGCGGTATAGTGGAATTTTTACCTCTACCTGAGCCTTTTCTGCCCAGTCGAGCAAGGTATTAGTTGCTGTGCGTGTAATTGCTGCATCTTCTTTGATATTTTTTACATCGCATTGCAACTGGTCAATCTTTTGATCCATAGATTCTAACCTTTTATCTACAGATTCAAATTGCTTATCCATAGATTCAAATTGCTTATCCATAGATCCAAATCGCTTATCTATAGATTCAAATCTTTTATCTATGGATTCAAATCTTTTATCTATGGATTCAAATTTTTCATCATTACTCTTTTGCTCTGCGGCAAACATTTTTTGAATGGCTGTAAGCATTTCCTCATTTGTCATAGTAATCCTCTCCCTGAAGCTATTATATCTGTTCTGAATTTAGTTCGCAAGAGTTTCTTTGTCTGTTAGAATTTCTTTTGAAAAGCCGTAAAACAGGGCGGTGCGGTTCAGTACGGCGGTAACTCTTTTAACTGGCGGTTTTCTTCCAACTGCTTCAGGTGTTTATTAGCTGACATTTATTCCCGCCGTATTAGCTTTTCCGAATACTTAAGCACTTTCTCTTATTTTCAGTTCGGGTTGAATTACAATAGATGCATTGTCGGTTTTTCCGGCAATCATATTTACTAAAAGTTGGACACAGCATTGCCCAACCAGTTCCGGCTTATTATCGATTGAAGTAAGTTCCGGGCTACAGATAGTCGTGTATTCCGAATCGTTGTAACCGGTGATTGCAATATCATCTGGAATTTGAAGCCCTGCCTTCTGAAAAGTCTTAATAGCGCCTATTGCAGTGAGATCCTCCCCAAAAACGGCGGCAGAATATCTTGGAGAATGTGAGAGAATGAGATTAGCAGCTTCCTGACCGCCTTTAAAGCCATATGAGGTTTTCAGGATATTTTCCTCAGTTGCTGTGCAGCCATGCGATTTCATCGCGCTATAAAACCCTTGTTCTTTTCGGTTAGCGCTGTCCGTATTTAGATCTTTTACATAGGCAATATTCCGGTGCCCTTTTTTGTATAGATAATCAACGGCAAGTGAAATCCCCATTGAATCATCTACCAGGACGGAATAAGAAAGCGGCAGGTTTACCTTACCATTTGCAGTCACTACCGGAAGATTTTTTAAGTAGGTAACGATTTCCGGATCTTTGCAGATATCATTAAAAACCGAACCTACAAGCACAACGCCGTCAATCTGCTTTTCTGAAAGCATTTTCATATATTTTTTGGTTTCATTTAATTTGCCGCCTGTGTTACAGACCAGAACATTATACCCCAGGCTGCTGAAGGCTTGTTCGACGGTATATGCCTGTTTTGCATAGTGCGGTACCCGGATATCAACCGTAACAACTGCGATTGTTTCCATGGAGTTGGAAACGAGTCCGCGTGCGATCGCATTTGGGGAATAGTTGTATTCTTTCAGAATAGCTTCAATCTTTTTCCGCGTAGTGGGTGTCACATTGGTTTTATGGTTCAGGACCCTGGAAACCGTTGAAATTGACATACCTGCTTTTTTAGCAATATCATAAATATTCATATATAGAAGCAATCTCCCATGAAACCCCTTTTATTGTCCAGTAAATTATATATTATTTTTTTTAGCAATGTCAATAGCAGGGAAGCTTTGACAAAAAAAATTCTGTCCTGCAAAAAAGGATTAGACGATTAGGCGGTTTGGCTCAGTTGGTTTTTTAAGCCTGAATGTTTCGCAAATTGTTACTATCTATTTTAAATTTAAGTTGCAATCGGGGAGGCCTAACGGAAGCCGGGCTTGTATGAGATAAAAACATAAAGAAGCGCTATCATTATATGGCAGTAAAGAAATATATATAAATGAAATTTTTTACTATTTTTAGATATATTATACAAATACATTAATTTTCAGTAAATAGTATTGACAATAATATAAAACAATATAAAATATATAGCTATAAAAGCGCTTTCACAGATACTCGCTTGTGTTATTATCCTCAGCATTCTTATAAAGGGTGATGTGCGGTGGCAGAAATAGTTTTATTCGGCGAACCGATGGCAATGTTTGTGGCCGATTCGGTTGGCCCACTTGATAAAGTAAATAAATTTACAAGGTCGTTGGCCGGATCAGAAGTAAATGTGGCCATCGGACTGCGCCGGCTCGGACATTCGGTTTTGTATGTCAGCAGGTTGGGCAACGATCCATTTGGCAAATATATTGAAAATTGCCTGCAAAATGAAGGAATTGAAATTCGGTGCACTTATGACGCTGAGCATGCGACAGGATTCCAGCTGAAAAGTAAAGTGAATTCCGGCGATCCTGAAGTCTATTATTTCAGGTCAAACAGCGCAGCAACTTATCTGACAGGGCGGGATGTGGATTCAACGGATTTTTCAGGGACACGATTTCTACATTTGACGGGAATTTTCCCGGCCCTATCGCAAAGCTGCCGCAATGCGGCGTATCGTCTTATCGAACGTGCGCACGAGAATGCCATTCCGATATCCTTTGACCCCAATCTCCGACCGGGATTATGGAAAAGCAGCAAAGTGATGGTCAGCATCTTGAACGATATGATTTCGAGGTGCGATTTCGTCCTTCCAGGTATTGAAGAAGGAGAAATCCTGACGGGCTGTAAAGATCCTAAGGGGATCGCCGAATATTATCTCAGCCGGGGTGTAAAGATGGTAACGGTCAAGCTGGGAAGCCATGGGTCATATACCCAGACCAAGGATAAAAGTTTTTTTCAGTCTTGTGTAGGCGTGAATAAAATTGTCGACACGGTAGGCGCTGGCGACGGATTTGCAGTTGGGATTATCAGTGGCATCCTTGAGGGCTTGGATTTATATCAAGCAGTAAAGCGCGGTAATGCAATAGGTGCATTGCAGCTCATGGTCAGAGGAGACAATGAAGGACTACCAACCAAAGAAAAACTGGAGGACTTTATGAGGAGCAGTCATGATGAAACTACAGCTGGCGATTGACCGTGTTTCGGTTGAAAAAGCCATCAATCTCATTAGTCAGGTACACGGCAGGGCGGACATCATTGAAATAGGCACCTCTCTAATTAAAGAGTATGGGCTTTACGGCAGCGTTCAGAAAATCAAACGGCTCTTTCCGGACCAAACCTTTTTAGCGGATCTGAAGACCGCTGATGAAGGAGAATACGAATTCCGCACTGCTTTCAAAGCTGGCGCGGATATTGCCACTGTCATGGGGTATGCGTCGGACGAGACAATTTCCGCATGCGGAAGTGTTGCGCATGAGTTTCACAAAGAATATATGATTGACTTGCTTCAGGTGCCGTCCTTCCGGATAAAACAGCTCAAGGTTTTTCAAGATGCTATTTTCTGCATCCATCTTCCATCGGATGATAAGAAGGGTAATTTAAAGAAATTGATTGAGGAAACTTCTAAAAGCATCAGTGGCAAAAGACGAATAGCCGTTGCTGGCGGTGTGACGTCTCAGATGATGGGATTTCTCAAGGCGGCGGGGTGCGAAATTGCTATTGTTGGGAGTGCAATAACAAAATCAGGCGACATCCGGCATGCAGTTGATTCATTTTATAAAGAAATCAGTAAGGAGGCTTAAGCATTGGACGAGCTACAGACTATTGTTAGGGAAATAGAAGGTGTTATTGATAAAATCGACCGGGATGAAATGACTGTGGTTTCAGGATTAATCCGGAAAGAATCACGCATCTTCGTTTCTGGAGAAGGACGCTCAGGCTTAGTTGCCAAAGGATTTGCAATGCGGCTGATGCATCTGGGTTATACCTCATATGTGGTGGGTGAAACCATCACACCGTCGTTGAAAAAAGACGATGTTTTCATTGCTGTTTCGGGTTCCGGCTCAAGCGCGCATGTGGTCGTGGATACCCAAAAAGCCTTGGAAAAAGGAAGCACAATCATAGCGGTTACAAGTAAGAAGGAATCGAAGGTCGCCAGTATGGCGAATGTAATTCTTACGGTACCCGGAACAGTAAAGGGCGACCAGGGCGCAAGCAGAGGCTCGGTTCAGTTGTTGAGTTCCCTTTTTGACCAAAGCCTGCATATCGTTTTGGATGCGCTCTGTCTGATGATTAGCAGAAGGGATCATGTGCAGAATGATTCTGCCTTGAAATTACACTGGTAAATGGCGAAAACAATCCGGTTTTAAAGTGTCGGCCTTTTTTCATCCTTTGAGCACGTTTGTCTGGCAGAATATAAACAACACTATTTTGGGGAGGAAGCCAAATGAAAGAGCAAGAAGTAGCAAAAGAAATTCTTGAGCACATTGGCGGTCAGGAAAACATAACGTCGGTCGAACATTGTGCCACACGTCTCAGATTTATTCTTAAGGATGCCTCAAAATTTGACGGGAAAGGAATCGAAAATATAGACGGCGTGAAAGGTCAGTTCTTTGCGTCGGGCCAGTATCAGGTCATATTGGGCACGGGCTTTGTCAATAAAGTCTACAACGTGCTAACCAGTGAGGGTGCCAATCAGAAAAAGGCGGATACCGAAGACAAAAGCGCATATAAAAACTTATCGCCATTTCAAAAGTTCTCCAGAACACTCGGAGATGTCTTTATCCCTATTATTCCAGTGTTGGTGGCAACAGGCCTGTTTATGGGTTTACGGAGCCTGCTAACCAATTTGGGGGGTACTCTGGATCCCAGTTATCTGGCGCTCTCAAAGGTTTTAACCGATACGGCGTTTGCGTTTTTACCGGCGCTGGTTGCTTATTCGACCATGAAACGGTTCGGCGGTTCTCCGGTTTTGGGAATCGTAATCGGTCTAATGCTGGTGGCAACGCAGCTGCCCAATGCGAATGCTGTTGCGGGTGGAACAGCCAAACCGCTCCTTTTAAACCTTTTTGGCCTGAATGTTCCGATTATCGGCTATCAGGGTTCCGTCCTCCCCGCATTGGTACTGGGGATAATCGCTGCAAAAATAGAAAAATGGCTTCACAAAGTTATTCCAGATGTGTTTGACCTGATTGTGACGCCGTTCCTCACACTTCTCAGCAGTGTGGCGTTGGGCCTGCTGGTTGTAGGTCCTGTTATGCATGAAATTGAGATTCTCATTGTTGATGGCGTTAAGTTTTTAATGGCTTTGCCTTTTGGGATCGGCGGATTCTTTATCGGTTCTCTGCAGCAGGTAGTTGTTATCACCGGCTTGCACCATACCTTTAAAGCACTTGAAGTCGAACTTCTGGCAACCACAAAGGCCAACCCATTTAATGCGCTCGCATCTGGCGCCATTGTTGCTCAGGCTGGCGCTGCACTGGCTGTTGCCATCAAGACCCATAATACCAAGAAAAAATCCCTTTATTTCTCTTCTGTTATTCCTGCATTCCTTGGAATTACAGAGCCCGTCATCTTCGGTGTCAATCTGCCTCTGCTGAAACCCTTCGTCTTCGGCTGCATCGGTGGTGGCTGTGCGGGTATGTTTTCTTCGATTGTACATCTGGCTGCAACCGGCATGTCCATTACGGCAATTCCAGGAGTGCTGTTGTATCTGAATGGGCAGATTGTTAACTACATCATTTCAAGTTTAATTGGTTTGACTGTTGCTTTCCTGTTAACATTCTTCCTTTATAAACCGGAAGAACTGCCCGAAGAAAAAAATAAGGGCGAATAAATATGACCTGTAAAATGTTGGTATTCTATGTGCAGTGAAAGGTTATCCTGATATGAATTGGTTTTATAATAACTTAATTATTCCAGAGCAGTGGCCTCCAAAATACCAGGAATCCACTCTTGACAAACCTTTGAAAGTGCCGTATTTAGACAAAAAACCGGATACGATTAATATTAAAATCGGCAGGCAACTGTTCGTAGATGATTTTCTGATAGCAGAGACCGATTTGCGGCGTGATTTTAAAAAACCAGTCATAGAAGATCATCCAATCTTTTATCCTCAGACTGCCCTGGAAATGAATGACGGCTATTGCACCTGCGCGTGTCCTTTCAATGATGGAATTTTTTACGATGATGAAGCCAAAAAATATAAGATGTGGTATCAGGCAGGATGGTTTGATGCCGTGGGCTATGCAGAAAGCAATGACGGAATTCATTGGAAACGACTGTCGGAGATCAATCCCGACCGCAAAAGTGACCGTGTTCTTCAATATGTACCAGGCAGAATGCGCGACGGCGCTGCGGTCTGGATTGATTACTATGCTGAGAACCCTGATGAGCGGTATAAAATGTTAGTCTTTTTCAGGGAATATGATTTTGATGTGAAATACTATCACCGCAAGCCAAAAAATGTGCAGCCTACGGAAAAAGCAATACTCTATAAGTCTGTGGATGGAATCAACTGGGTTGAGGTAGGAACCCCAGGCTCGTGCGGCGATAATACGACTTTCTTTTATAATCCATTCACGAGAAAATGGGTTTTCAGCATCCGGACTTTTTCCAAGCTTGACAGTCGGATTCGGGTTAGAAGTTACTATGAAACGGATGACTTCTTCCATGGCAGCCAATGGAAACCGGAAGATGTCAGATTTTGGGCGAGAACGGATATCAAAGATACTCCTGATCCAAATTTAGGATATCTTCCACAGCTGTACAATTTGGATGCAACACCGTATGAGAGCTTGATGCTGGGGGTATTTTCCGTTTTTATGGGCCCTCCGAACGGTGTCTGCGCAATCACGAAACATCCTAAAATCATTGACCTGAAACTGGCGTTCAGCCGGGACGGATTCCACTGGGATCGGCCTACGCACGAGAATTTTATCTCCTCGTCCCGCAATCTGGGCACATGGAACTATGGGTATATGCATGCTGCAAACGGGATATGTGTGGTTATAGGCGACGAAATTCATTTCTATTTTTCCTGCTTTTCCGGCCAATCTCCTAATTTCGGCTCACACAAATACTCGGGAGGAAATTTAGGAATGGCCAGATTAAGAAGAGACGGTTTCGCTTCGATGTCTGATGACGGAAAAGGGGGATATCTTACAACAGAAGTATTAGAATATAATGGTAAATACCTGTTTGTAAATGCCGACTGCAGTCAAGGAAAAATTCTTGCCGAAGTTCTGGATCAAAACGGAAATGTTCTTCCGGGTTACTCCAGAGAGGACTGCATACCGGTGACAACGGACAGCACCAAAGTTCAAGTCAAGTGGAAAAACAAGACGGTTAGTGAGCTGAACTGCCGGAATATCCGACTGCGCTTTATTCTAAAGAATGCGGAACTATATTCTTTTTGGTTTTCGCCAGACGCGCAAGGGCATAGCAACGGCTATATGGCTGCGGGAGGGCCATCTTTCCACAAAGGCATGGATATTGCGTGCGAGTAAGGAAACCATGCTGTCCTATGGACTGAAATGGAACAATTTTTTTGCCCACATGGACAGCCATTTACAAGTGACCTTTTGTAAGCTACGGAAGGAGCTCAAGCGTGAAAAGATGAAACTGTTTCATAAAATGAATCATGGTGAAAAGACGATTCTGGCCCCGCAGACCGGCAGAATTATCTCGGTTGAAGAAATCCCGGATCCGGCGTTTTCCGGGAAGGTCCTGGGTGACGGCCTCGGGATTATCCCTACTGAAAATGAAGTGCTTGCTCCCGTATCCGGTACTGTGATTGAGGTTGCCGATACACTGCATGCAATCTGCCTTGAGGGTGACGGCAACGGCCTGGAAATCCTAATCCATCTGGGGCTGGATACCGTTAAACTGAAAGGAAGAGGATTTACCTGCCATGTAAAAGAGGGCCAGCATGTTTCTGCAGGGGATTTGCTGATGGAAATGGATATCGAACAGATCAAGTTGGCAGGTTATAATACTGTTTCTCCGTTCATCATTACAAATCCTGATCAAGCAAAGAATCTGTCTATGTCTTCCGGGAATGCTGTCGCAGGAAAGACGGTCTTGATGAAATATCATTGATTGTACCTGCTTTGTAAGGCTGAACCTGCTTGTAATTTGTTCAGCCTTTTGGGCAATTATGGATCCATCCAATGCGTTAAGCGAAGGATGGGTCCTTTTCTTGTGCAACAAGTGCCACCAGTGAGAGCAGAAGAGCTTTAACGGTCAAAAGTGAAAGAAGAATCTCCTTTTGGGCCGTATCAAGGCTTGCGCGAATTGGTTTGCAAGTTTAAACCAAAACTTATTTATCTGGTTTATTGACTATTCCTTGACTTCTGTGTTTCATAAGTATAATCTGTTATATAAATCATACTTATTGAACCTAAAGAGCGGACATAAAGAAACCGGTGAAAAGGGAAAAATTATGACTCCGAAGCGGGCAAGAGACATATTCGGCTTCAAATCCGGCGATACGCTGATTATGCTTGTCAATGAAAAGAAAGGCATTGCCATTCCACCCGAAGAAAACTTTGCTGAGCTTGCAGCAAAAATCTTTGCAGATAAAGAGGAGAATTGACAATGAGAAGACACTATATAGACAATATTCGCTGGGCTACAGTTTTGCTGGTCTTGGTTTATCACGTCTTTTATTTATTCAATAGTGTAGGCGTGCTCGGCGGCGTCGGCAGTTTTTCAAAGATACAGTATCAGGATGCCGTGCTATATTTTGTATACCCGTGGTTCATGGTATTGCTGTTCCTGATTTCCGGAATTAGTTCCCGGTATGCATTGGAGCATCGGAGTCGTAAGCAGTTTATAAAAGACAGAACTGTAAAGCTGCTTGTTCCGTCCACTCTCGGACTCTTTGTGTTTCAATGGATGGTTGGTTACTTCAATTTAAAGCTCAGCGGTGCCTGGAATATGATTCCGGTATTTATCCGCTACCCTGTCATGGCCATTTCAGGAATTGGCCCATTATGGTTTATCCAGATGTTGTGGGTATTCTCACTGCTGCTTGTGCTGATTCGGAAAATTGATTCTAAGGATAAATTCTACACATTCTGCGGAAAGTGTAAACTTTACGTGATTTTGCTTCTTTTCCTTCCCCTCTGGGGAGCTTCGCAGATTCTTAACATGCCAATCATTACGACTTATCGCTTCGGAATTTACTTTGCTGCATTTTTAATCGGTTATTTCATATTCTCTCACGATGAGATTCAGGACGAAGTGCAGAAGATTCACTTGCCGATGCTGATAATCGCTGTTGTGATGGGTATTGCTTATACGGCTTTTTATTTCGGCCGAAATTATACTGATGATGCCTGCCTGAAAAGTATTTTCACCAATGCTTACCTGTGGATGGCGATTCTTGCAGTTTTAGGCTGCGGAAAGACATGGTTCGACAAAACGTCGCAATTTGCAACTTATATGACAAAATCAAGCTTTGGCATATACATTGTCCACTATCTTGTTGTACTTTCCGCCTGTTATTTCCTGAAGCTTTATACGGCCTTGCCTGTATTTGCAATTTATCTGATTGCCATTTTCTCAGTCCTTATTATTTCTCCCGCTTTCTATGAGCTGCTGAAGCGTATCCCGATTTTGAGGTATCTAATTCTTGGTATTCAAAAGGATAAGATAAAAGAGGAGTAAACCAATGGAAGCCGATTGCAGTATAACCTGCAATCGGCTTCCATTTTTCTCTTTATAGGGAATGTGATTTTCTATCAGTCTGGCACGGTTGGGACTGCATCCGCCGGGATTGGACAAACATAACCGGACACTGTGTGCTTTTTAAATTCATCCCGGGCCTTTTGCAGTGTTTCCGGGGAACCAAGCAGGTCAATGACAGAGGCAGCCAGTACTTTCCCGGCACAGAGGGCTGCTTTGAGGCCGATGGATGTACGGTCACATGAGACATTCTGCCAGCTGTGTCCGGGGCAGCCGTTCGGCCATGCGGCTACATGGATTTGCCCGGTTGGCGTTTCCCAGCTTACATCACCTACGTCGGTGGAACCGGGGTTAAAAGCATCGCCCTGATAGAGAGGAAGCAGGAAACTATTCATGGCATGGCCCGCCTGGCGGCGCAGCTCAGCGGCCTTTTCGGCATAGGCGGGATCATACTGACTGCCAATGCCGGGTATGGAATCGTTTCCCTCATAAGTTGAAGACAGCTGATCTGCGAAGGAGAGTTCCTCATCCGTGTAACCGGGTACGCCCATGGACACAAAATTTTGGTACAGAACCTGCTCCAGCACGTGATTGCTGACAGTATCAGCTAAGCCGTCAATAAATTTGCGCGTGTAACTGGTTTCCGTCATAAGAGCGGCCCCGTCAGCAATTTTATCCACCCGCTTAAGAAGCTTTACCGCATCAGCAACATGATTGGAACGTACCATGTACAATACGCTCGCTTCCGATTGGACGACATTTGGGCTGAGGCCGCCGGTATTGGTGACCGCGTAGTGAATCCGGTCTTTGCTGGACATATGTTCTCGTAGAAACTGGACGCCGACATTCATCAGTTCCACTGCATCCAGTGCACTGCGACCAAGTTCGGGGCTGCCTGCTGCGTGCGCCGGGATACCGTGAAATTTGTACTGAATCTGGATGCAGGAGTTGCTGGAACCGGTAGCCACCTCATTCCGGTCTTCCGGATGCCAGGTCAGTGCTGCATTCAGGTTGCGCCACAGACCGTCACGCGCCATGAATGACTTCGCTGCACCGCCCTCTTCTCCGGGACAGCCATATAACACGACTGTTCCGGTTTTCCCTGTGGACTGTAGGTAGGATTTTACGCCGAGTGCCGCGGCCATGGAGCCAGCACCCAGAAGGTTGTGCCCGCAGCCGTGCCCACAGCCACCCGGTGTAATCGCTTCACGCTTTACGCTTCCGGCTTTCTGAGAAAGTCCGGACAGTGCATCGTATTCCGCGAGTATTCCGATAACCGGTCTTCCAGAACCAAACGAGGCGGAAAAAGCCGTTGGAATGGAACAGATACCTTCCTTTACATTGAACCCACAATCGCGCAGTGTCTTACAGTAAAGTGCGGAAGACTGGAACTCCTGAAGCGACAGTTCTGCATATTTCCAAATTTCGTCGGCAACATGGCTAATCAAGGCTGCGTTCTGGTCTATCGCAGCCAATGCCGCCTGTTTTTCTTTCGTCATTCTGGTTCTCCTTTTCAAACTTAAGAACTCGCCGGCGTTTTTACCACACAAAAGCAGGTGAAAACGCCGGATGTAGAGCCCTACAAAACTTTGCTTAGAAAATCCTTGAGGCGGGTATCCTGCGGACGGTCAAAAATGTCGGATGGTGTACCCTGTTCCATCAGTTTCCCATCGGCCAAAAACAGGACCCGGTTTCCCACCTCACGGGCAAAACCCATTTCATGAGTGACGACCACCATAGTCATTCCGGCATGGGCAAGTTCTTTCATGACATCCAGCACTTCGCCAACCATTTCTGGATCCAGCGCGGAAGTCGGTTCGTCGAAGAGCATGACATCAGGCTCCATGGCGAGGGCGCGAACAATGGCTACACGCTGTTTCTGACCGCCGGATAGTTGGATGGGGTAAGCGTCGGCGCGGTCTTTTAGACCAACCCGGTCCAACAACTGAAGTGCCTTGTCTTTGGCGGCGGCCCGATCGAGATGGAGAACCTTGACAGGCGCCAGCACCATGTTCTCCAAAATCGTCATTTGCGGGAAAAGATTGAAATGCTGGAATACCATGCCCATTTTCTGACGGTATTGATCCACGTCCAGCCGGACCGACTTTCCCGTTTTATCACGGTACTTTGCACGGGTGATATCTATGCCATCAAATAGAATTGTGCCGCTGGTCGGACGCTCCAGCAGATTCAGGCTGCGAAGAAACGTAGATTTTCCGGAACCTGACGGCCCGATGATTGCTATGACGTCCCCGCTGTTAATCTCCACAGAAATATCGTCAATCGCTTTGATTTTTCCCTTGTTGTAGTATTTCCGCAGATGCTTCACTTGGATCAGTTTATCGCCTGTCGCCACGGCTCATTCTCCTCTCAAAATAGGCAATGATTTTTGATGTCGGGAAAGTCAGGCAGAAGTAGAGGACCGTAGCAACGATCAGGGGTTCAATGATAACATAAGTTGCACCTTTGATATCGTTGACGGCGGACATGATATCCTGCACGCCGATGGTATAAGTAATGGAAGATTCCTTGATGATGGTGACAAATTCATTTGCAATGGCAGGCAGCGTATTTTTAATAGCAGGCGGCAGGATAACGGAACGCAGAGTTTGTTTTTTGGAAAGTCCCAGGGAACGTGCGGCTTCACTCTGGCCACCGTCAATAGACTGAATTCCGGCACGGATAATCTCGGCAAGGTAGGCACCGGAATTCAGCGCCAGTGCCACAACGCCCGGGATGAAACGCTCCAGACGGATAAAACCGAACAGTGTCGTTTTGGGCAGGTCGATAACGGACTTGTCAAACAGCAGAAAATACACCAACCACAACTGAACCAACATAGGCGTTGCCCGAAAAACTTCCACATAGGCAGTGGCAAGCAGACTCAGCGGATTAAACCGGCTCAGATGGAACAGGAATCCCTGTTCCCGAAAATGACCGTCACGCGTAACAGAGAAGAAACGGAATGGCTGAACGCTGGAGAGGCGCATAACGGCAAGCAGAAGCCCCAGAAGAAAGCCAAAGAATACGGTCAGCGCCGAGAGCAGGACGGTGCAAACCATGCCTTGCTTAAAAAGATCCGCGTACTGGGCAACTTTTGCAAAGTTAGCCGCGGTGACAAGCTGTTTCATAAATATCCCCTTTATCTAAAGCCAGCTGAAAACACTGCCCCGGTTTTACGGAGTATGATAACCGTTTGCTGGCAGTTTCGTTTCCCGTTTAAATCAGCCGGCGGAGGAAGCTTTGCTTGCTACCGGGTTGCCGCTGGAATTCAGCATGCCCTCATAAATTTTTCCGGATGTCTGCTCATTGGCCTTAGCGACAAATTTGTCCATGGAACCATCTTTGAGCGCTACGGCGATAGCCCGGTTTACGCCGTCCAGTAAGGCTTTGTTTCCCTTTGTTACCCCAACCGCAGAACCCTTATATTTATAAGGGACGTCAAACGCAATGTACAGATTCGGGTAATTATTTTGATAAAATTTTGCCACATCAGTGCTGACATAACCGGCATCCAGCTTACCGGAAAGCAGTTCCGAAATGATATCGGTTACTTTGGCCAATTTAACAATGTCGGCCTTAGGAGTGTTCTTGGTGGCCAGATCTTGCTGGACGGAACCTGTTTGAACGCCGATGGATGTATTTGCTTGGTTCAGGTCGGAGAGCTGTTTCCATTTATTCTGGTTTTTCTTGACCGTCACTAGCGACTGTTTGCCAGAGTAGTAAATATCGGAAAAGTCCATGGAGTCGGCACGTTTTGGATCAGGGGCAAGTCCCGACACGCCAATATCCACGTTGCCAGCGCTCAGCTCCATAATGACGCCGTCAAAGTCCATGGGAATGATGTCTAGCTTCAAATGCAGGTAATTGGCAATGTACTGCGCGAGCGATATGTCGTAGCCTGCGAGGGTTGGCTTTCCGTCGCTGCCGATGGCGTAGAATTCACAGGGGGCGAAGTCTGGGCTGGTGGCAACAGTCAGTGTCCCTTCTTTTACAGTTGTAATTTCAGAGGATGCGCTTCCCGTAGTGGAAGTGTTTCCTTTTTCTGGGGTTGTCTTGCTGCTACAGGCGGCGAGTGACAGGATTGTTGCGGTGGCAAGGATTATGGACAGCAACTTTTTCATGATGTTTTTCCTCTTTTCTTTCAGGACCGTATGTCTAAAAACACGTGGGAATTCTCTTGCTTTTTTGGGGGAGAGCTTTTCTCCCTGAAATTATGAATTACCTTACCACGTTTGCTCCTAAAAATCAATAGCTTTTCAAAAAAAATGAATAAATATTAATATTTACTTTCTGAGATAAGAAATTAGTTGGCTATATTACTAAAAATATTGATTTTTAGGAGCAAAATCAGCATGAATATTAAATGAATAATTTAAGCGAACCATCAAGAGAATTTTCAGCTTTTTGATTGGACAAGGTAATACACAAGATTCCGCAGAAATGCTATTTATCCCGTGAAGTGTTTTTCGGGAAGAATTTGCCTATATTAGTCCCGACCAAAAGACATGCCGATTATGATTGTCCGCTGGTATCCGGGGGGGAGCGAGATGATTCCGCTGGCAGTCTACTGGAATGAAGGAGAACGGTATGAGACTGACTGTGCGCTGGATATTCGATCCGCATTTATTTTGCCATTCTACAAATTACAAAAAGGACTCTTCCTTCGCTGAAAGCGTTGGAGGGGCCCTTCGATAGGCTGACGTCCGGAGGATCCTCCGGGTGCCGTTGCTTGTTGAATTGTGAATAGTGAATTCGCAGAATAGTTATCTCTGATGACGTATATTCTTATCTGCTGCACGAGTCATAAACGCGCGCGGCGTTGATGCACACGGCTTCCTTGATGTTGCCCGCGCTTGCCGCCGACTGGTTTACAGTCTCGGCACGATTTTTATCCATAAAATCATCCTCCTGACACTTATCCGTGGGCTTTATTTCTCAGTATCAGTTTATGGCGCGGGTTTCGTTGTGTTACAGAATTTTCCGGAAAATGGCGAAAATACATTAAAGATATGGCTTTGTGTCACCGTTTTCCAAGTGCTGTACGGCCTCTTCAATGCGGTTCTTTGCATCTTCCCCTGTTTTCGCATTCTCAACGAAATGAATGACGGATTTCTGTTGCTCATCATTCAAAAGGCTGAATTCATGCATGGCGTCACCGTGCATTGCAAGTGACATCATAAGACCAATCGGCATGTTTTCGGCTTCATGCTTTTTTTGCTCCATTTCAGAATTACTCCTTTTTCCCATGGAATTTCCGGGTTCTTGGCCCGATTTGTTATATTTTCCCCGGAAGGCCAGTTTCCATGCGAAGCAGATAGGCCAGTTTCCAGGTACGGATTTTTCACGCGAAAAAACAACCGTTTCATGCGGAATAAATTGGGACTAGTTGTAGGCGGTATCTTTTTCCCCGCCCATTCATTATATTGACTTGCAGTGGAAGTATGGCATGATAAAGTTATAAATCGTAGATTCACGCTTATGTAAAATCCCTTTTGACAATAAGTTTAAATAAATAAATATAAAATGTTTAATATATATACATCCAGTACAGAAACATGAAAAGCTCAAATCCCTGTGACAAGGACAAAAATCAGTCAGTATGGTATTTATTTTCTCCAACTGGATTTATTGCATAACCTTTTATCTGCTCGTTGCCCTGTTTTCAACCGGTTGCCTTTCCAAAGGGCCAATATTGAAAAATTCCACCGTTCTGCTATAATTAATTGATATATATGGAACATAGAGGAAGAAGGATAGTCCAATGCCAAAAGTAACCTTGATTTCCCATACGCCAGTTCCGGAAAAGCTTGTTGCATCTGCTGCAAAGCTCTGCTATTCCTCCGCCGGAATTGATGAGATTGCGGAAGGGCTGACGGAGGAAAAGACTGCCTCGTTTGTGCACAGGCTTGCCGAGATGGGCCATGACAGCGTAATTGAGCATGTTTCATTCACTTTCGGTATGGAAGGCGTTTCCCGTTCGTTCCTTGCCCAGATAACACGGCACCGCATTGCTTCCTACAGTGTCAAGAGCCAGCGCTATGTGAATGAAGCGGATTTTCAATATGTGATTCCCCCGGAAATTGAGAAAATCCCGGAAGCAAAAGCGGAATTTCTTGCTGCCATGGAGGAAGACCGCAGGCACTACGAGCATCTTTCTGCCCTCCTGACCGAAAAGCATAAGCGTGAATTGATGGCCTCCGGCAAAAACGAAAAAGAGGCTTCCCGTGCTGCCGTCAAGATGTCTAATGAGGATGCACGGTTTGTCCTTCCGAATGCCTGTGAGACAAAGATGATCTGTACCTTCAATGCACGGGAGTTGCTCCACCTTTTCTCACTGCGCTGCTGCCGCCGTGCCCAG